>Ga0078972_1003262_pt1 | contig 49351 bp, 38 predicted proteins | sample YelNatPaOPGAMG01_FD_67568 | JGI IMG/M metagenome (GOLD analysis project Ga0078972, IMG submission 67568) | Hot spring thermophilic microbial communities from Obsidian Pool, Yellowstone National Park, USA - OP-RAMG-01 (SPADES assembly) (version 2) | ecosystem: Environmental > Aquatic > Thermal...
CACAGGAAGCCATATAGGGACAGGTATATAAACAAGATAACAAGTGAGATATTGAATAACAGGGCGCAGTTGATAAAGTCGAGGATAATAGTGTTGCCTGCGAGACTTATGGGGGCGATAGCGGAGCAGATGGAAGTAATAGGTGGGCAGATACATGAGGCGGGTATACAGGGGAAGATAGTCAATCAGGAGATAGTGAAGGGGCTGTTGAGGATAATAGAAGTAGCTAAGAAGGAGCTTGTAAGAGGTGACACGATAGGAGCAGCGTTGCAGATGAAATTAATCAGGCAGACTTTGCGGAGGATATATGAGATGAGGAGTCAGAGGATATATATAGATGAGAAGACATACGTTGTATTGTATTATGAGTTGGGTTATATACTTGAGCAGATGCCTGAGGAGCAATATCGTACCGATAGGCCTATGCCGAGATTAAGTGAAGATATAGAGCGAGAGATAAGGAAGAAGTGATGAGGTATGCATTAGTTTTAAATTTACGTCAAAGCAGTACAACTGTTTATCAGTTTTTAAGATACGGTTGGAAATTTTTCCACCGTTTTTCGTTTTATCTTCGCTTTTGCAGAGTCAATTTCCAATAGTTTATTTGCTTCTTAACTTCCTTTGGACTTGTACTACCTGCTGACATTTTTCGCTGTACGCTATTTTTAGGAAGAATATACTCAAATATATCTGCATCGAATTTTGGCGAGAACTCTCTTAGTGTATTTAGGTCAAGATTTCCGAAAAACATTTTATGGGACATGCAATATTTTACTATTTCACCTGTTATGCGGTGTGCCTCTCGGAAAGGTACGCCTTTCGTAACAAGATAGTCTGCCATGTCGGTTGCTGTTAGAAAGTCTGTTCTAAGTTCTTCCTCTAAGCGTTGCTTGTTGAAACAGGTATGCAGAAACAACTGAGCCATTATAAGCAGGCACTCCCCTGTTATTTTAAAAGCCTCGAACATGGGCTGTTTGTCCTGCTGCATGTCTCTATTGTACGCAAGTGGTAGCGCTTTCATAGTAGTAAGTATATTGACCAGTGAGCCGTAAATTGTTCCGGTTTTTCCGCGAATAAGTTCTGCTAAATCTGAATTTTTCTTCTGTGGCATAATACTACTACCGGTTGTATATTTGTCGCTTATTTCCGCAAATCCAAATTCTTTCGTAGTCCATAAAACAAGTTCTTCTGCAAGTCGACTTAAGTGCATTGCTATAATGCTACAACAGGAGACAAATTCTATTATATAATCCCTGTCACTAACTGCATCTATGCTATTTTCGATGATCCCGTCGAATCCGAGCTTCTTTGCAACTAACTCTCTATCAATTGGAAAAGATGTACCAGCCAGTGCAGCAGCACCAAGTGGAGACTTGTTTACACGCTTCAGACAATCCTGCAAACGCGCATAATCGCGATCTAGCATGTAAATATATGCAAGCAAGTGATGCGAAAGTAAAATAGGCTGAGCTCTCTGGGTGTGTGTGTATCCAGGCATTATAACGTCGAAAAGCTGTTCTGCTTTTTCCAAAAGAATCCTTTGCAAGCCAGTTATTAATCTAAACATTACTGAAATAGCATTTTTTAGAAATAGTCGTTCGTCAAGAGCAACCTGATCATTGCGACTTCTTGCTGTGTGCAGTTTGCCGCCCAGCGGACCAATTTTTTCAATAAGCCTTTGTTCAATTGCAGAATGGATATCTTCGTATTCATCAGTGATTCTAAATTTTCCTGTTTCAATTTCTTTTTGAATAACCTTAAGAGCTGACTTTATTTTTCTTGCCTCCGATTTACTTAATATTCTAGTTGCTGACAGCATTTCAACATGGGCAATGCTTCCAGCAATATCTTCTCTGTAAAAAAGTTTATCAAATTCTATTGATGATGAAAATTTCAAAGCGAACTCATCGAGCGGTTCGCTAAAGCGCCCACCCCAAAGTGTCTTCTTTGCCATTGTTCTTTCCTACCTTTTAAATTATTATTAAATAGTAATTCAAATTTAGCTAAAAAATGTTGCTCGAGCAATGCTTAAGCTTTGGAAACGTATTGCAATAATTTTCTTACTTCTGAAAATATATTAAAAACGGTTGCAATAAGTACAATAAGTTGCTACTTTATTTCTCAAATAATAGATTTGATTGAGAAGGAGAAGAAACATGCCCTCTACACAGGAGAATCTAAAAACTGCTTTTGCAGGAGAAAGTCAGGCTTTTCAGAAATATACTTCATTTGCTGAAAAAGCTGAGAAGGAAGGATTCAAAAATATAGCAAAACTGTTCAGAACCACCGCTCGAGCAGAGAAACTTCATGCTGCTGGGCACCTTCAGGCTATGGACGGAGTAGGTTCTACGGCAGATAACTTAAGAGATGCTATCGCTGGCGAAACGTACGAATATTCGCAAATGTATCCACCAATGTTGGCACAAGCCGAAGCCGAAAATCATAAAGCAAAACGTATGTTTAGCTATGCTCTCCAGGCAGAAGAAGTCCATGCACGTTTATACAAACTAGCACTTGAATCAGCCAGCAAAGGAGAAGATCTTTCTGAATCCAATATATATCTGTGTCCTGCTTGTGGATACATCGAAATTGGGAAACCGCCAGATGTATGCCCAATTTGTGGAGCGAAAGGGTCAAAGTTTTTTCAGGTAGACTAATAGCAGTGATAGTTTAAAGATTCAGAATTTTTAAAAGCAGTATTCTAATGAATTTTATACGTCGAAGGATATTCTGGTTACATAAGATTTTCATAAGCACGAATATTTGAAATTGATGGAGGTCATGTTATGTTTTGGCTAAAAATTTTAACGAACTTTATAAAAATTATGCGTTCGGGACAAACTCCAGCTCAAATTGCTGGGGGCTTTGCATTCGGTGCCATTCTCGGATTATCACCTATGCTAACACTTCAGGGAGTACTTATCTGGCTAATAATTTTAATGATAGATATTAATTTGTCCGCAGTTACGTTATCTATTTTACTGTCCAGTCTAATTGCATTTATATTCGATCCGATATTCCACCGCCTGGGATACTTTTTACTTGTTGAGGTCGATGGATTGAGAGGATTATGGACTTATCTCTATAACGCTCCAATTGCTCCGTTAACAAGATTTAATAACACCGTTGTTATGGGTAGTTTCGTCAGCGCATTGGTGCTTTTTGTTCCAATTTATATAGGAATGAAGAAGTTCGTTATTGTTTACCGGTCGACTCTCGGAAGCAAAGTAGAAAAATTAAAAATCTACCAGATTATTAGTAAGAGCTGGATAATTCGCACATATCAGAAAATACGAGATATGGGAGGTGTAAGATGAGAGAGAAATTTGTATTCTTCGTCCTTATTCCACTTCTCATTGTTGTAACAATAGTCTATTTATTTATTGACCGATGGATTGAGTCCGGTTTAGAATATGCAGGTGAACAGATTGTCGGTGCCAAAGTAGAGATAGACAAGCTAAGATTGTCTCTGAGTCCAATCGGAATTGAATTTGCCCGATTGCAGGTAGCAGATCCAGATGATGGATGGAAAAATCTATTTGAAACAGGTAGAGTAAAGTTTGCAATGGATTTTGGCCAGCTTCTTCGCGGCAAGTTTGTAATTGAGACCATGGAGGTTAATGAATTAATATTTGGGACAAAACGTACAACTGATGGTTCGCTTCCAAAACCAAAAGTTGTAGCAGAAATAGAAAAAGAACCTGAAACATCAAAATCTCAAACGGTTTCATTCGATATTGAAAGAATCAAAAAAGAACTTAAGATAGATAGCTTGCTTGATCCCGATAATCTTTTAACATATAAATTCATCGACACCTTAAAAAATCAGATAAACGAAGCAAATATACAATGGAAAAATTCATTGGATGAAATTGGAAAAACGCAAACGAAACTTACAGATATAGAAACTCAAGCAAGCTCAATCAAAGTGGGTGAAATAAAAAATCTTCAGCAAGCTGTAGATGCCTTAAACAGGGTGAAAGAAATTCTTAAGACAGCAAATGAAATTAAAAGCACATTTACTGAAAGTAAATCGACCTTAACATCTAACATCAACAAATTATCTGGTTCAGTTAGGAAAATAGATGATGTAGTTGAAGAAGATTATCAGAGGATCAAGCGGCTGGCGCGTTTTCCAGATCTTTCAACCAGAGGAATTGCAGAAATGGTTATAGGTAAGGATCTGGTGAAGCAAATCTTTGTATATATTGGATATACCGAAAAGGCTAAGAAGTATATAAAGAATTCATCAAGCAAACCGGAAATAGAAAAGCCTAAGCGTTTTAATGGACAGGATATACATTTTCCCGCTCCAAGGGCTTACCCTAAATTATGGATAAAGAAAATTCTGATATCTGGTGGAACTGACCAGAAGCAGAATCCTCGGTATTTCTATGCCAGGGGTAAAATATTGAACATCACAAATGATCAAAGGATTACTGGACAGCCTTTGATAATTGATTTGTTGGCTACGAGGGGTGGGTTGACTTCATTGTCGCTTAATGCCGTGTTTGATAGGACAAAAGAACCTGGAGTCGATACTTACGAGGCAAGTTTAACAGGATTACCTATTAAACAATTGTCATTTGGTAGCTCGAACTTCTTGCCAAGCAAGATGCAAGAAGCAATAGCTGATGCAATTATCAAAGTGGTTGTACCTGGCAACAAGTTTGATGCAAATACTAAACTTATTTTCAAAAATGCAAAATTTATTTTTGAGCGAGAGCCTACCGATATTTTCGAAAAAGTTGCACAGGATGTAATGAAGTCGCTCAATGATTTTCACGTAGGCATCAGGATATGGCGAGATGAGAAAAAATTTGATATAGCATTCACAACCGATATTGATGACAAACTTGCCTTACGAGCAAAACAAATTATAGGTGCAGAAATTGAGAAACTTCAACGCGAGGTTAAAGCTAAATTGAACGAAAAGATCGCTGAAAAACGTAAAGAAGTGGAAAAAATATTTAATGAAAAGAAAGATATGGTAATGAATAAGTTGAAGGATTATGAAAATCAGTTTAATGAAAAACTGGTACTTATAGAAAATAAAAAGAAAGAGCTGGAAAATCGGATTGAGCAGGAAAAGAAAAAACAAGGAGAAGAATTAAAACAAAAAGGAAAAGATATTTTGAAAGACGTTTTTAAAAAGTGAAATGTTAATCTGAATTTTTTTTGGGGGACAGTTTATTATGCTACTAAATAAATTTCTAAAGCGATTTGGTAGGAATTTAAGAATCAAGGCGATATGCGTAAATATATGTCTTTTTGTGGTTCTTACCTTTTCGCTTAAACTATTGCCGGCTTCATAAAAAGATAAATCTTTAAGTATAGACCTTAATTAGTTCAAGGCTTATTGTAAATGAAACAAGATACTATTTATTGCTGACATCAATTCATTGTTAAGTGAAAGAAAAGTGTGTGGGTCAGTGTATGTCCAAGGTTAAACAAAATCAAAATACGAACGTGTCTCCAAAAAGAGAAAAGTTGTCTGGTAAGTTTTTGAATGTGTCTATATTTGTAATTGGTATTTTTGTTTTTGTGCTTCTCAGTAAGAATATAGATGTTACACAAGACGATGCGTACATTTCATTTCGTTACGCAGCTAACTATCTTTCGGGGAAAGGCTTGGTCTATAATTATGGTGAAAGAATTGAAGGGTACACGAATTTTTTATGGGTTATTACTTTAATTATTTCAAAAGCAGTATTTGGCATTGATTATTTAGTTGCCTCAAAGTTTCTTGGAATTTTTTTTGGGAATCTAATCCTTTTTTTAGTCATTTTTTTTCTTAAGGACCACTTTGGTAAGGTTCCGCCTGTCTTGTATCTATCGACGATAATGGTTTTGTTAAGCAATCTTTCGTTTGTTTATTGGTCGGTATCAAGTATGGAAACTTCCGCATTTGCTTTCGCTGTACTACTGGCATTAGTTATGGAAAAACGCTATCCCATTCTCTCACCTGCAATTGCTGCAATTGCAACCCTTATCAGACCTGAAGGTGTATTAGTTTTTGTGTCAATATTGATAAGTCGACTAATTTTCAAGCAGAAAAATATACTGTACTACCTGCTTATGTATGGGATTCTTTTACTTCCATTTGCAGTTTTCAAAGTTGTTTACTACGGTTCTTTAATTCCTAACACATATTTTGCAAAAAGTGGGTTAGGATTTGAATATTTACGTAGCGGTATTGAGTATTTTTGGAGTTTTATTGAAAAACCCGGCGTTTATGGTTTAATATTTTTACCAGTTTTGGTAAGTGTGAAAAGATACTGGAAATTGCATCATCTGCAATATATATATTTGGTGATATATGTCATTTATATAATAATTGCAGGTGGGGATGTACTTAAGGCATATAGATTTTTTGTGCCAATCCTTCCTGTTTTAAGTTTTTTGTTTGTAATCTCTCTATATGGGTTAGTTGGAAAAATAAAAATAAGAGCAACGAATCTTTTAATATTTTTATTTGTAGTTTTTTATTCAACCATGGCTTATCTATCAACCTATAAGTATATCATGGAAACTAGAAAAAACGAAATCGGACTTATGAAAAGCATGTATTTTGTAAGTCACATGTTAAAAAAACATTTTGGTGGAAATTTTTCTGTTGCTACATCAACAATTGGATTAATGGGATATGAGCTCATTGGACATAGGTTAATAGACATTTTAGGCTTGACTGACAGTTACATTGCACGAAATCCAGAAAGAATAGATGGAATAGAATCGAGCTGGAAAGAACGGAAGTACAACTCCAGTTATTTACTCAAACAACAACCGGATTTTATTGTGTTTTCTACTGGTTATAAACCTTCTGCTCCTGCAGAGCGCGCCCTGATAATGCATTCCGAATTTAGAAAAAAATATACACCAACAGGATTTAATTATATGGGTTCAACAAGAGTCGTTTGGAGAAAGATTAGCAGTATAGATTTATCTAAAGATGTGGTTCACAATGATGCTCGATTCGTCAACAAGGTAGTAGATGCATTAAATAATCTTTATCGAGAGGGTTTAGCAGAAAAGGCATTATTAGATTTTCGCGAATCCTATCTTAGACTCAACGAAGATTATCCACTCATATTAACTGGTATTGGGGCATGCTTTTTACAAATGAATCAAAGAGATAGTGCTGTGATTTATCTAGAAAAAGCATTGCAGGTTGATAGTACATACTGGTTAGCTCATCTCAATATGATAACATATTTACTTGGAGAACGAGACACAGCAACCGCTAAATTACATTTAGACGTTTTAAAACGACACCATCCCTGGCTATTTGATATCAAATATCAACCTATTCCTTTTCCCTAAGATTGATAGATCGTTCTGAATAATTAGCAGAGAATTCCTAATTGATTACTATGAAAGGCGTTTGAAAAAATAACCTCATTAGTTACTCAACCACAGCACTTTCTAATACCTCGATGCATTTACGCTTTGTGTCAAGCATAGCTTTGACACCGAGTGGTATGGTGAGTTTTGGTGTCACATGGCCATATTGAAAGTCCGATGCAACAGGACAGCAAACTTTTTTGGCATAGTCTTTCTGTATTTGCTCTAAGGTTAAATGAGGCACCGAAAGATCAGAAGGTATACAATTAATAAATTTGCCATACACTAATGCAGATAATTTTTGCAATACGCCAGCATTATACAATTGAGCCAGCATACGATCTACACGGTGTGGAGCTTCATCTATATCTTCTATAACAAGAATGGAATTACTAAGTTGAGGTTGGAATGGTGTTGATAGCAGCGAAACGAGCAAAGAAATTGTGCCACCTAATAAATGTCCTCTTGCTATGCCCGGCCTGAGTATTCTTAGTGGCTTATTAACTGGGTTACTAAGCAGTCCGATTCTATTTATAGAAGTTAAGCACCGCCAGAAATGTTCTTCTGTATAAGAATCCATTCCGTTGCACATGTCTATAGCAGGCATTGGGCCTGAGAAAGTAATTAGTCCTGTTTTACGAAATACGGCAAGTTGTAAAGCTGTGATATCACTATAACCAACAATTATTTTGGGATTTTTCCTGAGTGAAGTATAATCAATCATCGAAAGAATCCTCGGTGTCCCATACCCTCCGCGAAGGGCAAATATAGCCTTAATTTTTCTGTCCTTTACCATATCATTAAAATCTTTGGCACGCTCTTTATCCGTGCCTGCTAAATAACCAAAAATCTTGTAAACACTTTCTCCTAGCTTAACACGATAACCAAGTTGTTCTAAGTATTTGATGCTTTGATTAACCTTTTCTTCGGAAGAAGGCGTACTGGCAGGTGCCACAAGTCCAATTAAATCGCCTTTCTTAAGAACCTTTGGCTTTATCGTTTTCATGATTTTTCCTACTTTTTGTTGCCATAATCGCCATATAGCAAATAAAATATCTTTAGTAACTTATAAAAATTCTTTTAAATGAACCAATATTTTTGCATAATAATAACAATAATTTGCCATGAATTTAAATCTCAAAAATTACGTTGATATGAACTTATGAAGAATATCTTTTTAATTATCTTCATTAGTATATATTGCACTGGGCAGGATATTGCAAAAGATGCAGATACCACTAATGAAAGAATCGTGTCCAGTTCTGTAATCCTGAAATCAGCAGGTGCTATTGCAACAACAGCATTACTTATTCACTATGACCAGAAAATTTATGAAAATGCACATGAATTAAAAGTTAGAAACAAATTTTTAAGTGATATCAATAGTGTTGTAGTTTATCTGGGTGATGGTAAAGTAAGTCTTGGAATTTTCGGTGGATTTATAGGTTATGGTTTGATTTTTGAAAACAAGAAGGCTGTGGAAGTCGGCAAAATTGGATGTGAGTCCTTCTTATTTGTGGGTACAGTTTCCCAATTACTAAAACTCTGTACTGGAAGAGAACGCCCCAAAGTTGCAACGAGAGCCGGCGGTTTCTGGTATGGACCTTTAGGTTTTTTCCGCCAGCCTGCTGGAGCTGGTAAAGGCTTGGATTATTTCACCTCGTTTCCTTCCAACCATGTCTCAACCGCTTTTTCTACTGCTACGGTAATTTCGGATTTTTACAGTGACAAATGGATTGCATATACTTGTTACTCATTGGCTACGCTTGTGGCTATTAGCCGGGTGACAGAAGGTTACCACTGGCTTAGCGACTGTTTTGCTGGTGCAATTATAGGATATCTGGGGGTACGTGTAATAGAAAAAATAAACTATGGCACTACAGACATATCCATTAGACCATGGTCACATTTGGATCAACAAGGAATAAGCATATGCTTAAAAATTAACTGAGTTTTGAAATATAGATTGCTATATTTATATCAAATAATCTTCAGCCAATTCTATTTATGCAACAATCAAAATCCGAAGAAAATAAAATAACAATTCTCGTAGCGGAAGATCAAAAGTCCACTTCAAGTTTAATTGAATATAAGCTGAAGAATTCAGGATATAATGTGATAATCGTAGATAATGGAATGGATGCTCTAGATATTGCTAAAAAAATTCGCCCAAACATTATTCTGCTTGATGTAATGATGCCATTTATGACTGGCTTCGAGGTTCTTTCGGAACTAAAACGAAATAACGAACTAGCTGTTATACCCGTAATTATTCTAACTGCTCAAACTAATGAAGAAGACATATTGAAAGGATTAGAATTAGGAGCGGACGATTATATCTTGAAACCATTCAGTCCAAATGAATTGGTTGCGAGAATAAAGACTGTACTTTTACGTCATAAAAGATTGGATTATAAAAGTTAACTTTTTCTTACCATAAATGATAATGCCTTAAAATCAAAGAGCTGGAAGTAATAGAAGACAAAAATGAAAACTCTGGCGCTAACGGTTGTTTTGATCTTGTCAGTAATTGCTACTTTATTTGTGATAGGAATATCTTTGTTCCTGCTAATAAGGAAAGCATTAGAAATTAGATCTGAAAAATTGAAAAACTATCTGTTTAATCATTATTCGAAATTATTTGCACAAGCCTTATTGAAGGAATATCCGGAGATTTCCAGAACTAAAAAGCCAAGCGACAAATTCAAATATTATGAAGATTCTATTTCCAAAATAAAGATGCAAATACAAAAGCTATCTACAAAAAAACGTTCACTTCACAGAAACATTATTCGGCTCGTTTTGATCGAGCTGTCGCAAACCGTAAAAGGCGAGGTGTCTGACCGTCTGGTCTATTATGTTTACTCGCTTAACATTCTTGAGGACCTGAACAAAATGATGGCTAGCAAGCACTGGTGGATACGAGCGCAAGCGGCACAGGAACTTGGTGCACTCGGTGCAAAAAGAGGTATTGTGCCTCTTACAGCAGCATTAGAAGATCCAGTTCCTGACGTTCGTTCACAAGCCATTAATTCTTTGTTGAAACTCGCGGGTGTCATAGAACTGCGAAACATTCTGAGACTTGTAAAATCACTCACACATTTTCAGGCAGTGGAGCTTTCGACTATTGTTGCTGGCTATCGCGAAGAAGCACTACCATATCTGCTGGAAGCTCTCTCGTACGAAGATGTATCTGTAAAACTCTTTGCCATAAAAATGCTTGGGAAAATACGCTCATTAAATGCTGTTGATCCATTATTTCGGTTCTGTAAGTCTGGACCTGAACCGGTTCTATACTCCGCAGCTATAGAAGCTTTAGGATTGATTGGATCTACAGACTCACTGCCTGTAATCGTTGAAGCAACAAAACATAATGCAATTGAGGTGAGAACAAAAGCCCTCGAAGCTCTTGGCAATTATCCAATGGAAGAAAGCGCAGAAATTCTTATAAAGAAATTAATATCTGATAGTGTAATTGAAAAACGCATTTCTGCTAATTCGTTAATTAAAATGAAAGAAATCGGCAGAAAAATGCTGAATCAGGTTCTGAAAGAAAGTGACCATACCACAAGTTTAATAATTGAAGAAGTATTGGAAGAAGTGGAATAAATTCTATGTTGCCGTTTTTAAGAAATTTATTAGAGGTATATTTTTTCTTCGTACTTATATACTTTCTGTGCATCGATTTTGTGTACACTTTGTTTCTTGCTGTATCCTGGAAACAAATTCTAACTTATAAAAGGCGCAGTTCATTCTCGGATCTGCAACCACTAATACAATCGGATCTAACATATCCAGTATCCATAATAGTGCCAGCGTATAACGAGTCCAAAACAATTGCAGAAAGTGTTAGTAGTTTGTTAAAATTGAAATATGGTAAGTACGAAGTAATAGTTGTAAATGATGGGTCCAAAGATAAAACTCTGGAGCAACTTATAAATCATTTTAATCTGAAAAGAATAAAAAAATATTATTATCCTTTTATCAGCACAAAAGAAATTAGGGGAATATACAAATCACAAAACCCGGCTTATTTCAATCTTCTTGTTCTTGATAAAGAAAATGGTGGAAAGTCTGATGCGCTTAATGCCGGAATTAATATTTCACAATATGATCATATTTGCTGCATTGATGCAGATTCCATTTTGGAAGATGATTCTTTATTAAAGGCTATGAAACCTTTTCACGAAGACAGTACTATAGTTGCAGTTGGCGGAATAGTTCGTATAGTCAATGGATGCAAAATTACAAGTGGTAGGGTCGTGAAAGTTGGATTGCCTGCTAAAGTTCTTCCTATTTTTCAAATTGTCGAGTATCTCAGAGCTTTTCTTTCAGGCAGAATGTTCTGGAATATATTTCAAGGTTCTTTAATTGTCTCCGGAGCGTTTGGCATATTAAAGAAACAGATGGTAATTGAAATCGGTGGCTACAGTACTGACACTGTTGGAGAAGATATGGAACTTGTGACCAGAATACACAGAGTAATGCTTGAACGCAAAGAGTCATATAAGATTGTATTTGTGCCTGAGCCAGTCTGCTGGACAGAAGTTCCAGATACCATTAAAGGACTCGCCCGACAGAGAAATAGATGGCATCGTGGATTATTAGAAACGCTTCTGAGACATATCAAGATGTTATTGAATCCAAAATATAAAATGGTTGGAATGGGAGCTATGCCATACTTCTTCTTTATAGAATTTTTGGGACCTATTGTTGAAGGATTTGGTTATATTATGATTATTATTACATTCCTATTAGGAATACTCGATTTGAATTTTGCCTTGATATTCTTATTTGTATCAATAATATATGGTACCATGTTTTCAGTTGGAGCAGTTCTTTTGGAAGAATTATCATTCAGACGCTACCCTAATGTTAAAGACGTCGCACTCCTTCTTTCTTTCGGAGTAATTGAAAATTTTATCTACAGACAATTAACTGTATTATGGAGAATTAAAGGAACTATTGACTACTTTATAGGCAAAAGACATTGGGAAAAAGTTGAAAGGAAGGGATTTACAAGTTAGTGAAGTATAAACATTCAGGTCGACTGAAAATGATTATTGAAAAGAAAACCATAATCTTATTATTACTTTTGATATCGGTAACTTTTTCATACTCGCAGATTACAAAGGATGATATTGACACGCTATTTTCAATTGCGAGGGAAAAGGCAAATGGCAAGAAATACGAAGAAGCACGCGAAGTTCTTTATAAAATATTATCCGTAAATCCAAACCAAACAGATGCAAAAATTTTTATAGCTCGGACTTATGCTTGGCAAGAAAAATATGATTCAGCAAAAGTTTATATTAAAAATGTTCTTCAAGGCTATCCAGAACATTATGAAGCGTTAAATACATTAATAGATATACACAAATGGGAGCATAACTTCTATAAAGCTCTGGAAATTACTGAAAAGGCATTGAAAATATTCCCGGATGATTCACTATTGCTAATGGAAAAAACAAAGATATTGAGACAACTGAACAATAAAAAAGAAGCCATCGCTACATTGGATCATTTCGAAGAGCTTTACAATTCTACAAACGAAACACAAGAAATCCGGAAGGAAATTATATCATCATTATGGTCACATAGTATGGCTATCAACTTTGCCACGGATATTGGCCAGAACGCTCTTCCAATGCACTATGCCTTTCTTCAGTACGGACATAAGACAAACTATGGTCCAATTTATGCGCGTCTCAATTTCTCAAAAAGATTTTCGAAACAGGGTTTACAACTGGAACTCGATTGCTACCCTAGTATTTTTGAGAAAAGTTATCTGTATTTAAGTTACGGCTTTTCAAAAACAATTCTTTTTCCAGAGCACCGAATAAACCTTGAGCTATACTCGAATTTAATAAATACAATTGAAGCATCAATTGGTTTCCGTTACCTGTATTTCAATAAAGAAACAAGCGTAAAGATATACACTGGAACAGTTGGATATTACTGGAGAGACTTCTGGTTTTCTCTACGTCCTTACATCATTCCTCAAAAAATTGGTTCATCAAAAAACCTGAGCTTCACAACTCGGTACTTTTTAGGAAATCCTGATGAATACATTCAGATTCGAGCTGGTTTGGGATTTATACCAGACGAAAGGTTAATACAAACATCGCAAGGTGAGAATATTGCGAATATTTATTATCTTGGGGCTAAATCAGCAGGATTAGGACTACAAAAGATATTTTCAATTAATTATATGATTTTGTTCACTTTTGACCTGACAGATCAAGAAACAACAAGGCAATCGGGACATTATGAAAAGATTTATAATATAGCATTGACAATTTATTATAGATTCTAATTTTCTCAGGAGCAACTCAATTATAAGACACTCCCTTAGCAGGTAACAATTCCCGCATAACGAGGTAATGAAATTCAAGAAAGATTAAACTATCTTTAAGAGAAATTAACAATCATTGCAATATAAATATAAGGCTTCAAGAATGAGGGAAAATTTTAAATCCATAGTTCATATACTTGCAAAGGAACTTTACGATTTATACGACTCTTTCAAAATCGATGCCATTTCTTCAAATCATTTTAAACAATCAGAAATGCTGGAGTGGATAGGCAATTTGGGATGCAGTAATTTAATCGAATGTGAGAAAATAGGAAACTCCGCAGAAGGTAGAGCAATCTACTTGTATAGCTTTGGTAATGGCACGACAAATATTCTAATTTGGTCACAGATGCACGGTGACGAGTCTACAGCCACAATGGCGTTATTAGATATTTTTAGTTTCTTCTCAAAAAATCATGGACACACAGTTACGAAAAATATAGAAAAGAAATTGAGACTGTTAATCATTCCGATGCTGAATCCGGATGGTGCAGAATATTTTACACGTCACAACGCACAGCTAATCGACATAAATCGTGATGCTCTGGCTCTAATTACGCCAGAAGGAAAAATTCTCAAGGAAACGCGTGAAAGATTTAGACCTGCATATGCATTTAATTTGCATGATCAGGCAACTGGATATACTGTTGGTTTAACAAAGCGACTAACGGCAATAGCATTGGCGGCGCCTCCATTTGACGAAGAAAAAACTGATAACATAACCAGAATTAAAGCGAAAAAAGTTGCAAATGTATTTGCACAGATTATGCATCAATTTATTCCGGACCATATTGCAAAGTGGGATGATACATTTGAACCTAGAGCATTTGGTGACAATTTTCAGAAACAGGGCACGAGTACGATTTTAATAGAATCGGGTCGATGGCAAAATGATCCAAATAAATTTTTCATAAGGAAATTGAATTGTGTTGGAATTCTGGCAACTTTATTTGCTATAGCTATAGGGGAGACAACTTCATCGGATACACAGTTTTATGATTGCCTGCCATATAATAAAAATTTGGGCTATGATTGTATAATTAGAAATGCAAATTTGAGAGCCAATTCTCGAGTTCCAGTAGTGAAAGTCGATGTTGGTATCAATTTTGAAAGAAAGTTTAATAAAGACACGAGAGTTTTTGAATTGAATGCAAAGATTGTAGAAGTGGGAAATTTGGAGAATTTTATTTCTGTCGAAAGGGAAATAGATGCAACAGGAAAAAGTTTAGATCCTCAGCGGATTGTAATTGATCAAATTTTTCCTGCAAATGAAATAGATTCGCTTTTCAAGTGAGCAAAGGGAAAACTAATGCCATTAAAAAAAGGAAATGAAACAATAGATAAACTTTCCCCTGCAAAGTTAAGGAAGCGAAAATTAGAGTTTGAAAAAGAAGTGCTGCCTTATAAGCAGTTATTGTACAATTTTGCATTACGTACAACCGGTAATAGGGAAGATGCTTTGGATCTTATTCAGGAAACCTTTATGAAGGCATACAGGTTCTGGGATCTTTTTGAAAAAGGTACTAATCTTAAGGCATGGTTATTTCGTATAATGAAAAATACTTATATCAATCGATATAGAAAGGAGATAAAAGAGCCTGGAATAGTGGATTATGAAGATATAGAAAACTTCTACGATTCAATAAGGGACGAACGTACCGAATCAAGTGACCTTCAAAAGAGAATGTTTGAGAATATGTTAAGTGATGAAGTTACACAGGCTCTTCAATCGCTTCCGGAAGATTTTAGAACGGTTGTGATTCTAAGCGATATAGAAAATCTTTCTTATGAAGAAATAGCTGAATTCTTAAACTGTCCTGTAGGTACTGTACGATCTCGACTGCATAGAGGCAGAAAGATTTTGCAGGAAAAACTGAAAGATTATGCAAAGAATATGGGTATACTAAAAGATCCAGAATTTGATGATTCTATTTGAGCTACTTATACACCGAACATAAGACGGTGCCCCAGTTGTGGAGGTAGGTCAGTATCAAGTATTTTTTCAATTGCGGTTTGAACATCATATTCGGAACGGATATTCTCATAGTTCCATGTGTCAACATCGAATATTCCAAGACTCAACTTAGGATTTCGGTCCCTTGGTTGTCCTACACTGCCAACGTTTATTATGCATCTAACATCTTTCGAAAGTTTTTGATCTTTTGTTTTTTTGTTGAAGTATAATGCAGGAACATGAGTATGTCCTACGAAGCAAATTGGGTTTTTAAAGCATTCAAATGCTGTTAGTGCCTGATAGCTGCTAAAAATGTATTCCCATCTTTCAGGATTGCAAGGTGATGAATGTACAAAAAACAGTCCGTATTTTTCCCAGGTAAGTGGTAGTGTGCATACATAATTTTTATTTTCGATGCTGAGCTCTTTATCAGTCCATTCAATTGCTAACCGTGCATTTTCAGTGAAGTACATTGTAAGTTCAGGATTTGCAATTGCATCTTCATGGTTCCCCCGCAAAACAACACTGCAATGCTTTCGAATTAACTCAATACACTCGTTTGGATTAGCACCATAACCTATAATATCACCAAGACAGATTATATCGTCTACAGTTTTCCTGTCGATTATTTCAAGTGCTTTTGATAGTCCTTCTAGATTTGAGTGAATGTCTGATATTATCGCTATACGCATATTTATCAATTTTTAAAAATATAATAAAATCTCCGATTACATTACAGTAATTTGCATATTGCCTTATTTTTAATCACTATGTATATTGCTTAGCAAAGAAAAAATATAATTTTATGTCGGGTTATAAAGAAAAGAAGAATATTGCATTAACATCTGTAATCGCTGCAGTTTTCCTTACCTCGTTTAAATTAACCGTAGGAATCTGGACGAACAGTTTGGGAATTCTTTCAGAAGCTGCGCATTCTGGACTGGATCTAATTGCTGCGTTAATAACATTATTTGCTGTTTCTTTTGCGGATCGTCCCGCTGATGTGGAACATCAATACGGACATGGTAAACTTGAAAATATATCTGCACTTTTTGAGACTATACTTCTGTTTATAACATGTGCCTGGATTATAATTGAGGCGGTTGATCGTATTGTTACACACCAGCATCATGTAGAAATTAGTGTTTGGAGCTTCGTTGTAATGACGGTTTCTGTAATAATAGATGTTAGTAGATCGCGAGCCTTATATCGGATAGCAAAAAAATACAACAGTCAAGCACTGGAAGCCGATGCGTTGCACTTCTCAAGTGATGTGTGGACATCATTAACTGTGATTGCAGGTTTGGTTTTTGTCAGTTATGGTTATCCGATATTTGACTCGATAGCTGCAATTGTTGTTGCCCTTCTGGTACTATTTGTAAGTTATAGATTAGGAAGGAGAACAATAGACGCACTAATGGATAAAGCTCCTCCTGCCCTTGATAAGAAAATCATAGAAGCTATTAAGCATGTTGACAATGTAGAAGAAGTGCGGAAAATTCGTATAAGAAGTTCAGGGACAAAAATATTCGTTGACGTTGTTGTCTATATACCAAGAACAATTGCTTTTCAAGATGCTCATAATATTACTGAAAATATTGAAAAATCCATTCGTAAAGTTTGTGAAAATGCGGATGTTGTTGTGCATGCAGAGCCTTCCGCATCAAAAGGTGAAACACTGGCAGATAAAATACGGATGCTGGTTATGGGAAAAGGACTTGGGTCGCCTCACAATGTGGAAATTCAGAATATAAACGGTAAGCATCACGTTAATTTTGATGTTGAATATGCAAGAGGCCAAAGTTTTGCGGAAGCTCATAGAATAGCCAGTGAAATTGAGCAACAAATTTATGAAGAAATACCGTCTGTAAGCAAAGTAACAATACATATGGAAGAATATCAACATGGCGAAAGAGAAACAGAGGATGTTACTAAAACGGAAAACAACCTTCTTGCTTCAATTCAAAAAGTTGTAAATAGCCATGAGAGCGTTCGAGGATGCAAAGACATTTCTCTACTCAGGGAGAAAGAGCAATACGATGTAAGCATCACATGCCAGATTGATAAAGCGAAGACCCTTGATGAAGTTCATAAGGTGGTTTCTGAAATTGAATCGGCAATTTATCAGAATTTTAAAAAGATTCGTAGAGTTACAATTCACGCTGAGCCTGAGTAAGTACACCGAATATCAGTTTCCTGTTTTTACTATTCATTCCACTTTATCACAACAACCTTCTTTTGCAACGTGCCTGTTTGTCCAGGTATTCTAAGCACATGTTGTATTGGTTGCACTGGTGCGATACCTGGATTCTTGTCTCCGTTTTCAGGCATTATTATGCTTGATCCGTCGCTAAGTTTTACAACCAAATAGTACTCCAGCTTCGGATATTTAACTTTTTCCGCAGGTATTTTGCCTTTTGCCGTTTGACCAATTAAATCCAGACCAATTTCAGTGTATGGGTCGTCTAAGTTTTTCCTGCAGTACAATGTCGCCTGTATAGCTTTCCCCTCAAAAGATGACAGGTCAACACTCACTGAGCCCGGCTGCTTCGATTTCAGTTGACCAAAGTTTATACCCCTAGCCTCTGTTGTGTCTGTTTCCATTCTTTCCTCGATTTCAGCTTTTTGGCCATCTATGATTCCATTTAAAGAACTCTTTGTTGCTTCGAATACATTAACGTTACCACTGCTATCAGCTACTGCAGATTGGCCTGCTAAAACTTTTCCAATCTTACCTGATATTGAGTTTGTAATTTCTGCAAATCCTTCGAGAATTGTAAGGGTATCTAAAATGCCGTAGGTAATAAATCTGCCTTGTGTTCCTCTAATCGAAGCAACTGAAATTGGCGATGAAAATCTGAATTGTTCTGTTTCTGCCTTTTTAACGTTAAATATAATGTCGCCTCTTTCCAGATGAACATTTCGGTCTATTATACGTTTTCCTTCAATTTCTCCTTTTATTGTAGCTATCGATTTTTCTCTGAGAACTAACTTTGATTGATCAGGAAATGAAATAACTGCTAGCGACTTTTTGTCGGTTCTAACTTCATATCCCGCTTTTAACTGACTCAATAAAACTGCCTTTTGCCAGGTTTCTTTGGGGGCTTTGACATCGACGTCTCGTACAATTTTTACTATGTAGGCAGTAATTTCCTTTTTCTCCTGTTGTCCTTTCTGCGCATAAAATGGGATAGCGAATATCAAGAAAATGGTAAAAAGCGAAAACTTTTTATACATGACGACCCCTTTCATTTTCATTGATTTTCTATATCAAATTCTATTTTCAAATCTTTATGACTGCTAATATCCTGTAAAATAGCTCCAAGATCCGATTCGTTCAGTTTTATACCATCAATTGTAATATCGCCATATGAAGGCCAGTATATCCAGTTAGAAGGTTCAGTACGAAGCGAAAAATATTTGTTTGATATGTCCTCACTCTGTGTACTCATAAAATTATCAAGTATTTTTCCTATCTTGTCATCCGATATTCTGAATACAACAGGTTTGCTTGGTCTCATAACAGAACCACGATTTGTTTCAACTTTTGCTTCAACCAGAACTACATATGCCTTATTCTGCTGGAGTTGTCTTTGTGCATTTGATGGATATGTTAAAGAAGTAATACCGTTGTTTTCTGGACTTCTGATAGGTTTTATTTCTTTCGAAAAGCTTGTAACACTTACATCACTTGCAGTGGTAGTGATTTCTTGTTTATATGATGTCCATATTAAGCAGGGCTCTCCGCCTGTAAGCGCATCCTGAGGTGATCTATGATTTGTTCCAACTTCGTATACCAATAATCTTACATCTTTCTGACTTGAAACCCATGTAAATGTTGGAGCAAGATTGTCAAAATAACCGCCATCCCTTGGTTCATTTATCTCTACAAATACTTCATCTACGGACCCATAAGGAATAACAATTGTCTTTGATCCTTTACCAATGACAATCTGATCTGATGATTTAACTTCAATATTTATTACGTATACGCCTGGTGGTACTGTTGTATTTGTTTGTGCATAATCTGATATTTTTTTCTTGAGATCAACATCCTGAGTATATTTGCCAGCCTCCAGATCAGCACTGGCTATGCCCTTCGAAGCAAAGTCGCGTGCTGTTAGTAGTTTATATCCGTTGTCAATTGTGAATTCCCTGGATATACCGTCGACAAGTTGCTTAAATCTATTCTCCCCGCGTAGACGAACTTCGACCGACATATGGATTCTTACTGGCAATCTGTCAGGTAATTGTATTGCTTCCTTCTCACCTGAAGAATAGGCTCTCAATTCCACTGAAAGACTTGGCGCGGTTGCTGCGAGTCTCTGGCTTCTAATATCAAAAAGTTCAGTTAAAAAAACCACGTCATATTCGCTTATGTTTATAGTTACGTCGACCACAACCCGTGCTGGTGTCCCTGGTATCTGGGCTGATAAAATTGGGTTCCAGACACTAATTGATAAAAGCCAAAGCAGACAAAGCTTTTTAATGTAATTCATATGCTGGTCTCCTTTTTCATTGATATGCTATTTTTAACCTCCAAAGTATTTTAACTTTTGCTGTAAATAATAGCATTGACGAAAATCACAATTTTAAATTAGCTGTGCGCTAAATCAAAATCTCAAAAGGTCATTAATAATGACAATTGCCATAAATATGAGCAAAATAGCGAAACCTATCTGCTGTATAATAATTTTAATTTTTGGTGGAATTTCTTTTTTGAAAATAGCTTCAAAACTTATAAAAAGCAGATGACCACCGTCCAATGCAGGAAAAGGTAGGATATTTAATATAGCCAGGCTGATGCTCAATAATGCGAGTAGTCCTAAAAAGCTCATAATGCCCTCTTCGGCGGATTCTTTAGCCATAACTGCAATCGCAATTGGCCCACCTACGGACCTGGAAAATGATGCTTTTCCTGATAGCAGTTTATAAATGTTTATGAAAAAAAGAATGCAACTCTTTTTTAATTCCTGAATGCCAACTGGAAAAGCACTTAAGAAAGAGAATTTTTGAATATTTTTTGGTCCACAATATGCCAAATACAGATGAACTCCAATAAGTCCTTTTTCAGTTGGAGTTACGCGGGCTGACATCTTCTGGTTTCCGCGTGCCCATTCAATAAGAATCTCTTTTCCAGCGTTTGCCTTTATTGTTTCTTGCAGTAAACCGAAAGTCATAGGTTTACCATTTATTGCCAGTATAGTGTCTGAGGGCATGAGTCCAATCTTTTCCGCAGGCATATCATGCTCGACAGCTTTTATTACTGCTAACGTGTTTGTCGGATATAAGCCAAATAATTGTTCGGAGATATCAGGAATTTCGGTGCGTGGGATATTCAGAGTGTGTTTTGCACCATTCCTCTCAATTTCCAGTTGCAGATCGGAAAATGCTGATTCGACATAGATCAAATACTGTATCTCGTCCCAATGCTCGACAGGATGCTTGTTTATCGATATTATTTTGTCGCCAATTTGCAGATTTGCTTTTTGAGCAGGGCTTTCTGGTATAACGTAACCAATTTCGTTTACAGTATGAGTTGTTATTCCTTTAAAATATATGATTCCCCAGAAAATCATTATCGCAAGCAACACATTCATCGCTACACCTGCTGTGAGCACAACTGCTTGTTGCCATTTGGGTTTTGCTCTAAATTCCCAGGATTGAGGTTCGTGTTTCAGAAAGTCTGTATCTAGACTTTCGTCTATCATACCTGCTATTTTTACATATCCGCCAATAGGAATCCATGATATGCAATAATCAGTTTCTCCAATCCTTTTGCCAAAAGCACGTGGTGGAAAACCGATACTGAAGGTTTCTACTCTCATTCCAAACAACTTGGCTGCAAGAAAGTGACCAAGTTCATGAATTAGAACAAGGATTCCAATTGTTATTAAGAAGTATAAGAATGTAATTAACACGCTCATCTGGAATCTATTCCTGTATTATTTTTGCATATTTGTAATTAAAACTTGTGCATAATTTCTTGCTTCACGATCGCATTCAACTATTGTTGTAATATCAAGATGCTCTCTTTTAGCGAGCTTTTCAATTGATTGCTCAACAATTTGTGGTATTTGATTGAAGGTAATTCTTTTTTCTATAAAAGCCTGGACTGCTACTTCATTGGCGGCGTTCATTACAACTGGCGCAGTACCACCACATGCTAGTGCCTGATATGCGAGTTCAAGGCAGCGGAATTTTTTGCGGTTAGGTGCGTAGAATGTCATTGTACCAATTGCAGGAAAATCCAGTCGATTACCGTTCATATACAATCTTTCAGGGTAAGTCAAAGCATACTGGATGGGTATTTTCATATCCGGAACACCTAATTGTGCTTTGATTGAGCCATCAATAAATTCTACCATTGAATGGATTATGGACTGAGGGTGAATTACAACCTCGATTTTCTCCGCCGGTATGTCGAATAGCCAGTGAGCTTCGATAACTTCAAGTCCCTTATTCATCAAAGTTGCTGAATCGATTGTTATTTTTTTCCCCATTTTCCAGTTTGGATGATTGAGTGCCTGTTCAAGTGTTACAGATTCGAGATGTTCGATTGGAGTATTCAAAAAAGGACCGCCTGATGCGGTAAGGATTATCCTTGCTGCCTTTTTCTTGTTTTCCCCAGCTAGGCACTGGAAAATGGCACTGTGTTCGCTGTCTATAGGAATTAAATCCACATTGTATTTTTTTTGTAATCCAGTTATCAATTCTCCTCCAGCAACAAGAGTTTCCTTATTTGCCAGAGCAATGGTCTTTCGGGCTTTAATTGCCTCAATAGTTGGTTTCAAACCTACAAATCCAACAAGTGCATTTACTACAATGTCGATATCTTCTCGTGCTGTGATTTCAATAAGTCCTTCTTCTCCTTCAATTACTTCTGTTGAGCCTCTAATTGATTTACGCAGTTCATTTGCCTTTTGGGAATCTGTTACAACAACACCTTTGGGTTTGAATTCTTCAATTTGACTTTTCAGTACATCTATATTCTTATTTGTACTAAGGTATTTTACGGAAAGTAGATCAGGTAGGTTCCTTACAACAGACAATGTGTTTTTTCCGATTGATCCTGTAGAACCAAGTATTGCCAGGTTTTTTTTACGTGTAATCATGTTAATTCGTTAACCGATTAATGCTCTCATATTTTTGTTAGCAAAGAAGTCAAATAATCAATTTGCCTAAAATGGTCTATTAATTCTTAGTAATAGCTTAACTGATTCAGATTTGTCTGTTCTCCAGCATATTCCGATTCTTGCACTGCCGTTTCTGGAGGCTAGAGCTATTCCGAAATCGTGTTTGAATTCCTTCCATTGGATGTTGTTGAAACCATCCAGTGCCGAACGACTGGTAGGGACATTACGCACGAATCCGGCATCCGAAATTAGCAGCAAATTTGCATAATTAAAAACTTTCAGTGGAAAGAAATCAAGATCATCTAAGATCTGGCCTTTTAGAAGAAGTTCCATATTAAATAATATCATCCTGTTACCCAATTCGTATTTGAATGGATAAGCATTGAGTGTTCCAAGTCCTCCCAATTCGTAAATTTTTTGTCGTGGTAGTTTCCCGCATCCCGTTCCGATATACATTCTAGCATTCAAATTGGAGTATTTATCTATCGGTTGGAATCTTCTAATATCCATTATGTATTGGTCAAATTCGAATTCTCCTCCCCAGTTTCGTTTTGAGAACTCAACCGAAGCAAAGATTGACCAGCCTTCGATTCCTGATCTCGATCTTGTAATTGTGCTTAATCCGCCAAATAAGAGGAGGCTTCGCATTCTACCTGCTTCAATTGCAGGATTTTCTCTGAATTTCTTTCTGCCCCCAAACAAAGCCCAGTCCACGTTTTTTTGTAATGAATCGTATGTGTCTGCTACGTAAGCCAGTTTCAATTCACTTTTAAAATCCTCATTGTTTATATAATGAGATATATGAATAGTAGCTCCTTCTCGTTCATAGTAATCGCGAAAATCTTCGTGCATCAGAAATGAAGATAGAGTATTTTCAATTGTAGAAATGATCCATTGATCTTTGCTGTCAGTCAAACTGTAACCTTCGATACCAACTTCAAGCATTGAACACCCTTTTTTAGTAACTCTGGCAAATTGTCTTGATAGCCCTAAATTACCACGCCATGCATGAGATTTAAAACCCCATCCTATTGATCCGTATGCACTCCATAGCCTATCTCCATCCCAGTAAAACTTCTTATCCCTGCCAATCCCTATAAAAATACTCTCAACCCGATTGTATCGAATAATGAACTTGTCGATAGTTGTAATTTCAACCTGCCAAGGAACGTCAAAATTATAGTCAAAATGTAAAAACTGTTCGGCAGGGATTTTAAAATCAAAATCTAATGTATCAGTTATGTCTTCATAGCCGGTGATAATTGCTCCCTGCTCCTTCGTAATTTTGCCCCCAACTACCTGAGCGTTACCGTCAATTTTTCCGGTGGACTTTACAATCAAATTCCCACCGTAAACATACACGTTTCCCTTGACTAAACCAAAAACAGTCAGGTTTCCATAACTTAAGCTGACATCTGCATTCAGGGTATCGTTTTGTTCAATTGTTTTATCTCCAGTAAACTCAATGTTATTTATTTCGCTTTGAGCTGAATCAGTGAGTGTAATAGCATTTCCTGTTCTATTTGTTATCAGGTTTTGGCCTGCGAAGGTAGGTGTTGCAGTGAATATTAAAAATGCTGAAAACAGTATTGTAAATGCAAAAATTTTCATAATGGTGTCCTTTTATATTATTTCTGTAGTTTAGAAAATCTATTGAGACTTTTATTGTACCAAATTTATCTATAAATTTTTAATTATTAGAAAGATGTTTCTGAATAAAGATTGGTTCTAAACCTCAAATAAAATGTTTATATTATAATATAAGAAAAATACTTAAGAGATAAACAAGGATGAAACTTTCCATTAATGTAGATCATATTGCAACTTTGCGTAATGCAAGGGGAGGTAATATTCCTGATCCGGTGGAAGCGGCTTTAATCTGTGAAAAAGCAGGAGCCGATGGAATTGTTTGCCATTTGCGCGAGGATAGAAGACACATTAAGGATGATGATGTCTTCAAACTCAGGAAATCTATCCAGAAAAAATTAGACCTTGAAATGGCAGCAACTGAAGAAATCATCGGTATTGCGGTCAAAGTTAAGCCTGATCTGGTAACACTGGTACCAGAACGCAGACAGGAGCTAACAACCGAGGGTGGGCTCGATATTGTAAATCAAAAGAAATATTATGAAAGTGTCATAAAGAAATTTCATGAAAATGGAATTTTAGTTAGTTTGTTTGTGGAACCTGAAATTGAACAAATAAAGGCAAGTGTAGAAATTGGAACTGATATGGTCGAATTACATACAGGTCACTACGCGGAATCTAAGTCAGAAGAAGAGCTCAAAAACTCTCTCAATAAAATTGAGGAATCAGCAAAACTTGGCAAATCACTTGGAATTGGCGTAAATGCAGGACATGGACTGGATTACGATAACATAATAGATATTGTGAGAATAAAAGAAATAGATGAGGTTAGCATTGGTTATGCTGTAATTGTACGTGCGATGTTTGTTGGACTTGAAAATGCTGTGAGTGAAATGGTTCGTTTGGTAAAAGGTAGGTCAGCTATTAATGTAACAAGAGCAGATGAAGAGGAGTAATATCTAAAAGTCTACCCTCGCATTATTTGATCAAGAACTTTTTGATTTTTTAATCCCTCCTCGCCCGGAATTGGAGGTAATGTATCATTAATTATGCAATCGGAGAATGCCGTGACTTCTTTTTCATAAAGATTCGGAACAGTTATTATCTCTTCTCTAGTTTCCATGACTTTACCATTTGATGTGAGGCTAACATTTAGCCTTATCGTTGTATTATTCCATGAAAAATTTTCTGCAGAAACTAGTCCTTTTTCTCCAATAAGCTCAATGTAAGAGCGTCTTATGGCGGAATCGTATGAGCATAAAATTCCTGCTACTGTACCCTTTGATAATTTTAGGCTTATAAACGCGGTTGATTCTGTCTTGTCTTTCGTTGGCAATGGTTGTAACTGACTTTTAACGGAAATTACCTCGTCTTCCAGAAGAAATCTTATTGTATCCAAGCAATGAACTCCAATATCAAACACAGGGCCTCCTCCAGCAACTTTTCTGTCCAATAGCCACCCACGGTGTGATACTTTGCCATCATAAATAAATTCAGATTTTACTGCAGTAACTTTACCTATTGCGTCATTCTTAATAAGTTCCTTAATTCTCTGTGTCACCGGCGAGAATCGAATCATATGAGCAACCATTAGCTTAACCTTATTTTTTCTGCAAGTCTTTATCATAGCTTTAGCCTCTGCTGCATTTATCGCCATAGGTTTTTCCACTAAAACGTGTTTACCTGCTTTCGCAGCAATGATAGTTTCTGGGGCATGCATACAATTAGCAGAAACTACGAATACAGCGTCTATGTCAGGATGGCTAACCAGATTTTCAGCGGAATCGAATGCATAAGGTATACCTAAGGAATCTGCCTTCTTTCTTGCTTCATCAATTGAACGTTTTTGAATAGCAATTAGTTCTGAATTTACTGAAGCCTGAATAGCAGGTGCTATTGAGCGTTCAGCAAAAAGCCCAAAGCCTATAATACCATAGCGAATTTTGTTTTTCATAATAGTCTCCTTAAGCATAGAAATATATTTATGTCGTAATTATTAAAATATATGGGTTTGTTTCTAAAAATAAATGAAACATTCAGCTTCATTGAGCCGTCTTCACTTACCTGCTTTGAAAGCCTATTGTAAATTCAGGTCATTGATTGCTTTAATCTATTTATTTTTGTAAGTATTTCCAAAAAGTTATTTTCTTTGCCACTATACTACTAAACTCATTCCTTCGTAATGTATTGCCTGGCATACTGGTGAAAAGTATTCGTATAATAGTAAAAGATTAAAAATAATTAAATTGACAATTGTAGGAATTACACATAACATTCTTAGGAAATATTATTTATTGATCACCATTCTAGTAAGAAAGAAGATAGGGAAATGAAAGTCAATTTATCTGTCATCATGCTCACATTTTTTTTACCAATCAGTATCTACTCTCAGAGTTGGGAACGATGGGTTTCAGGTTATGTAGCTTCATGGAACCTTAATATGGGAGAAGGTGCAGCTAACTATGGGAATCAACCATATACGGAAATCGATCTTGACGCAATGACTCATTTAATTATGTTCAATGCCAGCCTAGATAGCAATGGGATAATGAATATAAAAGAAGAATGGGATCATTCATTAACCTGGGGATCTAGTTTGCTGGAGAAAAGAAGGAAGCCGTTCAATGAATTCGTCCATAGCCGTGGGAAATGCATTCTGCTAACGATATTCGGGGTAGGGGGTGGTGACAAGTGGACAAAAATGGTATCCAATCCAATTTCGAGGGCAAATGCCATTAGAACTATTATTGATTCCGTCATTCTGGAGGCAAAGTATGATGGGGTTGATCTTGACATAGAGCCATTAACTGCAGTTGATACAGCAAACACAAGAAAATTTATTCAGGAGTTACGGGATAGTCTTCAGAAATATCACGCCTGGTTTGACAGGTCAAAGAAACCAATTCTGACGGCTGCAGTATATACAGTTCCAGAATTCTGGGCAAGCGTAGCACAATATTTAGACCAGGTAAATATAATGACTTACGATATGGATGGATTGTGGACCACAAAAATGTGGCATAATTGCCCGGTTTACACAGCAGGTGCAACGGATACTTACGGAAATCCACTGGCATCTATACATAGAAAAACACAAATTTGGCGAGATACTTATAATATACCTCGTGAAAAATTGGGTTGTGGCGTTTCCACTTATGCACACATTTGGAAAGGAGGTCGCTTGAAGAATAATCCAGGTGAAGGAATTACTGCACCGTTGCAAGAATGGGATCCAAATAACCCACCTACAAAGGTCTACTCTTGGGGTAAAGAATATTATTGGTTACGTAAAAACTATCTTGATACTGTAACAGTATCTTTACATTACGATGAGCCGAGAAAGGTTCCTTACATAGGTGTAGATTCTGTCGGATATGAAGCTGATATGTACATTACTTTTACCGATACATTAACTATGAGAGAAGTAGTTGTTGTAGCTGATACTATGAATATCGGAGGTATAATTTTCTATGATGTACAGGCACAGTACCTAAATGCAAAGGATTTTCCAGCATTGGCAGAACGTAATCCACTCCTCAGTGCAATAAAAACACATGCAAAAAATAAGCTCATTCCGGATGCACCGAAAGGCTTTCTAATAGCATCGAAAAAAACTGTCCCGGCTGGTGTAGATACACTTACACTTACATGGTCCTCTGAAAACGCAACCTCTGCATTGATGGACTTTGTTGATTCTTCCACTATAGTTCCGTTAAGTGGTTCAGTGAAAGTAAATGTAACATCTAACAAAACTTTTACACTGGCACTCTCGAATAAGAATTTTACTATTTATTGCTTTGTAGATGTTGTCGTTTCAAAACCAACATCAGTCATACAATCTACTCAATCCATACTGCGGGATGGAATCTTTCACCTTGAACAGAATTACCCGAATCCATTCAACGGATTTACATATATATCTTTTAGATTATTTGAAAGAGCTAAAATTAGGCTATGTGTTTACGATATATACGGACGTGAAGTCTGTTTGTTGATAAATGGAGAGAGAGAGGCGGGTGAGCATGGAATAAAATTCGACTTAAGTAACTTAGCTTCGGGTGTTTACTTTTATCGTATGCAGGCTGGCGGATACTCGGCTACAAAAAGCATGTTGCATTTAAAATAGTAAAATATTTAATTCACATATTTTGCAAAAAATAGAAATCTTGTTCTTGGTATAAAGTCTTTGAATAGAAACGAACCTTTTAACTGTTGAAGAATTCTTAACACCCTCTTTAATCTTTAATTGTTTTGATTATATCAAGATTAATTGTAAATTCACATAAAGAATCCCCCTTTTTACGAACCATTTGTTGAGAGCTTAAGTAAGCAATGGCTGTAGAATATGTATTGATTATATCGTCATTTCTTATCCTTGTTAGTATAGGGCTATCAAAACTCTCAGACAATTTTGGTTTACCGGCACTCCTTATCTTTTTGGCAGTAGGAATGCTGGCGGGAGTAGAAGGTCCAGGAAAAATCACATTCAATGATCCATCACTTGCACAATCTATAGGTTTAATTGCTCTGGTGTTTATATTATTTTCGGGTGGATTAAGTACAAAATGGGCTGAGGTTAAACCAGTTTTATGGCAGGGATTAAGTTTAGCCACATTTGGTGTTATTGCTACCGCACTGCTTGTTGGAGTATTTGTATCATGTTTACTTAAAGTATCTCTTCTGCAAGGCATGTTGCTCGGCTCGATTATTTCATCAACGGATGCTGCAGCTGTATTTCAGATTCTGCGTTCGAGACGAGTCTCTCTTCGTGGGAAGTTAGCACCTCTTTTAGAACTTGAATCAGGTAGTAATGATCCAACAGCGGTTTTCTTGACCATTAGCATCATACAACTAATACAAAACGAGAGTACACTACTAACTTCATTAATTCCACGTTTTATTTTACAGATGGGAATCGGGGGAATTCTTGGTATTGGTTTTGCAAAAGGGATTACATTTACATTAAATAAATTAAAACTCGCTTATGAAGGAATGTATCCGGTTCTTTTCATAGCATGTTCGACTTTAATATATGGTTCAACTGCTATATTGGGCGGAAATGGCTTTCTTGCTGTATATGTTGCAGGTTTAGCAATCGGGAATAGCGAATTTGTTCAGAAAAAAAGTCTCATAAGATTCTTTGATGGTCTTGCATGGTTAAGCCAGATCTCTATGTTTGTAACACTTGGATTACTTGTAATGCCATCATCTTTGATTCCAGTGTCTGGTATTGGAATGTTGATATCATTTTTCCTGATGCTGGTTGCAAGACCTCTTGGCGTTTTTATTTCGCTTATCAGTTCCGATTTCAGATTTAATGAAAAGCTTTTTATTTCCTGGGTAGGTTTGCGTGGGGCAGTGCCTATTATACTTGCTACATTTTCGCTTCTCGCAAGATTGCCGAATGCTGAATGGATTTTCAACGTAGTGTTTTTTATTGTGCTTACATCAACATTACTTCAGGGCTGGTCTATTCCTTTTATTGCAAAATTGCTTAAGGTAGATGAGCCACTGGTGGTTACCAGACGTTATCCAATTGAGATTGTTCCGATTGAAGGTGTTGATACAGAAATGGTCGACTTGATAGTGCCTTTCAGATCGGCAGTGGCTGGCAAATCCATTGCAGAAATTGGAATGCCGCCAGATAGCTTGATTGTTCTTATTAGCAGAGATGACGCCTTTATTGTACCAAGTGGTGGAACAATCTTGCTGGAAGGTGATACAGTACTGGTTCTTGTCACAAAAACAAATCTACCAGAAGTAAGATCAATATTTGCAGAACTGAAAAATGATTGATAATTCATCTTAGAATGCAGAAACCTTTTTTGAAAGCCTCAAAAAACTTAAAAATTCGGCAAATTATTGAACTTACAGGTTAAAAAAAAAGTAGGAAATGTTGTATGAATCATTGATAATAAACATTAAAGTTACATTATTATATATTATACATGAATGACTAGGAATAATTTTAACGTTTCCCCATACCGAAGGGAGTTATTATGAAGACTATAACTAAGAAAATTAAAAAGTTTTATAAGACCCAAATAAAGTTCATGGAGGAAACTCTTAAAAGTAAAAAGAGATTCAGAAAAAATATTGAAAACCTGATCTCGTCGATCAAACAGATAGCTACTCATCTAAACAAAGAAAACATAATAAGTTTCCTTAAGGGATTAAACCAACCAACCGTTGCCATAATAAGCATTCTACTGATAATTATAATAGCTGCCATTGATCACATTACGGTTTACGATTTTGGTTTCTATGTGTTGTATTATATACCTCTTATTTTCTTTTCATGGTATTCGAATAAAATTGGAGCGACTTTGATATCCATTTTCGCAATAAATGCATTATACCTTGCCAACTTCCATCAAAGTTACCAATTCACATTAACCTTTAAAAACATTTGGAACTTGACGTTAATATTAGCATCATTTTTGTTAGTATCCATAGGAGCACAGCACGTTTCGAGTCTGTTAAAGACCGAAAAAGCTCTAACTAATAAATTAAGGAATGCTTTGAATGAAATTAAACAATTAAGCGGACTTCTACCGATTTGTGCATCTTGCAAGAAAATTAGAAACGATAAAGGATACTGGGAACAAATAGAAGAATTCATTTCAAAACATTCCGATGCAACTTTTACACATGGAATATGTCCGGAGTGCATGAAAAAGCAATACCCTTACCTGGTAAGTGAACTAGAAAAGAATGAGCAACACAATAATACCAATGAATTTTCCGAAACAAAGTGAAAATTTTTAAGGAAAATCATAAAGAATAAATTATCCAATACTTGGAATTAATGTTAGAATTAGTTATACTTCAGCAAAAGGGTTTTTGAGATGCTAAACAGAGTTATCGCAATTTTATTGCTTCAGAGTTACCTTATAATTGGAATCGGGAGCAATGCAATTGTCCAAATAGCAATTGGATTCGGTTCAAAACCATTTTCCATTACACAAGCAAGTAACATTCCAAACAGCGCAACTAAGCATTATTGGACACAACAAAAACACATAATCGCTCACGTAAAAAATGGAGTTACAGACATCGCTGATCTACCATCTCAGGCAACCCCAACATTCGAAAAAACTTTTGACATCTTAGCAAGTAAACAAATCATTTTCAATGCCGGCTCGTTTGATCGAATTTCTTCGATTCGTTCACCTCCCTTAATTTAAAACCCACAAAGATATCAAAATACTAAACCACCAATTATAAGCTGTTCTATCTATTCAGCTTATTTTAAAAAACTATATTAAGAAGAGGATTTCAACAATGAATGAGAATCAGCAACAAAATAGACCACAGATGAACGCATGGCCTCAGCTGAGGTTCTTATTATTCATAATTGTAATTAGCCTTATCGCATTGCTTTTAAAATTGCTTGAGGTTTTTTAATATATTCTACTTGAATAAAACTACATTTTAGGTATATTCTAAGTTATAAGCGTAATGTCTTCAATTAACTGAGGGAAAAGAGCTTGTGAATTTTATGGATTCTCAAATATTAGGGAATACGATAAGCGATTGGTTTTTAGCGGCTGGCATCTCAATTATTGTTTATGTGGTGCTTATTGTAGCCAAAAAAATATTGTATCGTAATATTCAAAAGTTAGCGAAAAAAACCGAAACAAAGGTCGATGATTTACTCGCAGACCTAATCGGTGATACGAAAAATCTGATATTATTTACAGTAGCTCTCTATGCTGGCTCCAAATTCGTCCATTTGCATTCGCAGATCCAAAAGATTATCGAAATAGTAGTAATAATAGTAACTCTTCTGCAATGTGGCTTCTGGGGTAATAGACTTGTGACTTACTTTATTCATCAAGTTTTATGGAAGCAAACTTCTGCAGAAGGCGATAAAAAATCTGTACCAGCTATTCTGAAATTCACAAGCAAACTGATTGTATGGAGCATAGTTTTACTTCTAATACTAGATAACTTAGGTGTCAACGTTACTACACTTTTGGCGGGTCTAGGCATTGGCGGAATAGCTGTAGCTCTTGCTCTTCAGAATATATTAGGTGATTTATTCTCTTCACTTTCAATAATGATTGACAGACCGTTTGAGGTTGGAGACTTTATTGTTGTCGGAGAGTTCCGTGGAACTGTTGAACACATTGGATTGAAAACAACCAGAATCAGGAGTTTGTCTGGCGAACAAAACATTTTTTCGAATACAGACTTACTGCAAAGCCGTATCAGGAATTTTCGCCGAATGTCCGAACGTAGAGTGGAATTCAGAATCGGCGTTACATATCAGACCCCACTTGAAAAACTCCAAAAGATACCATCGATACTGAAAAATATTATCACCGCACAGAATAATACGCGTTTTGATAGAGCTCATTTTAAAGAATATGGTGACTCAGCTTTGGTCTTCGAAGCGGTGTACTTTGTGCTTTCTGCTGACTACAATTTATACATGGATATTCAGGAACAGATCAACTTGAAAATTTACGAAGCCTTTCAGCAAGAGAAAATTGAATTTGCTTATCCGACAAGAACCTTATACATTAATAAGGGCTAGGCAATAAAATGTTTATCGATATAAAGCTGTCTAAAACACACTCCATAAAATAGGAGTTAAAAATGCCTGAGCAAATTCAAGTTGTTTTCGAGTCTTTAAAGATCTACTGGGAACAATTGCTTTATTTACTACCTAAGGTGCTCATCGGAATTGTGCTATTCATTGCAGGATGGTTTGTAGCAAAGTTGATAAAGTTCTTGCTTATTAAATTTCTAAGAATAATCAGGCTCGATTCAGCTGCAGAAAAAGCCGGAATAGAAGATATATTATTGAAAGGTGGAATACAACATTCTTCGGTCATCATTCTTGCAAATATTATATACTGGTGTTTGTTATTTGGAATCACTCTGGCAATTCTTGATAGTCTTGGTCTAAAAGCAGCTCAAGGTTTATTTAATCAAGTATTGGAATATATTCCTAATGTTATAATAGCGGTGCTTGTACTTGTGTTTGGTGTTATATTTGCAAAATTCCTGCGAAGCACAGTATACACTTATTTGACCAACATAAATGTTTCTGGAGCAGAACTAATAAGCAGTGCATGTTATTGGATTATGATGTTATTAATCATCTTTACTGCTTTACATCAGCTGTCGATCGGAGGTCAATTATTGATATTTATATTCGAAGTGGGTTTCGCAAGCATCTGCTTTGCCTTTGCAATCGCATTTGGACTTGCCGGTAAGGAATGGGCTATTCAGATTCTGGAAAAAATTTGGAGAAAAACAAGGTAAGGGTGTAAAAAGCCTCATTAATCAAAAATGTGGAAATGAAAATAACTTTTAGATTGATAGTATCTCTTTTCGTGGCGGCAACGATAGTTGCTACAGTCTTTACATACATTCAAGTTCAAGATGAGCAAACTACACTCAAAAAGGAACTTGATATCAGGGCGAGTGTTGTTGCAGAAGGCTTGCAAGAATCAATAACCGAATATATTCAATCCAATGCCATAAGCAAGTTGAACAAAGCTGTAGCACGCTTTGGCGCCAGGTCCAAACTTGTAGGTATAGCGGTATACGATGCGCAGGGTAATAACCTTGTCAGCAGTTTAAACGTTAAAAATATATTCGCATCTACACCAGGGAAAGTTTGGGAAGCAATATCGAGGAATGAAACTATATCCAGTCTTGAACTATTGGATGGGAAAAAATCACACATATACATAATTCCTCTTACTCAAGAAAACAAAGTTATTGGCGCAATTTTGCTTTATCATGATGCCTCTTTTATAGACATAAGGGTGAAAGAAATATGGAAAGATAATTTCATCAGGCTGTTAACTCAGGCTGTACTTATTATAATTGCAACTGTACTGGTGGTGCGCTGGAGCATAACTGGACCAATTGCGCAAATAGCGAAATGGATGAGAAGTTTGCGTACTGGCAAAATAGCACAACCAATCGCAATACCAAGAGGCGATTTGCTGGAACCAATTGCCACAGAAATATCACTGCTTGCAAAAAGTTTAGCACAGGCACGAGCATCAGCACAAGAAGAAGCGCGATTAAGAATGGAAGGCGAGGCACTATGGACAGCTGAAAGACTAAAAGAGCATGTGAAAACACAACTAAATGGACGAAATTTCTATGTTGTTTCTAACAGAGAGCCATATATGCATGTGATTTCAGAAAACACAATTAAGTGTATAGTACCTGCTGGTGGCTTAGTTACTGCTCTTGATCCGATTATGCAAGCATGTGGCGGCTTGTGGATTGCACATGGAAGTGGAAATGCTGATCGAGAAATGGTGGATGAGAAAAATAAAATTCCAGTACCTCCAGAAGAACCAGCTTACACTTTGAAAAGAGTGTTTTTCACAAAAGAAGAGGAAGAAGGGTATTACTATGGATTTTCTAATGAAGGACTCTGGCCTTTATGTCACATAACACACACTCGGCCAGTTTTCAAGCTTGACGATTGGATACAGTACCAAAAAGTAAATCAGATATTTGCTGATGCATTAATAGAAGAAATTGAGAATGAAGAATCGCCTCTCATTCTTATTCAGGATTATCATTTTGCTCTTTTACCTTTGCTTATCAAGTCCAAACGAGCTGACGCAAGAATAGCCTTGTTCTGGCATATTCCCTGGCCAAATCCAGAAGTCTTTGGCATATGCCCATGGAAACAAGAAATTCTTGTGTGCCTTTTGGGTGCAGACCTGATTGGGTTCCAAACACAGTTTCATTGCAATAATTTTTTAGAGACAATCGATCGATTTCTTGAATCTAAAATTAACTGGGATCAATTTACAGTAGAACGACAAGGACTTATAACAACCGTTAGACCATTTCCTATAAGCGTATCCTATCCATTCGAAACCGAGACATTTGAAATAAACAAACAATCTCAACCCGATAAGCAAGCAATTCTAAAGCAACTTGGCATCGGCGCAAAATTTATAGGCGTAGGCGTAGACAGAATTGACTATACAAAAGGTATTCTTGAAAGATTTCGTGCTATTGAAAGATTTTTCGAGAAATACCCAGAATATATCGGACAATTTACCTTTATAGAATTAGGCGCTCCAAGTAGAACGCATATAAAACGTTACCACGATCTTCTTGCGGAAATTGACGAATCCGTGGACAAAATCAACTGGAAATATCAAACAAAAAATTGGAAGCCTATTGTACTTTTAAAAGCCAATCACGATCATAAAACCATTGCCAATTATTATCGAATTGCAGATTTCTGCATGGTTACATCGTTGCATGATGGAATGAACTTAGTGGCTAAAGAATTTATTGCCGCACGCACTGACGAAGAAGGTGTATTAATTCTCAGTCAATTTACAGGAGCTTCAAGAGAACTAATAGACGCACTAATAATCAATCCTTACGATATAGAAGAAATGGCTGAAGCAATATACATTTCCCTGACAATGGATAAGAAAGAACGACAGGAACGCATGAAACAGCTCAGAAAAACAGTTAGAGATAGAAATGTATACAGATGGGCTGCAAATATTATTACTACTTTAACACAACTTCGCCCTGTAAAGCAACCTGCTGTTGTTGAAAATTAATGATTAGAATGAAAGTAAAATACGTATTTTCCGAAACGGATAATGTGTGGAAAAAAATTTCCAAACTTATTTGCAATGCACCGAAGATTTTCCTTTTTCTCGATTATGACGGAACAATAGCACCTATCCAGGAAACACCATCTTCAGCAATAGCGACTCCAGAAACTCTACAGATACTGTGCAAATTGGCACAACAGCCTCAAGTTAGCCTAAATATTGTTACAGGCAGGTCAATGGAAGATATTCAAAGTTTAATACCTATCGATGGAATTTCCTATATAGCTAATCATGGATTTCATATTATTCAGGACGAGAAAGAATGGATACATCCCTCTGCACAAAAAGTGAGCTCAAGTCTTAGAGAACTGGAAAAAATTCTATCTAATATTCTTAAACCTTTTAAGAAATGTAAAATAGAGAATAAGCACTACACTCTGAGTGTGCATTACAGACTTGTACCCATCAAGGATCAAGCTAAGTTAATAAAGCTGACAAAGGCTACGGCTAATCAATACGATTCAAGTCTTGTGTTAACCAGAGGGAAAAAGGTTATCGAAATAAGACCCAATGCAGAATGGGGCAAAGGTAATGCAGTATTGAAAATCCTGGGTAAAAGAAGTAACTCGGGATTGGTAATATGTTTTGGTGATGATAACACCGACGAAGATGTTTTCGAAAAGTTACGTCATAAGGGATTGACCATACGTGTTGGAAAAAGCAACAACACACTGGCAAAATATTATGTTAAAAATACTCATGAAGTCATAAAAATATTAAAACACATCCTGATTGCAAAAAACTCACAACTTGCACAAAGAGGAAATATAAAATGCGAACTTTAGAAGACTATAGAGAAATCGTTGGCGATGATGTAATAGCAGAAATTTACAGATTAGCTCGACCATTATACGGGAAGAAGATATTACATATTAACTCTACATACTATGGAGGTGGTGTTGCTGAGCTACTATCTTCGCTAGTTTTGCTCTTGAACTCAGCCGGATTAGATGCAGATTGGCGAATACTTCGTGGTTCACCAGAGTTCTTCAGCATTACGAAAAAATTCCATAACGCCATACAAGGTGAACCAATTCGAATGACAGATATTAAAACCTCTATTTATATTGAAAGCAATCAAGACTTTGCATCGTATTGCAAGATAGATGCAGATTGCGTCATAATCCATGATCCACAGCCCTTGCCATTGATAAGATTTTATAAAAAGCGACAACCGTGGATATGGCGTTGCCATGTAGATATGTCACATCCGAATGAGGAGCTCTGGAACTTTTTAAAAGGTTTTATACTTGCTTACGACCGAATAGTAGTATCTGATGAACGCTATGTTCGAAAGGACCTACCAGTCAAATACACAATTATAGATCCAGCGATAGATCCACTTACATCTAAAAATAAAGACATTCCAGAAGAGCTAATTGAAAAGACTTTCCAGAAATATGGAATCCCGATGGACTTACCCTTAATCACACAAATATCAAGATTTGATAAATGGAAAGATCCTGAAAATGTAATAGAAGTTTTTAAACTTGTTCGTAAGGAATGTAAGTGTAGGTTAGTTTTGTGTGGTAGCATGGCAGCAGATGACCCCGAAGGCTGGGAAATTTTTGAGCGAACTCGAAGTGCCGCAGGACAATATCTGGATGAAAAAGAGATAATTCTGATAACAGTAGAAGATAATATTCTCGTTAACGCACTACAAAGAAAATCCAGTGTAGTTATACAGAAATCCATTCGTGAAGGATTTGGATTAACAGTTACCGAAGCTTTATGGAAAGCCAAACCTGTTGTTGCATCGAATGTTGGCGGCATACCTAGACAAGTAATAGATAATAAAACCGGTTTCCTTCTTGACCCCTATGACATTGAGGGCTGGGCAAATACTATCGTGTCACTAATCAGGCACCCGAAAATCGGCCTCTATTTGGGTGAGCATGGAAAAGAGCATGTGAGAAAGAACTTTTTAATAACAAGACACATAATAGATGAACTTAAGCTGTTAAATCGAATTTTCTCTAATGATTAGTTTCTGTTTGACTGGCGTGAAAGCATAATTCCATTATTGCATTCCTGAACACTTTATAGTACTTTATAATGAATCGGGTGGAAACGCTGCACCACTTCGACCAACACCTGCCTTTTATATTCACGGTGTTGCTATATAGTTGCAGCTATTAATTTAATCACTAATTATAGAAGAGAGCTATGATACACTACAAGGAACTAGGTTTAGTAAATACAAGAGAATTATTCAAAAAGGCGATGGAAGGCAAATATGCAATTCCTGCCTTTAATTTTAACAATCTCGAGCAGTTGCAGGCAATTATAGCAGCTTGCGTTGAAACGAAGTCGCCAGTTATACTGCAGGTCTCTAAAGGTGCAAGAAGCTATGCAAGCCAGACATTGTTAACTTATCTGGCAAAGGGCGCCGTCGAATATGCTAAGGACCTCGGGTATCCAATACCCATCGTTCTTCATCTTGACCACGGCGATTCTTTTGAACTGTGCAAATCCTGTATCGAGAATGGCTTTTCATCGGTAATGATTGATGGTTCACATCTACCTTATGAAAAAAATATAGAGGTTACAAAGCAAGTTGTTGAATATGCACATAAGTACGATGTGACTGTAGAAGGTGAATTAGGAGTGCTTGCTGGTATAGAAGAGCATGTATCCACGCAAATATCTCGGTCCTGCAAGAGATCAATTGAAAGAACTGTACAAACACAAGATTATCAACGTTTTCGGCAGTGCTGGAAAAGCATAGAATACTTCAGTAGCAGGACAAAGAGTTGGTAGTTTCTGCTTCCCTGAGCAAGGTTTTTGAATGCAAACAGCAGGTCACAAACTTCAGACTTTAATTCCAGACATGCACAGGAACAGGAAAGGTAATGTAAAAAGCAGGTTATCTAATTGAAGCCGAGATTAAGCGATCTCGGCTTCAATTTTTATATTTTTAACGCTCTCGCTGCACTCTATAAATGCCCCAGCCCACTGCAGATTTAGATAGTAGTTACTAGAAGTAGCCGCAGGCTTTGTCCAGGGCATAAAATACAAATATTGCGAATTTAACTAATCTTAACAAATTGCCTTAAACAATAAGTTCCCGATTAAATGATTCTTTACCTCTCGAGTTAGTTGACTTGATTAAATTGAAAATAATTAGACTTTTTACTAAACTCTAAAAGAATCAATTTTAAGCTACAAAATTTTAAAAAATAGGAGCTAATTATGTCAACATTAAGAGGCAATATAGGTAAATTATTTTTTTTAGCATCATTAGCATTAATGTTACATCAAGCTGTTACGCTGGGAGGTGAATCAATTATATCAAATAGGAACCAAAAAGAGCAAAAAGTTGGTAATTCGTTATATGAAAGTCTGACAAATAAAGGACTTAGGAAATCAACTGCCGAAAATATAACTGCAGAATGGATCAGGCACTACAGTGAGGGAGCTGATGATGAAGCTTACGCAATAACGATAGACAATAAAGGTAATATATATGTGACCGGAACCAGCTATAGCTCAGAGACAAGTTATGATTACCTTACTATAAAGTACAACTCAGAAGGTGTCCAGAAATGGGCAGTAAGGTACAATGCAAAAGAGAATTTGGAAGATTATGCTCGTGCTATAGCAGTAGATAATAATGGTAACGTGTTTGTAACAGGTGAAAGCTATAATCCTGATTATACAAGCGATTGGGTCACAGTAAAATACGATTCTTCTGGTGGAATACTTACAAGTGTAAAATATAATTACGGTGATCTTCAGGATGCCCCAACTGCATTGGTAGTTGATTCCAATGGTAATGTGTATGTAACAGGTTCTTGCCAGAATTTAAACTCAGGATTTGACATTGTTACAATAAAATACAATCAATACCTGGTTAAACAATGGGAAAAAGCATATAACAATTCTCAGAATCTCGGTGATTATGCTTCTGACATTAAAGTTGATAATTTAGGAAATGTATATGTGGCAGGCTATAGTTATAGACAATTTGAGGAAGCCGGTTCTATATTTGATTATAGTAATTATATTACGTTGAAATACAATTCATCAGGGGATTTACAATGGGCAGTTGAAGCGTCATATATCCCATATTTTTCTTTTAATTATGCAAAAGCAATGACATTAGATTGCTTTGGCAATGTTTATGTAACAGGTAATGCAGAGGCTTTCCATCAAAATCGGTTTTTTACTGTCAGGTACGATTCATCTGGCAACGAGAAAAATATAGCTGAATGGGCTTGATCTCCATGTTTAGATGACCGTGCCATCAATTTAGTAGCAGATGAGATTGGTAATTTATATGTAACTGGCTATAGCTATGATGAGTTTACTAATTATAATTGTATTACAATAAGATATGACACAAATTTAACTAGTCTGAAAACATTTATATATAACGGACCTGCAGATGGAGATGATTATCCACGCGGAATAAGTGTGGATAAAGATGGAAAAATTTATGTGGCGGGTTCTAGCGTAGGGTTAAATTCAGATTACGATTATTTTGTTGTGAAGTACGACTCATCGGGCACAAAAGATTGGGTTGTAAGGTATGATAGTTTAAATGTAAATGATTATTTAGAAGATTTAGCTATTGATACAAGTGGTAACATTTATGTAACAGGATATAGTGCTTTTACCTGCAAATACTGAATTTGAAGGTAATGTTCCTATCCAGGTACCAAATGGCCAATCCGTTGGTCTCGGCATCTAGAATGTTGGAGTTGTTGGTGTGGTCGGTGTGGTTGGTGTTGTTGAACCAGAGTTTGTTGGTGTGCTATCTTTACTGCATCCAAAGAGTGCCATAATCAACACAATAGAAAACAGAAAATTAATCCATAGTCCCACGATTGAATTTGCACGAGATATTTTTACATTACACATTTTAGCCTCCACGGATTTTTAATTTAATTGATCAATTTGAATCTTTTATTTAATGTTATTAAATTTCATTCTTAATTTCAACCATTTGCATAAAATATAATGTTTGTGTATGTGTTTTAGATTTTCTTTCTGTTGCCTAGATAGTAGGTGGTGTAATTATTTACCACCATCAGGTTCTATTGTTTGGTGAGATATGTGACAGATGACAGGCAGTAGCTGCAAACTTTGCCTAGGGCATGGCATAGCCATAGACTGCGACATGAGCCCATCTGTCGCAAACTATCACAATGTGATGGCTTGGCTAAAGGGTGCGGCTACCCTCAACTTGAAGTATATCGTACATAATTTAAGAAGTTAAGAGGAATCGATAATTTTTGTAAAACTAATTATCCAAATAAACTCCATCATAGTTTATAATTTATCGATAGAACTCCAAACAAACTTTGCTCAATCCCACTCATAAGATATGTTCCAGTACCCACTACCTGCTCGGCAATGTATGCATTTATTGAAATGTCTTTTATCAATACTCCTATGCCAAGTGATAATGTTTGCTCCGATGCATTGAGTCCAAAAGAGGGAAGAAAACTATATTCAACAGTACTTGATGTTTGAGTTGGCAAGGAAGGTGTAGGCGGCTCAGTTGTAGTGGTTTGAGTGGATAAGCGTTTGAATAACCCGGTGCGGCCAATTAGCCATGTTGTAATAAAATATTCAACTCCAACATTAATTGTTGGGAAGTCAGTCCAGGAACGTGTGTAATACGTTGTTTGTGGCAATTCTCCGGTTTTTGTAGTCGCGTTATTAACTAACGCAAGGTATCTCAAACTTATTCCTGCTGCAACTAAGCCTCTTTTCAATCTGTGATTTACACCGAAACCTATTTCAAATTCCTTTTTCCCGTATTCATTAGGAAATGGTACACCTTGATATATTAACGGAGTGTAGCTTAATTCCGGTTCGTATGAAAATAATTCAATTGATGCGTAGGGTACAAGGGTTGTCGAAACAGATGCTTCATATAATAAACGTGCTGAAATAGAAAATTCGTACCCAGTAGCATCAAAAGAAGATGAAATTAAAGGAGCGGTTGGATTGATATTACTATAATTTGCTTTTGCTCTGTTAAGACGAATACATCCAGCAATGTCACATTTGGATCTCCATGATAGCGGAACGATTGCTCCTGCTTTTATTCCAATTTGTGAAAGACTGGAGCTACAAGTTTTCTCAGTTGAAACACTTCCCGTTCCATGGTCATTCCTACTCCAGTTTGAGTGGTAGAATGTTACCCCAGCAATAACATCACCAATTTGCTTAGCACAAAACAGGTGCATTGGAAATGTTGGTTCTGACGTTTGCCAGACTGCGAGACTTTGCAAATACGTATCAAGTGCGGATTTCATGTAATCGCAAGCCCTGAATGAACCTCCGCTTTGAAATCCATATGAGTTGTCTGCAAACATTGGTCCTTCCCGTACTCCTACAGATAATCCGAATGCCCATGCATTCAAGCCAAATGTTATTCCTATCGATTGATTATTTGCTGTGTAAGCAGAACCATTACCAAAGCCATGACCAACTTCTATAAAAAGCAAATCTTTAAACTGCATAAGATGTGCTGGGTTTGTGTAAATATCAGTATGATCTAAAAGAAATGGGTTTGATGGACTACCTCCTAAAGCAAGAATGCGTGCATTACCACCTGTCAATGTTGATAATGTTGCTGTAGAATCATTCTCTTCAGCTTCAATTATAATGCAAAAGTAAAAGCATAGAACAAATATGAACCAGTATCGACTCATGACTATTTCTCCATTTATATAAGGTTTGTTATTAAACGTGCCATAATCCTAAACATGAATTATGGCACGCCTGGTATTTGCATATTATGGTCTCGTAACAAAAGAGAAAGTATATGGGTTTTTCAGAGGAGCATCGTACAGGTCCTTTACGTCTGTTGTAACAGTTACTGTATATTTAGTGTTTGGTGAAAAACCTTGCGACGGAACAAACAAAATAGTCTGTGGATTCTCATAGTATGGGTATTTTCCACTGTAAGAAAATGTTCCTTGAACTGAAGGACTGATGTGAATTGCGGATTGTGCAGTTGCGATCTTTACGAAACTGTTAAACGTAATTGAAACAGTACAAGTTGGTGAAACGAACAATTGTCCGTTCGAAGGACTAACGTATTGTACTGCAAATGGTGCAGTTCGGAACCACATTACATAATCCTTTCCCAGTGGTGTGCCATCTTTATCAAGAGCGTTTGCATTTATACGAACGGTTATCGTTGTGTCGCTTAAAAATGGGCCGCCAGGATATATGACAAGAACGTTTTCTTCTGGCCAAAGGAAAGTCGTGCTCATTGGCGGTGTTACGGTTGTAGCTGCTTCTGTAGATGTGGGTTCCATCCTTCGTGGGAAAGTAATTCGAATTCCAGAATAGGAAATAGGCGAAACATCAGCATCCCCATGCATTGGCGATGATTGTATGCCATAAATAGTGGTGTATGATTGTACTGTTTTGAAACTAAAAACTAGAGGAAAACGAAGATGAGTCCCTGACGTATCTTTTGCTTCTGTCGAGAGGGTCACAGTGTATGTTGTATCGGAATAGCAATCTTTTTTGGCTATTACATAAGTGAAAGAAGAGACTTTACTGAATGTAGTAATAGTTGCGCCTGTCTGGGCTCTGTATGCAGCATCATTAGTGCCATAAACGTACAATCCTGAATAGGGAGCCCAGGTATATTGTCCCCAAACAAAAACTCCTTCGCTTGCTGGATAAGTTGAAAAAGCTCTTTCTACACTCTCACGGTCCATCGGTTTTGTGAAGGTTACGGAAATAGCTATGCGGCCATACCGCCAATCGTACACGATTTCATCTTTATCTTGAGGATAGTAACTCGAAACAAGGTCTGGTATCTTTGATAAATCAATTTCACCGATGTATTGAATTGTTCCACCCGGTATAACAACATTGTTTCTTTGATAATATCGATAATTTTCGGCTTTTATTGTTATGTCATAATTTCCAGCTCGCAAATCACGGAAATAAAATGAACCGTCTGTCGGATTGATAGCGACTGAATCTATGGGATTCAGTTGCGAAACTATAACAATTGCTCCGCTTTCTTTTTGCACTACACGGCCAACCAGGTCACCGTGTAACAAGTCATTATGGTAAATTTGACTCCCATCGTATTTGTATTCTACGATCTTATCTTCACAACCAGGGAAGATCATAGAGCTGAGCAAAAGCACATAAAGCAGGTTTTTCATTGATGTACCCTCCTTAGTGAATTTGGGTTTTATGTTTTGATTTTATGTATTCAAATATGGTATAACGCCTATGATATGTAACGATTAAAATAGAATATACACCTATAGTTTTTGGGGTTTAGTGTCTCAAACCGTCTTTCACCCTCGCCTTTGCTCAGCACACTGCCATTACTCATACAAACCCTTACCTTGAAAATAGCGAACTTATTTGCTTTATTAATGTAAGATGGAAGACAGGGGAAAGAAGAAATAAACACAATAAAAATCAAATGTAAAATGAAATTTTCACTTCAATTTTAGAAAACCGAGCTTGCAATAAATAACTAGTTGAAGGTTATCGTATGGGAAATTTTATTACCAATACCGGCGAATCAAATCTCGAGAAACGACTTCTGCAGTTAATATCAAAAAGCAAAGAACTTAAATTCCTTGTCGGCTTTTTCTATTTCTCGGGAATACGGGAATTATTTGATGCTCTAAAAAATAATCATAATGTCACCATGAAAGTTCTCGTGGGCCGTAACGTTTATCACGGGATGCATGGATTGATAGAATATGCGGAACAAGGAAATCGAAGTAGCGATGAGATCATAACAGAATTTTTTACTTCTCTGAAGAAGTCAATTAACAGTGATATTTTTGATACTAAGGATTTCTACGAACAGGTAAAATTCTTTATTCAACTTATCGTTAATGATAAACTTCTGATTAGAAAGACCCTGAATCCGAATCATGCTAAACTTTATTTATTCAAACTTGAAGAAACGCAGATAGTACGCTCTCAGCTTCTTATTACAGGAAGCAGTAATCTTACAAAACCAGGTCTTAATACCCAGGAGGAGTTTAACGTTGAAATCAGTGATTACGGATTCGAAGAAGCAGAAAAGTACTTTGATGCACTATGGGAGGAAGCTGTTAAGATTAATGAGGAATGTGATATCAAAAAAAGATTAATCGAGGTATTAAAAACCGAAACGCTTATAAAGGAAATAACCCCTTTTGAAGCATTTTGCCTGGTAATAAAGATTTACGTAGAATCGTACGAACATCAGGATATAAGTACTGTGGTAGTTGAGATCCTGAGGAGAAATAATTACAAAGTATACAAATACCAACTTGATGCGGTGAAACAAGCCCTGGCAATAATAAATGATCATAATGGGGTACTTATTGCTGATGTTGTGGGACTCGGAAAAACAATAGTTGCTTGTGCGGTTGCTAAGCATCTAAAGGCGCGTGGTGTTGTTATCTGTCCCCCTGGACTTATTGGAGACGATAATAAAACAGAAGGCTGGAAAAAGTACCTTGATGAATTTCAATTATATGATTGGGAAGTTCGGTCGCTTGGGGATTTGGAAGACACGTTGGAGTACGTCAATTCTCGAAATGATATTGAGGTCATAATAGTTGATGAAGCCCATCGTTTCAGGAATCAAGATACGCAAGGATATGAGTTGCTCAAAAATATTTGTAGAAATAAAAAAGTGATACTTCTTACTGCTACACCATTTAATAATAAACCAGAAGACGCTTTTGCTCTCTTGAATTTATTTATTACTCCTAAGAAATCAACAATTACTCTTGACAACAATCTTGTTGCTACGTTTAGGGGATTTAACAGAATGTTTGAGGATCTTGCGTATATAAAAAAGTATTATAGTTCAACAAATAAAGAAAAATCTAAGCGCGCAAAATCTATTTATGAGTCGTATTTTGAAGATAAAACAATTGATTTGTCCAAGGTTAAAAGAAAAACCACATATCTTGCAAAACAAATTCGCAGTGTCATTGAGCCTGTTACAATACGAAGGAATCGTCTTGACTTGCTTAGGAATCCAGCGTATAAAAATGAAGTTAGCGAACTTTCAAAAGTTGAGAATCCAATTGAATGGTTATATGAATTGACCGAAGAGCAGTCAAAGTTTTATGACGAAATAATTGGAAAGTACTTTGCCGATTTGGATGAAGGAGGAAAGTTTAACGGTGCTATTTATAGACCGTTTGAATATGAAGAAGGAATCCAGAAGGAACTCTTTGAGAAAAAAAGAGATGAGATAACAAATCGCGAATATATTCAACAGCGTAACTTATTCGATATTATGCGCCGATTACTGGTGAAACGATTCGAGAGCTCATTTGGTGCATTTAAACAAAGCATACTCAACTTCAAAAAGGTTACTGAAAACGTTCTGCGATTCATCGAAAAAACTGGCAATGGTGAGCCCCTGCAGGGGGAATATATCCTGGACCGGGATCTACTTGAAAAAATCCTCGAACTTGATCCTGACGAAATAGAAAAGCATTTGCAGGAATACGAAGAACAAATTGCAAAAGGCGTATACCCTAAAAAGCATAAGCGCTATGAGATTAATAAGTTTAAGAGTAAAAAAGAATTCATCAACGATATTCAATCGGACCTGAAGTTATTTGATGAAATACTTGCAAAACTCGATGAGCTAAATCTCTTAGACAACGATCCAAAAGTTCAATGTTTAATCCGCCACATTGAAGAGGAATTTAACAAAACACCAGTATCCGGCGAACCAAAACGTAAAATTGTCATTTTCTCTGAGTATGCCGATACGGTGAAATATGTCTCTGAAAAAATTGAAGCGATAAATCCCGCTCTTGCAAAACGCACATTGACAGTTACAGGTTCATTGCCTGAATCCAAAATTTCAACCATTAGTCACAATTTTGATGCTTCAGCGAAAACTCAAACCGATGACTATGATATACTTTTGAGTACTGATAAATTAAGCGAAGGCTTTAACCTGAATCGGGCTGGAATGGTTATTAATTACGACATACCTTGGAATCCCGTGCGCGTCATTCAGAGGCTTGGCCGAATCAACCGTATTAGCAAAAAGGTTTTTGATTCGCTCTACATTGTCAATTTCTTCCCGACAGAAAAGGGCGCTGAGTTTGTGAAATCAAGAGAAATTGCTCAAAACAAAATGTTCTTAATCCATAATACACTTGGCGAGGATTCAAAAATATTTGACATCGATGAAGAACCAACACCAGCAAAGCTCTATAGCAAGTTAATGCAGAATCCTGAGGAAGCTGAGGGCGAAAGCTTCGAAACAAAAATGTTCCAATTGTACTATGACTTAAAAGAAACTCATCCTCAAATTATGAGTGCGGTAAGCACCTTCCCAAAACGCATAAAAGTATCGAAGCCGTCTACAGAGAATGAGATGATAGTCTTCTTTAAGAAGAACAGGGTGTTTGTTAAAACTGCAAAATCGGTAAACGGGAAAATCGAGGTAAACGAATCCACACTCGAAATGGTCTTCGATAAAATTCGCTGTGAGCCGACTACGCAGAGCTTACCTATCGATGATGAATTCTGGGAATTGTATGAAAGAGTAAAAAATCACAAAACAGAAACGAATGTGCCAACCTCTGAGTTAAGCATTGAACGGAAAGCTCTGAATATATTGAACAACCTCCTGCGAAATACATCAAACCCGGAACTAACAGAAATGAAAAAATTTATTCGAACATTACGGGAAGATATACTTGACTATGGCACCTTGCCCGATTTTACAATGCGCAGAATTGCCAACATTAAAGTTGAAAACAATAATTTCAAAGATGCACTTGAAGAATTAAGGAATATCAAACTAGAACTTGGAGAAGATTATCTTGAACGGGAAAAAGCACGACTTAAGCTTAAAGATAAAGAAATAATCATAGCAATAATGAATAAACAATAGCTTCTTCTTTAAAAAATAATTCAAAGTTGCAAGTCATGGAATGAAAAATGAGCACACAAGAAATTTTGCAGAATATTATTACTACTTTTGAAGTAGAGAAGTTCCAGGGTTTTTTCCGAAACAAGTCGAGAACATTTAAACCAGTTGAACTTACCTTCGATGGATACAATAATGAGAATTTTACCAATTGCAAGGCAATCGGGCAACTTGAATTCAATGATGGTATAGAAATGCTCATATCCTCTGTACGTGTAACAAACTCACTGACAGAACGTACTGGCAAAAAAGCACAATTCCAATTAGCAAAAAGGATTTTAAAAGATACAGATCGTTACTCTTCGGGCATCTTCATTTTCTATGATGCCAATGGTAATTTTAGATTTTCACTTGTGTACGATATACCATCTTTTGATGGGAGAAGAACCTGGAGCAATTTCCGGCGTTATACCTACTATGTAAGCAAGGAGCAAACAAATAAAACCTTTCTCCAACAAATGGAGGAAGCTGATTTCTCGACGCTTGAGAATGTAATTGAAGCATTTAGTGTTGAGAAGGTAACAAAAGAATTTTACAGAGAAATTGCTAATTGGTACTTCTGGGCTTTAAAACATGTTAAGTTTCCTGAAGATGCGGAAGCTGAAGAAAATGGAAGAAATATTGCCACGATTAGATTGATTACCAGACTCATCTTTATTTGGTTTATGAAAGTACGCAAACTTGTTCCCGATGAATTATTTGATGAAAAAAATCTAAAAAGCATACTTAAAAAGTTTGAGTTGAAAAATGACAATTACTATAAAGCCATACTTCAAAATCTTTTCTTTGCAACACTAAATACCAAACAAGCTGATAGAAGATTTACAAGTAAGAGAAAAGGTTACAGAGGTTTCAGTACGGACTTTGGCAATCACAATGTTTACCGCTATGAAGAGGAATTTATTAATAGCGAAGAGGTAATAGAAAAGTATTTTATGCCAATTCCTTTTCTCAATGGTGGTTTATTTGAATGCCTCGATTATAAATCGAGATCGAAGGAAGAACGGAAATACATTGATGGGTTTACTTCTATTAAACGCGAGCAACCAAAAGTGCCAAATTTCTTATTCTTTGCGGATGAAACACAAGTAGATCTCAATAAAGAATATGGTACAACAAGCAAAGAGTATACCGTTCGTGGGCTAATCAAAACTCTTTCGCTTTATAACTTTACGATAGATGAGAATGATCCGAAGGATGTCGATGTCGCACTTGATCCGGAGTTACTGGGCAGAGTGTTTGAAAATCTGCTTGCAAGCTATAACCCTGAAACAGCAGAAACTGCTCGCAAATCTACAGGAAGTTACTATACCCCTCGCCAGATTGTTGATTACATGGTTGATGAAAGTTTGAAGCAATACTTTAAAACTCATCTCAAAGAAAGTACCGACAGCATCCATGCTGTCGGAAACACCATTGGTACCGACAACATCCCTG
>Ga0078972_1003263_pt1 | contig 49341 bp, 62 predicted proteins | sample YelNatPaOPGAMG01_FD_67568 | JGI IMG/M metagenome (GOLD analysis project Ga0078972, IMG submission 67568) | Hot spring thermophilic microbial communities from Obsidian Pool, Yellowstone National Park, USA - OP-RAMG-01 (SPADES assembly) (version 2) | ecosystem: Environmental > Aquatic > Thermal...
TTCCTCACCGGCAGCACCGTTCTGCCGAGATGAACCAGCGCCCGGCCTTCGCGGCTCTCCCAAGTGGGCGAATGGAAGGATGGCGGCCCGACCGGGCCGCCGGGCGCGAAGGCCGCCAAGCTGCACGCGAGGTCGACCGTTTCCTCACCGGCAGCACCGTTCTGCCGCGATGAACCAGCGCCCGGCCTTCGCGGCTCTCCCAAGTGGGCGAATGGAAGGATGGCTGCCCGACCGGGCCGCCGGGCGCGAAGGCCGCCAAGCTGCACGCGAGGTCGACCGTTTCCTCACCGGCAGCACCGTTCTGCCGAGATGAACCAGCGCCCGGCCTTCGCGGCTCTCCCAAGTGGGCGAATGGAAGGATGGCGGCCAGACCGGGCCGCCGGGCGCGAAGGCCGCCAAGCTGCACGCGAGGTCGACCGTTTCCTCACCGGCAGCACCGTTCTGCCGAGATGAACCAGCGCCCGGGCTTCACCGATTTTTTGATTTGTGCATAGCCGGCACAGCCGTTTTTTGCACAATGCGGAGATGATGCGCGAAGCCGATGACGATCATGGCCTGCCCCAATTCCCGGGGCGGGATCCGCAGGACATGCTGGAGGCCACGCTGGCAACCCGGCCCGATGGCGACCTCTGGGTATTCGGTTACGGATCGCTCATCTGGAATCCGGAGGTGGCGCACGACGAAGTGCGCGCCGCGCGAGTCTGGGGCTGGCGGCGCACACTGCGCATGTGGTCGCGCATCAACCGGGGTACGGAAGACGCGCCCGGCCTGGTGTTCGCGCTGATGGCGGGCGGTTCCTGCAGCGGCATTGCCTTGCGCGTGCCGGAGCATCGGGCCGAGCGCGAATTGCGCCAGTTGTGGAAGCGCGAAATGCCTCGCGCGGTCTACGACCCCCGCTGGCTGGCCTGCCGCACCCCGCAGGGCGTGGTGCAGGCGCTGGCCTTCACCCTGGCCCCCAGTAGCCCGAGCTATACCGGCACGCTCGACGATGGGCAACTGCTCGACATTCTGCGAACCTGCCGCGGCCGTTTCGGTACGACCTTCGATTACGTCGCGCGTACCGCACACGCGTTACGTGACATCGGCATTCGCGATGCGGAGATCGAACGCATCATGCGGTTGGCGGCGCACCACGGTCTCGGCGCCGGCGGTGAGCCGCAGGACGGCGAACCCGCGCCCGGTGCTTGATCCGGCGCGGCGTGGCCGCATCCTCGATAGCATGTGGCCTTACCGCCATGTGCCGCGGCGTTGCCTCAAGACGCGCTGCATCTTTTCCCCTTTCACCAGGAATCCCATTGGTCAAGCCGAATTACTCCTACGAGAAACGCCAGAAAGAGCTGGCCAAAGAGCGCAAAAAGCAGGAAAAGCTGCAGCGCAAGGCCAACAAATCCGAGAGCGGCGCGCCCGATGCGCCGCCCCAGCCTGACCAGCCTTCAGGCGACGAGCGCAGCGAAGGCACGGCAGACTCGCGCTCGACGCCCTGATTCGGCAGGTTGGCGGCGGCTGCCCGGTCGTTGCCCGCAGCGACTGCTGACTTTCGTCCCATCGCACGGCGTGGGTGCCCATCGCGCTTGAACCGGCGCCTTCACTCCGGATGCAAACCGAATTCCCCGCGCTGGCCTACTTGGCTGTGATCGCCGGTGCGCTGCTGCACGCTAGTTGGAATGTGGCGATTCGCGGCGGCACCGATCGGCGCATGGAGACCGCCCGGCTCGTCGCGGGCGGCAGCGCGGTGGCCGCGGCCGTTCTGCCCTTCATGCGGCAACCCGCCCCGGCGGCCTGGCCGCATCTGGCGATCACGGCGATCCTGCATGTGGTTTATTTCGGTCTGCTGGCCGCAGCCTATGCCCGGGCTCGCGTGGCGGTCAGCTATCCACTCATGCGCGGCGCGGCGCCTTTACTGGTGCTGTTGGCGGCGGTCTGGCTGTTCCAGGAGCCCTTGACCTTGCCGGCGGTGGCCGGTGTGGGCATGGTGGGCCTGGGCGTGCTGCTCATGCGGGTACGGCTTCTGCCCGGCGAATCTTCGGCCGTGGGCTATGCCTTGCTCAACGCGGCGGTCATCGCGGCCTATACCCTGAACGATGCCGCTGGAGCCCGCGTCTCCGGGGCCCCCGTGGCCTATGCCTTGTGGACTTTTCCGCTGACCGCCTTGCCCACCCTGGCCTGGCTGCTTCGACGCCGCGGCTTGACTGCGCTTCTCGCCCTGGATCTGCCTTTGCCCAGGGGCGGCGCGGCATCTCGGTGGCGGGCCAGCCTGCATCCCGTTCTGCGTGGTCTGGGCGGCGGAGCCAGCAGTCTGGGCTCGTATGCCCTGGCGCTGTGGGCCATGACCGTGGCACCTGTGGCGCAGGTCGCGGCGCTGCGTGAGACGGCCATGCTGTTCGGCGTGCTGCTGGCCTGGATTTTCCTGCACGAAAGGCCCCATCTGCATGGCTGGATCGCCCTTGCGCTCATCGCCGCAGGCGCGGTGATGCTGCGCCTGGGTTGAGCTTCGAGCGTCAACCCGCCCCGCCGCCGATCATGCCTCGTCGTGATTGCGGTAATTCTTCCAGCCGTCCAGGGCACTGCGCATGACGGCCACTTCCTGTGCGAAGTTCGGGCAGGCCTTGCAGACCAGAAAGTGGATGCGCACGGCCAGGCGCTCGGGAAAGTCGAGCGCGCGATCTTCCCGTGCCAGGATGAGCGCTGCGACTTCGCGGCAGGTGCGGCGGAATGGGTAGTTCACGTTGCAGGGGTTCCGAACCAGTTGAGTTGCAGGCATTCGCGCAGACGCATGCGGGCGCGGTGCAGCATGGTCCAGACATTGGTCGAGGAAATGCGCAGTTCCTGACAGATGGCGTCGGTGTCGAGCTCCAGCCATTCTCGCATCAGGAACACGCGGCCGATCTGGCCGGGCAGCGCATCCATGCAGGCCTCGAGCACCTCGAAGAACTGGCGCTGCTGCAAAGCGTGGGCCGGGGCATCCCAGGTCTGTGGCATGGTGCGGAAATGGCCGTCTGGAACGAAGATCAGGTCTTCCAGCACTTCGCCATCATCGTCGGTGTCATACGCCACCTCGCGCTGCCGCAGGCGGAGCTGGTCGAGCACCTTGTGCTTGAGGATGCCCACCACCCAGGTCTTGAGCTGAGACTGGCCGGCAAAGCGCGACGCGCCTTCGAGGGCGGCCAACATGGTCTCCGAGACAGCATCTTCGGCCCAGGCCGCATTGCGCAGTTGCAATTGCGCCAGGCGCAGCAGCGTGGGGCGCAGGGCCTGCAGGTGTCCGTGTAGATCGGCTGGTGGCAGGGAATCGGACATGGCGGGTGAAATACGAACGCTGGGGCGACCGGGCCGGTGCGCGCGGTTCATCAAAGCCCGCGCATTCTTCCACAGCCTTCAGCGTTTCGCTGGCGCACGGCATGCGAGTTTCCACCAGGTTTTGAGCTGTCAGGAACGACGCCGCAAGACGACCAAGAAGCAGCCCAGACGTCTTGTTGACCGGGTTTGAGCAGGCAGACCGTCTGCCGTCGCCTTCCACACTTTCAGGAGATTCACCATGAACAAACGCCAACTCCTCCATACCGCCGCCGCTTCCCTGCTGGCCATGGGCGTGCTGTCGCTCGTGCCTGCCGCGCAGGCTCAGAGCATGGACAAATGCTTCGGCATCGCCAAGGCTGGCCAGAACGATTGCGCGGGCATTTCCGGTCTGCATTCGTGCAAGGGTACGAGCACTACCAGCTATGACCCGGGTGATTTCGCGGTCAAGCCCACGGGCACCTGCAAGGAGATGGGAGGCCTGAACATGGAACAGGCCAAGGCGCTGCTGAAAAACCCCGCCGAGGTCAAGATGTTCGAAGAAAAAATGGCTAAGAAGATGAGCATGTGAGCGCACGCGGCGGCGATGCCGACGGCACCGGTCGTCCGTACCGCCGCCGCGCCCAGGAGACGAGATATGACCCTCCCTGACTCGGCTCGCGCAGGCATCGGCCTGCGCCAGCCCCATTACAGCGCGTTTCACGCGATGCAGCCCCGCGTGGGCTTCGTCGAAGTGCACTCCGAGAATTTCTTCAACCCCCACGACGCCGCAGCGCAGGTGCTGCAGCGGGTGCGGCAGGATCATGCCGTCAGCCTGCACGGCGTGGGTCTGGCGCTGGGCTCGGCCTGCGGGCTCGATGCGACGCATCTCGATCGCCTGGCCGATCTGGTCGAGCGCATCGCGCCGGTGCGCGTTTCCGATCATGCCTGCTTCGCCCGCGCGCCCTGGGCCTCGCGTGGTGTGGTGCATGCCAATGATCTGCTGCCGGTCGCCTTCACCCGTGGCTCGCTCGATATCTTCGCGCACCATGTGCAGCAGGTGCAGGAGCGTCTGCGCCGTCCCATTCTGGTCGAGAACCTGAGCAGTTATCTCGACTTCGCCGAGGCCGATTTCACCGAGCCCGAATTTTTTGCCGAACTGGGACGGCGCACGGGCTGCGGCCTTCTGCTGGATGTGAACAACCTCATGGTCAATGCCAAGAATGCGGGCAAGCAAGACCCCGTGCAGAGCGTGACCGATTGGCTGGATGAACTGGCCGCCGCGGCGCCTACAGGGCTGGTGGGCGAGATCCATCTTGCTGGCCACAGCCTGCAAGACGGACTGGTCATCGACGACCATGCCAGCGTGGTCTCGCTGCCGGTATGGCTGGCCTATGCCCACGCCTTGCGCCGATTCGGCGCGGTGCCGACCCTGATCGAATGGGACACCGATCTGCCCACGCTCGATGTGCTGCTGGGCGAAGCGGGGCAGGCGCAGGCCCTGCTGGATGAGTCCCTGCAAACCGAGCCGGGCACGCATGCGAGCGAGGTGATGGCATGTCTGTCATGAACGCGGCCACGCCCGGTGTGACCTCCTTGAGCGGCTGCGGCATGTCGCGCGAAGCGCGCAGGCAGCAGGCCCTGGTGCACGCCTTGTGGGTGTCGAATCCCCCGCGTGATGCCGATGAAGAACTGGGCCTGCGCCAGACCGGAGCACGTTGGCGTTCGGGCCTTGCGGCCTATCGCGGCAACGGTCTGGCCAATGGCACGGCGGCATTGCGGGTGCAGTTTCCCACCCTTCTGGCCATGCTGGGCGAGCCTGCTTTCGATGCCGTGGCCGTGCGCTACTGGCGCGGCTGGCCGCCCAGGCACGGCGATCTGGCGCGGCTCGGCGAAGACTTCGCCGCCTGCCTACAGGCGCAGTCCGACCTGGACGCCTGGCCCTGGCTGGCGGACTGCGCCCGGCTCGACTGGGCGCTGTGGCGCGCGCTCGACGCACCCGCCGCGGCCTTCGGCGCTGACGATCTGCAGCGGCTCGCCCGCGACGATCCGGCCACGCTGCGCCTGCATCTCGCTCCGGGATCGTGTCTGATCTGCGCCTCGTGGCCGGTGGTGTCCTTGTGGCGGCTGCATCAGCATGCGACCCCCGATGGCGATGCGCTGCGGCAGATCGTGCGCGCGGGGGGCGAGACGGCCTGGGTCTGGCGCGACGGCTTCGAGCCACGGGTGCGTGCGGTTCCCGACGTCGAGGCAGCCTGGTTGACGGCCTTGCAACGTCCGACGCGGCTGGACCTCGCCCTCGACGCCGCGGCCGATGGATTCGACGTCGGCGCCTGGTTGCACGACGCCATGGCCCAAGGCTGGTTGGACCGGGTGGAGCGCCTGGTCTGACACCTTTCATCCGTTCACGCTCTCAAGGAGATCACCATGCATTCCTCCCACCCCATGACCGCGTCTGTCCCGGTGTCGCGGCACGCCGGCTTCATCGTTCGTGGCTGGTGCGCGCTCACGCGAGGGCTCGACAGCCTGCAAGCCCCGGCCCTGCTGGCGGCCCGACTGTATGTGGCCTCTGTGTTCTTCGCCTCCGGGCTGCAGAGTCTGCGCGACTGGGGCTCCACCCTGTGGCTGTATGAGAACGAGTTCCGCGTCGCTTTTCTGCCGCCCCATGTGGCGGCGGTACTGGGCACCGCAGGCGAAGTGTTGCTGCCACCCCTGCTGGCCCTTGGGCTGTTCGGCCGCTTCGGCGCACTGGGGCTGTTCGTGGTGAACGCCGTGGCGCTGCTGTCGTATCTGCACGCGCTGCAGGCGCCGGCCATTCTGTTTCACGTCATCTGGGGCATTCTGTTGCTGGTCGTGGCGCTGTGGGGGCCAGGCAAGTGGTCGGTGGACCATGGGTGGATGCACCGCCGGACGTCGTAAGCGCGAACGGCGTGTTTGCGGCATACTGCCACGCAGCCCCATTCCAACCAGGAGACCCCGCATGCATCCCCTCCGTCGCGCAGCCTTGCGCACGCTCTTCGCGGCCGCCCTGAGCGCCAGCGTCATCGGCCTGGCGCCCACGGCTTCAGCCCAGCAGACGCAGAATCCGAATGCAGTCAAGGTGCTGGGCGAGATGGGCAAGGCCACCCTCATCACCGAGGGGCACGGCCCTCGCGTGATCTACATCTTCTTCGACGCCAACTGCCCCTACTGCCATCAGCTCTACACCGATCTGCGTCCTCACATCGGCAAGGACGGACTGGAAGTGCGCTGGGTGCCCGTAGCCGTGCTCACGCCCAGCAGCGTGACCAAGGGCGCAGCCATTCTGCAGGCGCCCAACCGCCTCAAGGCGTTTCAGGACAACGAAAACAGCTATGGCAAAGGGCCCACGGGGCAGGGCGGCGGCATTGCACCGGCCACCGAGGTGCGGCCGGCTACCAGTGCCATCCTCAACGCCAACAACGCCCTGCTTGAAGCCACCAAATCGCCTGGCGTGCCCACCATGCTCTACCGCGACAAGCAGGACAACGCCATGCTGGTGGTTGGCCCGCCGGATGCGCAGCAACTCAAGGACATTCTGTCCAGCCTGAAATAGCAGGCGCTCAGCGCACGCTGCGCAGCACCGTGGTCAGCGTGTCGCCCGGCAGCAGCCCGACAATGAGATGAGCGCGGCCATTGGCATCTCGGTAGAGCATGACCGGAAAGGTCTGCAGGCCCGCCTGATGCATCAGCGCGGCGTTGGTCTGAAGCTGCCGTTCCACCTTGGCGGTCGGATGCGACAGTGCGCGGATGCCGCCGGCCGGGCTGTCGCCGAAATCCCAGTCGTCCTCGTTTTTGTGAAGCGCCTCCAGCGGGTCGGGTGCTGCCAGAATCGCGGCAGCCTTGCCGGGGCTGCTGGCCTCCAGTTGCCCCACCGGAATCCAGCGCAGGGCCAGGTCGTTTTTGCCCACTTCGGCCCGCGTTGCCAGGTACAGCTTGTGCGAGTAGGGGCAATTGGGATCGAAAAAGATGTAGACGAGGCGGGTGCCCGCGCCTTCCTGCACCCAGTGCGCCTTGCCGATCGAAGCCAGCAACGCAGCAGCGCGCGCGGCGGCGGGGTCGGCAGACCAGTCGAATGTGGAAGCGGCTACAGAACCGACCTGACCCGCCGCCACGGCATGACTCAGCAACGGCAAACACCACAAGAGGCCCAGCCGTAACAACAAACGGCGCCGCGATGGCGCGGCAGGCTGCACGTGAACGCAGCCGGGAGCGCTGGCATTTTTCAGTGGCATGGCATTCCCCTTGGAGCCTGTCCCCAAAATAGCAGTCTCGCCTGGCATGTAAAGCGCGCAAACCCGCAATGCCTGGGCATGCCGTCAATGAAAATGGCCAGCGCATGCTGGCCATTTTCAGCGGTGCAGCAGATCAGAACACGATCTGACCGCCGATACCGATACCGAAGTTGGCGCTGCCATTGCTCAGGCCCTTGTCCAGGTAAACCTGGAACCCGCTGCCTTTCGCGTTGAGGTTGTAATTCCAGGCCACGATCAGGTCGGACGGTGCGGAGCCGCCAGCCACCTGCGACTGCGCACCGGCATACATCAGGGTGACGATGTTTTGCTGGTTTGCCGCATAGCTCGCGCCGAACTGATAAATCCCGATATTGCGCAGGTTTTGCCCGGCAGGATTGCCGACGACGCGGTAGCCCAGGTTGGCAAACGGGAACCAGTTGTTGCCCGCAATCTGCTGCAGCCCGACCCCGACCTCATAGTCGTTCTTGCCGGTGCCCAGACCATCGGCGGCCGAGGCCGTGCCGAACTTGATCTTGGCGTAGGGCGTGATCGATGGCGTCAGTCCGCTGCCCTGGAAGATTTTGTAATGCCCTGCCAGCCAGACATCGCCCAGACCGCTGGCGGCGCGCGTCTGCGTCGAACGCGTCGTGCCGCCCACCACGGTGTTGCCGGAGACGATTGCCCCGACGGGAAGCCCGGATTCCGACACGTAGGGGACGGTCAGCTTGACGCGCCAGTTGCTGTCGCTGTACTGGATGTCCGTTGCGTCGTAGCGGATGTTGATATTGTTGTCAGTGCCGAATTTGCCCTGGAAAAACGACAGGGTGTTGCCGACGGTCAGTGCAGGTTCTGCCTGTGCGGTGCAGAGGCCGCCCGCTGCAAGCAGGGCGGCAATAAGAGTAGGACGGATGAGCATGATGGTCTCGCGGTTGGGGATGGAGGCCAGCCTCGACTCTGCGCCGAGGTGAGGGACTGATTTGACTGTGGGAAATTGTCACACATAAAAACAAATCATCCTTGTCCAATCGCAATCTGGTGTGCTGTGGCGCACCAGGGTAGCGGCGCGACGTCGTGCGGGGGGCGCTGGTATTCTGGCGCCTCTCCCAGTTCATCCCCATCGTTGTTTTTCGCCCGAGTCCTGATCCATGAGCGCAATGCCTCCCGATACCCCGCCAGCGCGTCCCGAGTCGTCTACCCAGCCCGCTGCGTGGGAAAAGCAGGTACTGGAAAAACTGGTGCTCGAAGTCGTCAACGAAAAAAGGCGGGCAAGGCGCTGGTCGATTTTTTTCCGCTTTGTGTTCCTCGGCGTTCTGGCGCTCATTCTGTTCGGTGGCGTTCTGGCGGAATACGGCGGCAGCTCGAAAACTGGTCCGCATACCGCACTGATCGAGCTCAATGGCGAAATTTCCATCCGTTCCGCGGCCAGTGCCGACAACATCAACACCGCTTTGCAGGATGCGTTTTCCAACCCGCAGACCAAAGGGGTGATTCTGCGCATCAACAGCCCGGGCGGCAGTCCGGTGCAGGCCAGCCAGATCTTTGCGGAAATCGCGCGTCTGCGGGCCAAGTACAACAAGCCGGTGTATGCCGTGTGCGAGGAGGTGTGTGCTTCCGGGGCGTATTACGTCGCGGCGGCCGCCAATGACATCTATGTCAACCCGGCAAGCCTGGTCGGCTCCATCGGTGTACTGATGGACGGCTTCGGCTTTTCCGGACTGATGGACAAGCTGGGCGTGACTCGCCGCCTGCTCACCGCAGGCGCGAACAAGGGTTTCATGGACCCGTTCACCCCCATGCCCGAAGACCAGAAGACGTATGCGCTGGGCATGCTCGAGCAGATTCACAAGCAGTTCATCGCCGCAGTGGAAAAGGGCCGCGGCAGCCGCCTGAAGGTCAACGACCAGACTTTCTCAGGACTGGTGTGGACGGGGGAATCCGCGGTGCAGCAAGGACTGGCAGACGGTTACGGCGATGTCGACCAGATCGCGCGCGACAAGATCAAGGCGCCGGACATCGTCGATTACACCCTGCAGGAAAACGTGGCCGAGCGTCTGGTCAAGCGCTTTGGCGCCTCGCTCGGCATGGGCGCGGTGCACGAGCTGTCGAACTTGGGCTGGTCGCTACATTGAGGACTCCGCCCGTGCCAGCACGTCATAGCCACTGCGCCGCAGCATGTCGCACAGATCGATCAGCGGCAGACCGACCAGGGCGGTGGGGTCGTCGCTGCGCATGTGCCTGAGCAAGACCGGCCCGAGCGCTTCTGACTTGGCACTTCCGGCGCAGTCGTAGGGCTGGTCGAGGCGCAGATAGGTCTCGATCTCAGTCAGGTTCAGGCGACGAAATTCCACTTCGGTGGGGCAGTTGCGCACCTGCTGCGCGCCGTCAGGGCCGATCACGCAGACGGCAGTGTGAAACACGGCCGCTTGCCCACTGAGCCGCTGCAACTGCTCCACTGCAGCCGCATGCGAGCCTGGCTTGCCCAGCGCCTTGTCCCTCAGCATGCACACCTGATCGGAGCCGATCACCCATGCGCCGGGCACCGTGCGGGCCACGGCTGCAGCCTTTTCTGCCGCCAGCCGCAAGGCCAGATCGACTGGAGACTCTCCGCTGCGGCCCGTTTCGTCCACATCGGGCGCACGCTGCATGAACGGCACCCGCAGCCGCCGCAGCAAATCGGCGCGGTAGCGGGAGGTGGACGCCAGAATCAGGTCGGAAGAAGCGAAGTCGGGCATTAATGTTTGCCGAAAAATCGGCCATGCAGCCAAGCACCGATCAGAATACCGAGAACGCTCAATAGCAAGGGCCAGTTGCCGACGCCGAGGCCGGCAATCGCCGGTCCGGGACACACGCCGCTCAGGCCCCAGCCCACACCGAAGATCGCCGCGCCGATCAGGGTGCGGGCATCGAGATGCGAGGGATGCTTGCCGAACACCACCCCGAAGACCGGGCGCTTCATCAGCCGGGGCAGCAGGTGATAGGCGATGAAGGTGACACCGGCTGCACCGCCCATGACCAGTAGCAGGCCCAGATTCTTCAGCATCAAAAACTGCAGAATGGCCTCGGGCCTCACCATGGTGGACAAGGCCAGACCAAAACCGAATAGCCCGCCGGCCAGCAGGGCGGACAGCATCACGGCCAATGGAGGAACGCGCTGCATCTCAAAATCCTCCCATTGCGCGCACCACATGCGCCGTGACGATGGCTGTGCTCAAAAAAATGATCACAGCAAGAATGGAAGGCAATTGCCCGGAACCCACGCCGCAAATGCCATGTCCCGAGGTGCAGCCGCCGCCCATGCGGGCACCAAATCCGCCCACGATGCCGCCCACGAACAACTGCCATAGCGGAACCTTGGTGACAAACCCTTGCCCATGCCCCAGGGTGTAGGTGAACGCCACGGCGCCGACAACGAGCCCCAGTCCGTACATCAACCGCCAGTTGCGCGTGGACACGAATTTTTCATGTTGAAAAAACGGATGGCGCGTCACCAGGGACCAGACTGCCGAATAAGTCGTACTGATGCCGCCGATCAGTCCGGTGAGCCAGAACAGCACACTGACTCCCAGCCCAATCGTGATCCCGCCATAAAGAAAAGGCTCCCAGCCAGTCGGAAACCACTGTGCGATCGTGTTCATCTGTTTGTTCCTGCAAGTTATTCCGGGGTGTTGTCTGCCCAGTTTGATACTCCTGAGTGTAAGAGCACCCCGGCGCGGTGTCTCGGCGACATGTTGCAGTCGGTAAACTGCAGCAATGACCGCTGCATCCTCCAAATCCGTATCTGATCACTCTGCAACGGGCCGCCCGCCGCACGCCCTGGCCCTCTTCGACTTTGCCCGTACCGACGGCGAATTGCACGGGACAGTGCTGCTGTCGGCGCTGCCCCGTCTGCGCGATCTTCTGGTGAGCGACGCGGTGGCGCCGGTGGAATGGACTCTGCGCGGATTTCAGCGCGCGCTGGGGGGCATGCGGCCCCAGGCGATGGTGACCTTGCGTGTTCACGCGGATCTGAGGCTGGTCTGCCAGCGTTGCCTGCAGGAGATGATCCAGGAGATCGATGACGCTGCGGAATTTCGTCTGGTCGTCGGCGAGCCGCCTTTGACCCTGGAGGAACTCGAGGCAGAGGATGAAGCCCTGCCCGCAGAAGACCCGGTCGACGTGCTCGAACTCATTGAAGACCAGATCATCCTCGCCTTGCCCCTGGTGCCCATGCATGCGGTGTGCCCGGGTCACCAGACCGCAGGGCAGAGCCCGCCGCTGCCCGATGCGAGCGTGCGAGTAGAACGGCAACACCCGTTCGCCAACCTGCGCGAACTGATGGGCAACACAAAGAAACCCTGAGAACGCTCACTGTGGATGCGCGTGCTCGCATATAATGCTTAGCTTTTTCACAGGGGATTGCCGTGGCCGTCCAGCAAAACAAGAAATCACCTTCCAAGCGCGGTATGCACCGTGCGCATCAGCACCTGAGCGCACCGCCGCTGGCCGTTGAGGCCACCACGGGCGAAACGCATCTGCGTCATCACATCAGCCCGAACGGTTTTTACCGTGGCCGTAAAGTCGTCAAGACCAAGTCTGACGAGTAAGCCTTGCTCCTGCGCCCCGTGTGTCGCTTGAACTGTTCGGGCGACGCGTTGCCCTGCGTGCGGCCTGATCTGGCGCGGTTCAGGCCATGAACTGCACTCTGGCCGTCGATGTGATGGGTGGAGATCACGGCGCTCAAGCCATCGTCCCTGCCTGCGCGCAATTCCTGCGACAGCATCAGGACAGTCGGCTGCTGATGGTCGGGCAGCCTCAGGCGCTTGCGCCACTGATGGCGCAATTCCATCTCGATCGTGATCCGCGCGTCGAATTTGTTGCTGCCAGCGAAGTGGTGGCATCGGATGATTCTGTCGAGGTCGCGCTGCGCCGCAAGCGCGATTCGTCCATGCGCCGCGCCATCGAATTGGTGCGCGATGGGCGTGCGCAAGCCTGCGTCTCGGCTGGAAACACGGGTGCGCTCATGGCCGTGGCGCGTTATCTACTCAAGACGCTGCACGACATCGAGCGACCGGCCATTGCCACCTACTTGCCCAATCAAAAGGGGCAGGGCACGCTGATGCTCGATCTCGGCGCGAATGTTGATTGTGAACCGCTGCATTTGCTGCAGTTCGCCGTCATGGGTACGGCATATGCCGCAGCTGGTGGGCATCCGCAGCCCACGGTCGGCTTGCTCAATATTGGCGAAGAGGTCATCAAAGGCAATGACGTCATCAAGCGGGCGGCGGAACTGCTGCGCGAGGCGGACGCTCTGGGCCGCCTGCGGTTTCGTGGCAACGTCGAAGGCAACGATATTTTCAAGGGCACAACCGACATCGTGGTGTGCGATGGTTTTGTCGGCAATGTCGCGCTCAAGACATCCGAAGGGCTGGCGCAGATGCTCTCGGGCATGATTCGCGAGGAATTCACTCGCACTCCACTGAGCAAGCTGATGGCCCTGGTGGCCATGCCCGTTCTCAAGCGGTTTCGTCAGCGTGTCGACCATCGCCGCTACAACGGCGCGGCGCTGTTGGGGTTGCGCGGCCTGGTCATCAAAAGCCACGGTTCCGCAGACGCGTTTGCTTTCGAGCAGGCGCTGCTGCGCGCCCGGGAAGCCGTGCAGGGCGATGTCGTGCGGCAGATCGAGCGCATTCTTGAAGTCATGCACGAGCCAACATCCGTGGTCGCTGTGCCTGCCCCGGCAGCTTGAGCGTCAGATGTCTGCCCCCTAGTTCCAGACCTGGTCTCGCCCCATCCCCTGATCGATCTTCTCCATGTCTTCCTATTCCAGAATTTCCGGCACCGGCAGCACGCTGCCGTCCCGCAGGGTCAGCAATGTCGAACTGGCTGCAGATCTGGCCAGACGCGGTGTTGAAACCAGCGATGAATGGATTGTTGCGCGCACCGGTATTCGCTTTCGCCATTTTGCCGATGCCGGCATGACCAGCGTCGATCTGGGTGAGCAGGCCGCGCGCCGTGCGCTCGAAGCAGCGGGGCTGCATGCGACCGATATCGGCCTCATCATCGTTGCCACCTCCACCCCGGACATGATCTTTCCGTCCAATGCCGCGCTCATCCAGGGACGGCTGGGTGCGGCTGGCGGCGCCGCATTCGACGTCCAGGCGGTGTGCGCCGGGTTTGTATACGCCCTGGCCGTGGCAGATCAGTTCGTGCGCAGCGCCATGACGCGTCATGCCCTAGTCATCGGCGCCGAAGTGTTCTCCCGCATTCTCGATTTCAACGACCGCACCACCTGTGTGCTGTTCGGCGATGGCGCTGGCGCCGTCGTGCTCAGCGCCAGCGACACGCCGGGCGTGCTGTCCAGCGCCCTGCATGCGGATGGTCGGCAGGCATCGATTCTGTGCACGCCGGGCCGAGTGTCCGGTGGTGAGATCGCAGGCAGCCCGTTCTTGAAAATGGACGGACAGGCGGTGTTCAAGCAGGCCGTGCATGTGCTTGAAGATGTGGCGCGCGAAGCCCTGGCCAAGGCGGATCGCGCACCTGCCGATGTGGACTGGATGGTGCCGCATCAGGCCAATATCCGCATCATGACCCACACCGCGAAAAAGCTCGGTATCCCGGCGGAAAAAATCGTCGTGACCGTCGATCAACATGGCAATACCTCGGCAGCGTCGATCCCGCTTGCGCTGGATGTCGCGGTGCGCTCTGGTCAGGTCAAGCGCGGCGATACGCTGTTGTTCGAAGCGGTCGGCGGTGGTCTGACATGGGGTGCAGCGGTCGTCGATTTTTGATTGGCGTTCGCGCGTCGTTTATTTAACTCACTGATTCCCACCATGCCATTTGCATTTGTGTTCCCCGGTCAAGGTTCGCAGTCCGTCGGCATGCTCGACAAGGTGGCTGACCATCCTGCCGTGCGCGAAACCTTGCAGGAAGCCAGCGCCGCGCTGTCGCAGGACATCGCCACGCTGATCAATCAGGGCCCAGCCGACCAGCTCAACCTCACGACCAATACTCAGCCGGTGATGTTGACCGCGGGGGTTGCGCTTTACCGCCTCTGGCTGGCCGAGGGTGGGCGCAGGCCCGATATGCTCGCTGGTCACAGCCTGGGCGAATACACCGCGCTGGTCGCTGCGCAAAGCCTGACGCTGGCCGAAGCCTTGCCGCTGGTCCGTTTTCGCGCGCAGGCCATGCAGGACGCGGTTCCGGTGGGCACGGGCGGCATGGCCGCTGTGCTCGGGCTTGACGACGATGCTGTTCTCAGCGGCTGCGCGCAAGCCACGCAGGAGACAGGCGAGGTGGTCGAGGCGGTCAATTTCAATTCGCCTGGGCAGGTGGTGATTGCGGGCACGCAGGCTGCCGTGGCACGAGCGTGCGAGGTGCTGAAGGCCGCGGGTGCCAAGCGCGCGCTGCCGCTGGCGGTCTCGGCGCCATTCCATAGCAGTCTGCTGCAGGGGGCGGCCGAGCAGTTGCGCAGCTACCTGCAAGACGTGCCCCTGAAAGCGCCCAGTATCCCCTTGATTAACAATGTCGATGTGGCACATCCCACCGAGCCGGATGCCATCCGCGACGCGCTCGCCCGCCAGGCCTGTCATCCGGTACGCTGGGTGGAGTGCGTGCAGGCCATGGTGCAGATGGGCTGCACCACGCTGGTGGAATGTGGCCCGGGTAAAGTGCTGCATGGTCTGACGCGCCGCATCAATCCCGCACTGCAATCCTTTGCGCTGGACGACGCGTCCGCAATTCCTTCCATTCAGATGGCCCTGGCATGAGCAATCCCTCACCTGATCCCTCCACCGCACACCCCCTTGCCGGACAGATTGCGCTGGTGACTGGCGCGTCGCGCGGCATCGGCGCTGCCATCGCTGCCAATCTTGCCATGGTCGGCATGCGGGTCATCGGTACTGCAACGACCGAATCCGGCGCGCTGGCCATTACCGAAGCGCTGAAGGCGCACGGCGGCCGAGGCGCTGTGCTCGATGTCAATGACGCCCAGGCCGGAGCGGCGCTGGTCGATGCCATCGTCAAGTCCGAAGGCACGCTGCATGTGCTGGTCAACAACGCCGGCATCACGCGCGACATGCTCGCCATGCGCATGAGCGATGCCGACTGGGACGCTGTGCTCTCCACCAACCTCAGCGCCGTGTTCCGCATGTCGCGCGCAGTCATGCGGCCCATGATGAAGCAGCGCTACGGCCGCATCATCAACATCACCTCGGTGGTCGGCGCGTCCGGCAACCCAGGGCAGGCGAACTACGCCGCGGCCAAGGCCGGAGTGGCTGGCATGAGTCGGGCGTTGGCGCAGGAACTGGGTAGCCGCAACATCACGGTCAACTGTGTGGCGCCGGGCTTCATCGACACCGATATGACCCGTGGCTTGACCGAAGCGCAAACCCAGCCCATGCTGGCGCGTATTCCGCTGGGGCGTCTGGGCAAGCCCGAGGAAATCGCGCACGCCGTTGCTTTTCTCGCGTCGCCGCTGGCGGCCTACATCACGGGTGCCGTTCTGCACGTCAATGGCGGCATGTATATGCAATGAGTTGGCGCGAAAACGCGCCGTATCGTCGTCGGGCGGGGTTATGCTCTCGGCCTGTCGCCAAAGCAGCGTCTGCGCTTGCTAAAATTTTTCACATTTCCACTGGAGGTTTCAATGAGTGACATCGAACAGCGCGTCAAAAAGATCATCGCCGAGCAACTGGGCGTTGCCGAAGACCAGGTGACCAACGAAAAATCCTTTGTGGATGATCTCGGTGCCGACTCTCTGGACACCGTCGAACTGGTCATGGCGCTGGAAGACGAATTCCACATCGAAATCCCCGACGAAGACGCCGAGAAGATCACGACCGTGCAATTGGCCGTCGATTACGCCAAGGCGCACTACAAGGCCTGAGTCGGTTTCAAGCGATCCTGTTACGAACCTTTTTTTGTTCGCGTCCAAGTGCTCGCGCTTGCGCGGCCTGCCTGATTTCACATGACCCTTCGCCGACGAATTGCGATTACTGGCCTTGGCGCGGTATCCCCGCTGGGCAATACCTTGGATGACAACTGGTCCAATTTGCTCGCGGGTAAATCCGGCATCGGACGCATCACCAAGTTCGATGCCTCGGCCTATTCCGTGCAGATCGCTGGTGAGGTGCGCGATTTCGATGTCACGCAATACATCGCGGCCAAAGAAGCGCGCCACATGGACACGTTCATTCACTACGGCATCGCCGCGTCGATGCAGGCCGTGCGTGACAGTGGCATCGATCAGGCCGGGCTCGATCCCGAGCGCGTCGGCGTGCTGGTTGGCTCGGGCATCGGTGGCCTGCCGCTGATCGAGAACACCTACAAGGAACTGCTCGATCGCGGCCCACGCCGCGTCACGCCGTTCTTTGTGCCGGCTTCGATCATCAACATGGTCTCCGGACATGTGTCCATCGAATACGGCTTTCAGGGGCCCAATCTTTCTGTCGTCACGGCCTGCACCACTGGGCTGCATGCCATCGGTCTGGCTGCGCGCCTCATCGAATCTGGCGACGCAGACGTCATGGTGGCTGGCGGTGCCGAGGCCACGGTTTCACCCCTGGGGATCGGTGGTTTTGCCTCGGCGCGCGCCCTGTCCACCCGCAATGACGATCCAGCCACTGCGAGTCGTCCCTGGGACAAGGACCGCGATGGCTTTGTTCTGGGTGAAGGCGCCGGCGTCATGGTGCTGGAAGACTATGAACTCGCCGTCAAGCGGGGTGCAAAAATCTACGCTGAACTCGTCGGTTTTGGTATGAGCGGAGATGCCGGGCACATCACTGCGCCCAACACCGATGGGCCGCGCCGCAGCATGCTGTTGGCGCTGAAAAATGCCGCAGTGGCGGCCGATCAGGTGCAGATGGTCAACGCACATGGCACATCCACGCCCCTGGGCGATAAGAACGAGTCCGACGCCATCAAGCTGGCCTTCGGCGATCATGCGTACAAGCTGGTCGTGAATTCCACCAAATCCATGACCGGCCACCTGCTCGGTGGTGCCGGCGGCGTTGAGTCGGTTTTCACCGTGCTGGCGGTGCATCATCAGGTGTGTCCGCCAACCATCAATCTGCAGACGCCCGACCCGGAGTGCGATCTGGACTATTGCGCCAACACCGCCCGCGACATGCGGATCGAATACGCGCTGAAAAACAATTTCGGCTTTGGTGGAACCAACGGATCGCTCTTGTTCAAGCGCGTCTGATTGGGCAATATGAGCGATCCGTGCTTTTCTGAGTGTGTCGCATGAAAACCCTTGCGCCCTTGCAGATCCGGGTTGAACACTTCGGTCGCTGGCATCTGCTGCTCGGATTGTTCAGCGCGGCCTCTCTGCTCGCCGCAGGCTGGACCATCTGGGTCTGGCGAGATACCGATTCGCTCAACCTGATGGCCGCCTTCGCTGCGGCCATGTTCCTCTCGATCCAGTCCGCACAATATCCTTACTGGTCGATCCGTGCGTTCACACTGTTTCATGGCGAGCGTGGCTGGAGACTGCAGCGCGGCGACGGTCTAGAAGAGGTGCTGCAGGTGCGCAGCATGGTGCTGCCTGGGCTGCTGCTGGTGCTTGGCCTGACCGCCAAGGGCCGTGTGGTACTGCCCATTCCAAGTGATATCCAACCCGGTATTTTTCGCGAACTGCGACTGCGCCTGAGCGCACTGTCTCATTGAAGCCCGGTGGAGCAAGACACCCAAAGCGATGCCGTCCTGGTGCAGCAGGTTCAGGCGGGGCATCAGAAGGCATTCGAGTTGCTTGTCGCCAAATACCAGCGGCGGATTTACCGGCTGGTACTGCGTTTCATCCGCGATCCGGCCTTGGCCGAGGATGTGGCGCAGGAAACTTTTTTGCGCGCCTACCGTGCCATTGGGCAATTTCGCGGAGACAGCCAGTTTTACACCTGGCTCTACCGAATCGCCGTCAATACCGCAAAAAAAGCCATATCCGACGAGATGCGCGACCCCACGGTGTCCGAAGGTGACGCCTCGGGACCGGGTGAAGAAACTTTTAGCCCGACCGAGCTACTAACCAATAACGAAACCCCTGAGTCCCTGCTGATTTCCAAAGAAATCGTGCAGACGGTCAATGCGGCGATGGAATCCTTGCCAGACGATTTGCGCATGGCAATCACCTTGCGTGAAATCGAGGGTTTGAGTTATGAGGAGATTTCCGATGCCATGCAATGCCCGATCGGCACGGTGCGGTCACGGATTTTTCGCGCCCGTGAGGCGATTGCAGAGCGTTTGCGTCCTGTGATCGAGCACAAGGGTGGCAAACGGTGGTGAGCTTGCAGATGAACAGTCGGTCATGGTGCGCAGGAGACGGAAAATGAGTCAAGACATATCGCGCGAACAACTTTCGGCCCTGATCGATGGGGAGGGCGACTTCCGCTCGCTGTCCCAGCAGGCGACGGCTTTTGTACGCCAGGCGGCATCGGACGAAGCCGCGCGGCGCGATTGGCTGCTCTATGCGCAGATCGGCGACGTTTTGCGCTCCTCCGACCTGACGCCAATGCCGCACGAGCAGGATTTTCTGCAGCGGGTGAGCGCAGCCCTTGCCCATGAGCCTATTGTGCTGCAGCCGCAGCCCGCTGCGGCAGCAGCCAGGCAGGCCGTGCTTCATCGCCGTCCGCATTGGAGCACCCGCATGGCTGCAGGAATGGCCGCTGTGGGCGGCATTGCAGTGATGGCTTGGGTGGCGCTGCCGGGTTTGCAGCGCACGGAGCAGCAGGGGATGCGCGTGACGGCGGAGCACAGGGTCGTGGCGTCTGCGGGTTCCCTCGCGCCGTCAAATTCTCTGCAGATGCGTGTGAGCGAGATGCGTGCGGGCGCTGCTGAAAGTCAGATGGGACAGCCCGGAGTGACGGGACTGATCTCAACTCATAATGCACCAACCGACGGATCTGGGCGTGCGACAACTGGCGCAGCCCAGATCATTCCTGTGTCCGCCCAAATGCCCATGGTCGAGTATCTCCTGGCGCATCAACAAATGGCTGGTGGCATGATGCCCGTCGTTCCTGCAACCTTGCGGGTTGTCGCCGAACGCCCAGCGGCTCCGGCTGCGTTGTCGCACTGATGGCGGGATTGCGCTCTCATCCAGGCAAGGCCGCAGACGGGCTGGCACGCCGTCTGCGCAGATCGTCGCTTGGTGGGGTGCTGAGCGCCTTGATGCTCTCGCCGGTGTTTGCTGCGCCGACGCTCCCCGGGCTGACCGAACAGGCGCTGGCGCCGCCGAACACGCCGCAACAATCCGAAGGCCAGACGCACACGCCCGGACTGGAGCATTGGCTGCAGGTCGTGAGTTCTGCGGCACGCACGATGAATTACAGCGGGGTGTTCATCACCCAGCGCGGCGAAGACATCAGTACGTCCAGCCTGGTGCACTATGTGGTCCCTCAAGGCCATTTCGAGCGCATTGAAACCCTGGACGGGCAGCGGCGCATCATGGTGTCACTGGGCGGTCAGGTACGCACCAGCTGGCCGGATTACAGGCTGACGTTGATCGACAATCAGGCGGGCCAGGTCAGCTTTCCGCGACTGCTCAAAACCACGGATGGCGAGGTCGATCGTAACTACAGGCTTGAGCGTGGCGGGCAGGAACGCTGCGCTGGATATGAATGCCAGGTCTCCACCATCCTGCCGCGCGATGATCTGCGCTGGGGGTATCGGCTGTGGTCGCTGCGCGATTCTCAGCTTCTGGTCAAGGCGCAAACCCTCGACACCGCAGGCCATGTCATCGATCAGGTCGCTTTCACCCAGCTGAAAGTCAACATTGCACCGCGCAACGCTCTGGTGCAAGACAGCCTTCGCCAACCCCCAGGCTATGCGGTAGAGCAGATGAAGGTCATTCCGGTCACCTTGCAGTCGCAGGGCTGGGCCTTGTCGGCGCCGGTGCCGGGCTTCAAGACGGTCGGCGTGTTTCGTCGCAGCATGTCGGTTGGTGGCAAGTCCTCGGAGGTGCTGCAGTGGTTGCTCAGTGACGGACTCGCGTCGGTGTCCATATTCATTCAGTCCGCAACTGCCTTGACCGAGCCCGTCGCGCCTGAGCAAAGGGTCGGCGGCACTCTGGCATTGTCACGTCGCATCGGCGACGCGTGGCTGACAGTGATGGGCGCGGTGCCGGAGCGAACTTTGCGCCGCGTCAGCGAATCCGTGGTGCGGGTGCAATAACGCAGATTGCGCGGGGTCTCTGCCCAGCTGCAGCGTGGCAGCGGTGTTTTCCGTATGCTGGCAACGTTTTGAATCAACTGGTGAACAAGGCGATCTGCCTGAAATCAGGCGTGATGTATCAGGGAGAAATCGGTGAAAAATTTTCTGTTGACCTTTGTGAGTGCTGGACTGTTGGTGATGACCGGGGCTGTTGCGCCGGCGCAGGCTGCGGGGTCTGCGCCGACGCAGGCCTGTGTCGCCTGCGGCCTACCGGACTTCACCGCACTGGTGGAGAAAGCAGGGCCTTCAGTGGTCAATATCCGCACCTTCAAAAAGGTGGCTACGGGCAGCGGCGACGACATGGACGAACAGACCCGCGAATTACTGCGCCGTTTCTTTGGCGTCCCCATCCCGGGGCCAGACACCCCGAAGGACCGCAAGGGCGCGCCCCAGGATGAAGAAGAGCGGCCCACCGGGGTGGGCTCGGGCTTCATCATCAGTCCGGATGGCTACATCATGACGAATGCGCATGTGGTCGATGGCGCTGACGAGATCATGGTCACGCTGACCGACAAGCGCGAGTTCAAGGCCAAGCTCATCGGCGCGGACAAGCGCACCGATGTGGCACTGGTGAAGATCGATGCCAAGCAACCTCTGCCTATGGTGCAGATCGGCGACTCGGGCAAGGTCAAGGTGGGCGAGTGGGTGGTGGCGATCGGCTCGCCATTCGGGCTGGAGAACACTGTGACCGCGGGTATCGTCAGCGCCAAGGGGCGCGATACCGGCGACTACACCCCCTTCATTCAAACCGATGTGGCGGTGAATCCCGGCAACTCGGGCGGGCCGCTGATCGACATGCGGGGCAACGTCATCGGCATCAATTCCCAGATCTACAGCCGCACGGGCGGATTCATGGGAATTTCGTTCGCCATCCCGATCGACGAAGCCATGCGCGTGGTCGAGCAGCTCAAGAAACAAGGCTACGTGGTGCGCGGCAAGATCGGGGTGCAGATCGACAGCGTAAGCCGTGAGCTGGCCGATTCCCTCGGTCTGGGACAAGCACGCGGTGCTCTGGTGCGTGTGGTCGAGAAGGGCGGCGCGGCGGACAAGGCCGGCGTGCAGGTTGGCGACATTGTCACCAGCTTCAACGGCAAGCCGGTGGAGCGTGCCAACGACCTGCCGCGTCTTGTGGGCGAAACCAAGCCAGACGCCACGGTGCCGATGCAAGTGCAGCGCATGGGCAAGACCGTGACTCTGAACGTCAAGGTGGGCGAATGGGTGACGGACAAGAAGCCTGGCGCCAAGCCTGCCGAAGAGCAGAAGCCCGAAGCCGTGAGCAAGGCCAATGCGCTGGGCGTCAAAGTCATTGATCTCAACGAGGCGCAAAAACGCCAGCTTGGTGTGAGCAGCGGCGTGCTGGTCGAGGCGGTGCGCAACGGCGCGGCACGGGATGGGCTGCGCGTGGGCGATGTGATTCTGGCTGTGGGCAACACCGCGGTGAACAGCGCCACCCAGTTCAACGCCATCAGCGCCCAGCTTCCCGCGGGCAAGCAGGTGGCGGTGCTGGTACGGCGAGGGGAAGCGGGGCTGTACATCCTGCTGCGCCCGCAGAATTGAAGTTTTGCGGCCATGGATGGGTGTCTCACCCGGTCTCGGCGACGGGTTAGAATAATCGCCCAACAAGTAGCAGCAGTTGCCAAATTCGATCTGTTGGAAGGCGCGTCAGGCTTGTCGCGCCTTTTTTCTTGATTTCTCCCGTGTTTTGCGTCATACCCGCAGGGTTCGTCCGCGGGGCCTGAGCCGGTCGCCCCAGCGGTCCTTTGCATGAATCACATCCGCAATTTTTCCATCATCGCCCATATCGACCACGGGAAATCCACCCTTGCCGATCGCATCATCCAGCGCTGCGGCGGCCTGTCAGACCGCGAGATGGAAGCGCAAGTGCTCGATTCCATGGACATCGAGCGCGAGCGCGGCATCACCATCAAGGCGCAGACTGCGGCGCTGCAATACACCGCGCGCGACGGCCAGACCTACAACATCAACCTGATCGACACCCCGGGCCACGTGGATTTCAGCTACGAGGTCAGCCGTTCGCTATCGGCCTGCGAGGGGGCGTTATTGGTGGTCGATGCCAGCCAGGGGGTCGAAGCGCAGACGGTGGCGAACTGCTACACCGCGCTCGATCTGGGCGTGGAAGTGGTGCCGGTGCTCAACAAGATGGATCTGCCGCAGGCCGATCCCGAGCGCGCCAAGGAGGAAATCGAAGAGGTCATCGGCATCGACGCGACGGATGCCATTCCCTGTAGCGCCAAGACCGGCATGGGCATCGACGACATTCTCGAGGCCGTCATCACCCGCATGCCGCCGCCCAAGGGTGAGTTGAATGCGCCGCTGCGGGCCATGATCATTGACTCCTGGTTCGATACCTATGTGGGCGTGGTCATGCTGGTGCGGGTGGTGGACGGGGCGCTGAAAAAAGGGGAACGCTTCAAGATGATGGCGACGCACGCCGCCTACAACGTCGAGCAGCTCGGGGTGTTCACACCCAAGGCGGTGCAGCGCGAAGTGCTCAATGCTGGCGAGGTCGGTTTCATCATCGCAGGCATCAAGGAGTTGCAGGCCGCCAAGGTGGGTGACACCATCACCCTGGAAAAAAAGCAGCCCAATAACCTCGGGCCTGCCGCCGAGGCGCTGCCAGGCTTCAAGGAAATTCAGCCGCAGGTGTTCGCAGGGCTGTATCCCACCGAGGCGAGCGAGTACGACCAACTGCGCGACGCGCTGGAAAAGCTCAAGCTCAACGACGCCGCATTGCGTTACGAGCCCGAGGTCAGCCAGGCGCTGGGTTTTGGCTTTCGCTGCGGCTTTCTTGGCCTGCTGCACATGGAAATCGTGCAGGAACGGCTGGAACGCGAATTTGATCAGGACCTCATCACCACCGCGCCGTCGGTGGTCTATCAGGTTGTGCTGGCCAATGGCGAGGTGATCGAGGTGGAAAACCCCTCGAAAATGCCCGATCAGGGGCGCATCGCCGAAATCCGCGAGCCCATCGTCACGGTGCATCTGTACATGCCGCAAGACTACGTCGGCCCGGTGATGACCCTGGCTAACCAGAAGCGGGGCATGCAGCTCAATATGGCCTATCACGGCCGCCAGGTGATGCTCACCTACGACATGCCGCTGGCCGAGATCGTGCTCGACTTTTTCGACAAGCTCAAAAGCGTCTCGCGCGGCTATGCCTCGATGGACTATGAGTTCAAGGAATATCGCGCGGCCGATGTGGTGAAGGTCGACATGCTCATCAACGGCGACCGGGTGGACGCGTTGTCCATCATCGTGCACCGTAGCCAGAGTCAGTATCGCGGGCGGCAGGTGGCGGCCAAGATGCGCGAGATCATTCCGCGCCAGATGTACGACGTCGCCATCCAGGCCGCCATCGGCGGCAACATTATTTCGCGTGAGACAATCAAGGCTTTGCGCAAAAACGTGCTGGCCAAGTGCTACGGCGGCGACATCAGTCGCAAACGCAAGCTGCTTGAAAAGCAGAAGGCGGGTAAGAAGCGCATGAAACAGATCGGCTCGGTCGAGGTGCCGCAAGAAGCTTTCCTCGCCATCCTGCAAGTCGAAGACTGACCTCCACACTCCCCACACCCCGTATGGAAACCGCGCCCAGCGTCAATTTCACTCTGTTGCTTTTCATTCTGCTGGTCGTCACTGGCGCGTTCTGGTTCGCAGAGCGTTGGTATTTCGCACCGCAGCGCAGGCGCACAGCCAATGCCGCCGCAGCTCAGTTGCAGGAGCGTCGCAGCGCGCTGGCCAAGCAGGGTCTGGCCACAGAGGGTGCCGTGGCCACCGATGCCGACATCGAGGCCGCGCGCGACCGGCTGCAGAGCCAGCCTTGGTGGTTAGAGTGGACCGCCGGGCTGTTTCCAGTCATTCTTGTGGTGTTCCTGCTGCGTTCTTTCGTGGCAGAGCCGTTCAAGATTCCATCGGGTTCGATGGAACCCACTCTGGTGCCCGGCGACCTGATTCTGGTGAACAAGTTTGAATACGGCCTGCGTCTGCCGCTGCTCGATACCCGTATCACACCCGGTGAACTGCCCCGGCGCGGTGACGTGATTGTGTTTCGCCTGCCCAAGGATCCGCGCATCGACTACATCAAGCGCATCGTCGGCCTGCCAGGCGACACCGTGTCATACGAGAACAAGCAGTTGGTGATCAACGGCCAGCCGGAGCAGGAAACTCCCCTGCCCGACTATTTCGATCCCGGCACCATGACGTACTACAAGCAGTACATGGAAAAGCTGGGCGCGCATGAACACCGCATCATGATCAACCCCATGGCGCCGCCCTATGTCATCGGCGGGCCTGATAATTTTCCGCACCGCGACATGTGCCATTACAACGCCGAGGGCTTCGTCTGCAAGGTGCCTGCTGGAAATTACTTTGTCATGGGCGACAACCGCGACAACTCGCTGGATTCACGTTATTGGGGTTTCGTGCCTGAGCGCAATATCATCGGCAAAGCCTTTGTGGTGTGGATGAATTTCAGCGCACCGAAAAACATTGGGCTGATTCATTGATCGTCAACGCCGGATGGAACAATCGGGGCCAATATGAAGCAGCAGGACAAGCAACGCGGCATCACGCTGATCGGGTTGATTTTCTGGGGGGGCATTCTGGCGTTCCTCGTCGTGATCGGTGCGCAGGCCGTGCCGACCGCGACGGAGTATTTCGCTATCCAGAAGGCAGTGGACCAGGCAGCCAAGGCCGGCCCCACGGTGGCCGATATCCGTTCTGCCTATTCCAAAATGGCCGATGTGGACTACATCTCCTCCGTCACTGCGCAGGATCTCAACATCACCAAGGTCAACGACAAGGTGGTGGTTTCCTTTGCCTACAACAAGGAAATCCATATTGCGGGGCCGGTGTTCCTGCTGATCAAGTACGCTGGCCAATCGCACTGAATCCCGGGTGAGCACGGCACTGGAAACGCGGCTGGGCTACGTCTTCCGCGATCGCACATTATTCGACCGGGCGCTGACGCACCGCAGCTTCGGTGCAGACCATAACGAGCGTCTGGAGTTTCTCGGCGACTCGGTGCTCAATCTCTCTGCTGCGGCCTTGCTCTATCACCAGGCCGCGCGCCAGGACGAAGGACAGCTTTCCCGTTTGCGTGCCGCATTGGTGCGTGCCGAGGCGCTAGCCGAGGTGGCCAGAGCCATCGACCTGGGCCGCTTTCTCCGGCTCGGGGAGGGAGAGTTGCAAAGCGGCGGTGCCAAGCGCGAATCCATTCTGGCCGATGCGCTGGAAGCCCTGCTGGGTGCGATTTATCTCGAGGCCGGTTTCGACGCGGCCCAGGATGTGATGCGTCGTCTGTTTGCGCCCTTGCTCGAAGCGCTCGATGCCGACGTGGTGCGCAAGGACGCCAAGACCCAGTTGCAGGAATTCCTTCAGGGCCAGCGCTTGCCGCTGCCCACCTACACCGTGCTCGATGTGCGCGGCGCGGCGCATCAGCAGCAGTTCAAGGTGGAGTGCGCCGTGCCCACGTTGGGTTTGCGGGTGGAAGGCGAGGGCGACAGCCGCCGCCGTGCCGAGCAGGATGCCGCCGCGCGCATGATCGAGCGCATGGGCCGGGGCGGCACGCAGCCTGTGCGCGGGCGCAACAAGCCGGTCTTCATTGATGCCCGCTCGCTGCCCGTCTCCAAGGAGCCAGGTGTGCAGACATCTCCGGATCAGGCGTCCGATCCACAGGCTGCGCAGCGCCCCGTGCAGGAGCACAATCCATCAAGCGCCAAGACGCGCCGCGCATCCAGATCGCCCAGGCTCACATGACTTCATCTTCCCCGCAAACTCCGCGTCGCTTTGGCACTGTCGCCATCGTCGGCCGACCGAACGTGGGCAAATCCACGCTGCTCAATGCGTTGGTCGGTGCCAAGGTCAGCATCACGTCGCACAAGGCGCAAACCACGCGTCACCGCATTCTGGGTGTGCGCACGCAAGGCCAGGCGCAGTTCGCCTTTGTCGACACGCCCGGTTTTCAGACCAAGCATCTGCACGCGCTCAACCGCGCCATGAACCGTACCGTGACCGGCACACTGAGCGAGGTCGATCTTGTGCTCTGGGTGCTGGAAGCGGGCAAGCTCATGCCGCAAGACCGCACGGTGCTCGAAGTGTTGCCCGACGATCGCCCGGTGATCGTGGTGGTCAACAAGCTCGACCGCGTGACCCCGCGCGAGACGCTGCTGCCCTGGCTGGCAGAGCTCGGTCAGTTGCGCAAATTTGCGGAAATCGTGCCGATGTCGGCGCAGAAGGCCGCAGACGCACTGCGCCTGCTCGGCATCATGGAACCCTATCTGCACGAAGGCGATTGGGCTTACGAGGAAGACGCGCTGACCGATCGCAGCGAGCGTTTTCTGGCGGCTGAAATTCTGCGCGAAAAGCTGTTTCGCCTCACTGGTGATGAACTGCCCTACACCAGCACCGTGGTCATTGAGCAGTTTGCGCAGGAAGGCGATCTGCGGCGCATTTCTGCCGCGATCATTGTTGATCGCGATGGCCACAAGGCCATGGTGATCGGCGCAGGTGGCGAGCGGCTCAAGCGCATCTCCACCGAGGCGCGGCAGGATATGCAAGCCTTGTTCAGCGGTCCGGTCTTTCTTGAAGTCTGGGTCAAGACCCGCTCTGGCTGGGCCGACGACCAGGCCGCGGTGCGCGCCTTCGGGTATGAAGACTGAGTTGGTCCTTGAGCGTGCGGCCCGTCCGCACGATGTGCCTGCGCGAGCTGCCCTGCGCCGACGAGCCAACATCGAGCGTGTGCAGGACGAGTCCATCTATGTGCTGCACAGCTATCCGTGGAAGGAAACCAGCCTGCTGCTCGACGTGTTCAGCCGTCAGCATGGACGGGTGGCGCTGGTGGCCAAGGGCGCCAAGCGCCCGGCGTCGGCGCTGCGCGCCGTGCTGATGGGGTTTCAGCCCTGCACGGCGAGCTGGAGCGGGCGCAGTGAAGTGCGCACCCTGACTCGCGCCGAGTGGGCGGGCGGGTTGGCGCCGCTGGCGGGTCTGCCGCTGCTGTGCGGCTTTTATTTCAATGAATTGCTCGTGCGTTTGCTGGTGCGCGAGGATGCGCACGAAGGACTGTTCGACGCCTATCACCAGGGCATTGCCGCGCTGGCGCAGCGCCCGCATGCGCTGGCCGCCGAGTTGGAACCGGTGTTGCGTGATTTCGAATTTGCGCTGTTGCGCGAGCTGGGTCACCTGCCGCAATTGCATGTTGAAGGCGCGTCGTCCCTGCCTGTGATGCCCGATGCGTTTTACCGTGTCGATCCTGATCATGGCGTGTCGCCTTGCCGTGCCTCCGACCTCGCCGCAGTGCGCGGTGAGGTGCTGCTGGCGCTGCGCGACGGCCCGCCGCCCGCTGGTGACCTGGCCCTGGCGCGTGCGGCAAAAGCCCTCATGCGCAACCTGCTTCACTATCATCTTTCCGGCCAGATGCTGCGCACCCGCCAGCTTCTCATCGATCTGCACAAGCTATGAATCCTCTGGTTTCCGCTGCCGCCGCACCCCTGCTCGGGGTGAATATCGACCATGTCGCCACGCTGCGCAACGCGCGTGGCGGCAGCTTTCCCGACCCGGTGCGCGCCGCGCAGCAGGCGGTGGAGGCCGGGGCCGACATCATCACCTTTCACCTGCGCGAAGACCGGCGCCATATCCGCGACGCCGATGTCGAGCGGCTCAAGGCAGAGGTCACCGCGCCACTGAATTTCGAGTCGGCGCTGGCGTTGGAGATGCTCGACATCATCTGCCGTGTGCGTCCGCAGATGGTCTGTCTCGTGCCCGAGCGTCGTCAGGAAGTGACTACGGAAGGCGGGCTGGACGTGGTCGGGCAGTTCGACCGTGTGCGCGCGGCCTGCGCGCGGCTGGCGGATTGCGGCTGCCGCGTGTCGCTGTTCATCGAGCCCAGCGCGCAGCAGATCGAGGCCAGCGCCCGTGCGGGTGCGCCGTGCATCGAGCTGCACACAGGCGCCTATGCCAACGCCTTCGATGCAGGCGACGACGCCGCGCGCGCGCGCGAGTTCGACCGTATCGTTGCCGGGCTGAAGCTCGGGCGCAGCCTGGGCTTGCAGACCAACGCCGGCCACGGTCTGAGCCTGCAGAGCACCCCGACCATTGCGGTACTGCCCGATGTCAGCGAGCTGCACATTGGTCATGCACTCATCGGCCATGCCGTGTTCGTGGGCCTCACCCAATCGGTGCGCGATTTTCAGGCGACGATCGCCAGCGCCGTGGCCACCGCGCGTGGTCGCTGAATGCGCCGCCGGGAGGTGCCATGATTTACGGCGTCGGCACCGATGTCTGTTCCATTGCCCGCATGCGCGCGGCGGTGGCGAGGCATGGCGACCGGTTCGCACGGCGTGTGCTGGGCGATAGCGAATGGCGCGAATATGCCCGCCGCACGGCCAAAGTGGAGCAGCGCGGCATCAACTATCTGGCGACGCGCTTTGCCGCGAAGGAAGCGTTTTCCAAGTCCATTGGCCTGGGCATCCACAGCCCGATGCGCTGGTGCGATTGCGAAATCCTCAAATTGCCCAGCGGCCAGCCGACCATCGCGCTGCATGGCGCGCTGAAAGATTGGTGCGCGGCGCGGTCGCTGCGCTTTTTGGTGTCGGTCTCCGACGAGGCCGATACGGCGCTGGCCATGGTCGTGGCCGAAGTTGTCGCTGTTCCTGCGTCCTGATCCCATGCAACTTGTCCTGCCTTCTCCGCTCATCATCGACGTCGCCGGTCTGCGCTTGAGCGCCGCCGATCGCAGGCGCCTGCGGCATCCGCTGGTTGGCGGCGTGGTGCTGTTCGCGCGGAACTGGGAGAGCCGCGCGCAACTGCTGGCGCTGTGTGCGCAGATCAAGGCGGTGCGCGCCGATCTGCTCATTGCGGTGGACCATGAGGGCGGGCGGGTGCAGCGCTTTCGTACCGACGGCTTCACGCACCTACCGGCCATGCGCGAGCTGGGTGCGCACTGGATGCATGATGCGCCGGGCGCGATGCGCCGGGCTGCGGCCTGCGGGGTGGTACTGGCAGCGGAACTGCGCGCCTGCGCGGTGGATTTCAGCTTCACCCCGGTCGTCGATCTGGATTGGGGCGATTCCAGCGTGATCGGCGACCGCGCGTTTCACGCCGATGCGTGGGTGGTCACGGTGTTGGCGCAGAGTCTGATGCAGGGCATGGCGCGCATGGGCATGGCGCATTGCGCCAAGCACTTCCCCGGCCACGGCTACACCCGGGCCGACACCCATGTGGCCGTGGCACAAGACGAGCGTCCGATCGACGCGCTGCTGGCGGCAGACGCCGCGCCGTATCGCTGGCTGGCGCCGGGGCTGCGCGCAGTCATGCCCGCGCATGTGGCTTACCCGGCGGTGGACACGCAGCCCGCGGGCTTCAGCGCGGTATGGCTGCGGCAAGTGCTGCGCGAGCGCATCGGGTTTACCGGCGCCATCATCAGCGACGATCTGGGCATGGCCGCGGCGCGTGCGCAGGGACAGAGCCTGAGCGAGGCGGCGCTGCAGGCGCTGCAGGCAGGGTGCGATCTGGTGCTGGTGTGCAACCAGAGCCCGGTGGACGGCGGGCGGGCGCTTGATGAGCTGTTGCGCGAAATGGATGCTGCGCTGGATGAAGGGCTGTGGTCGCCGGATGAGCGCAGCGCGCAGCGCCGCTTCGATCTGCTGCCCCACCAGCCCCCGCTCGCCTGGGACGATCTCATGGTGACAGACACCTATCAGGCGGCGCTCGACGCGGTGTACGCCGAGCCGTCTGCCACCTGATCGACCTGGACGCGCCATCAGGGGTAGAACAACACCAGCTTGTAACCGGCAGGCGCGGCGCCTCTGAGTGCGAGATGCAGTTGCAATTGCATCTGCTGGCCGGGGGCGATGCCAGCGCGCAAGGCGGTGCCGGTGGCCTGCGCGGCGAAGAGGTAATGCGCGGGCTCCACGACCTTGCGCTGCGCGATTCGGCCCTGTGCATCGGTCAAGGTCAGCTCAAGCGCAGGCCAAGCTACGGCACGGTCCAGGCGGTTGCGCAGCAGCACGGTGAGCTGCAAGCCGGTTTCTGTCGGGCTCAACGCAGACGAGTCGATCACCAGGGCATCGAGGTCGCGCGGTGCGGCCAGTTCGCACCCCGTGGTGACGCGGCAGAATTGTTGCAGCCAGGGGCGGCTGGCAGGCCATTGCTGCGCCAGGGCATCCCGCCAGAACAGGGCAGCCTGACCCCCGAGCAAGAGCAACAACAACAGGCTGGCTGCACCGAGCGCCACGCGCACCGGGGCGCTGCGCCACCGCGCCTGACGATGCGCCTGCCGCACGAATTCGGGCTCCTGCGCTGTGGCAAGGGCCTGCGCCGGGCTGGTGGCTGCTGCTGCAGACGCGTCGTCCGTGTCGAAGCGGTAATTCAGCGCATCGTTGAGGTTGAACTCTGATAGCGGAGCCACTTCTGCGCCCACTGCGTTGGCCTCGGCTGTTCGTCTGTCTGCGGCCAGATCGTGGTCGGATGAGACGGCATCCAGGTCCTGCGCTGGGAACTCGGAGGCGATGCCCTGGTGTGCTTCCGAGCCAACGGGCCACGCGTCTTGGACTGATTCGAGAACTGGAACGCCGGGCTGCGCCTTGTCTGGTTCGCCAGACGCTTGTGCTGTGGCGACGGACTGCGGCTTCATGTCATAGGCTTGCGCGGTCAGCGGCAGGAAGCCCTGATAGGCGGGTTGATCGACCGGAATGTGGTCCCAGTGCAGCCCGGCGATGATCGGCACCGCAAGAGGCGGCGAGGATGCCTCGGTAGATGTCGGTGTGGGGGCTGCCGCAGTCTGCTCTGCCGACGTCGATGCGGATACGGATGCAGGGGGGCTGAGGTCGATGAGGTGATCGAGCGCATTGAACGGTTCGCCGCAGTGGCCGCAGCGCACCCAGCCTTCGCGCAGCAAAAGCTGGTCGCGCACCACCTTGAAGGCTGTCTGGCAATGCGGGCAACGGGTGGCGTGTGCCATGCCCTGTTCAGCGATGCGTGTGGCCTGCGAGGCAGACCCAGCCTTCGCTTGCCCGATCGACCTGCAGCGCGGCGTAAGGCGCATAGGCGGCGATGAGCTCTTGCGCCTGCCGCTCCAGAATGCCGCTGAGCACCAGCGCGCCCGCCGGCCTGACATGCGCGGCAATGGCCGGGGCCAGGAGCTTGAGCGGCGCCGATAGGATGTTGGCCACCACCACGTCGAAGCGATTGTTGGTGACCACGTCCGGCAAGCCCGCCTGCACCGCAACCTGGTTTTCTGCGGCGTTGGCCACGGTGGCCTGCACTGCGTCCGGGTCGATGTCCACGCCAACCACCTGGGCTGCACCAAACTTGGCCGCAGCGATGGCGAGAATGCCCGACCCGCAGCCATAGTCGAGCACGCTTTTGTGTTGCAGCGGCTGGCGTGCTAGCCACTCCAGGCAGAGCCGCGTGGTGGGGTGGGTGCCCGTGCCGAAGGCCAGGCCAGGATCCAGGCGGATGACGGGTGCGGTGGTCTGCGGCGGTTCATGCCAGCTCGGCACGATCCACAGTGCATCAGCAATCGATACCGGCTGGAACTGTGATTGCGTCAGGCGCACCCAGTCCTGGTCTTCTACCGTGGCCTGCTGTACGCCGTGCAGATCGGGCAGGGCATCTGCGGCGAGCAGGGCAGCCAGTGCCGCGTCAGCCTGGGCCTCATCGGCAAACAGCACGCGCAGCAGCGATTGCGCCCAGGCGCCCTTCGGGGCAGGCATGCCTGGCTCGCCATAAAGCGGCTGCTCCTGCGTCGTGTCGCCGAAGCGATCTTCCACGCTGACGCTGAGGGCGCCGAGTTCGAGCAGGGCATCCGACAGCGCATCGGCCTGCTCTTCGCTGACGGGAAGGGTGACTTCGCGGTAACTCATGCCCATTCAGTCCTGATGCCGCGCGGCCAGGTATTCCTCGAGGTAGTGGATGCTCGTGCCGCCTTCAATGAAGCGGGCGTCCACCATCAGCTCGCGGTGCAGCGGGATATTGGTCTGGATGCCGTCGACCACCATCTCAGAAAGGGCGATGCGCATGCGCGCAATCGCCTGCTCGCGCGTGGCGCCGTGCACAATGATCTTGCCGATCATCGAGTCATAGTTGGGAGGGACGAAATAGTTGGCGTAGGCGTGCGAGTCCACCCGCACCCCGGGGCCGCCCGGCACATGCCAGGTGGTGATGCGCCCCGGCGATGGGGTGAACTTGTACGCGTCTTCTGCGTTGATGCGGCATTCGATGGCGTGGCCGTTGAACTGCACACCACGCTGTCGCAGGCCCAGCTTTTCACCGGCGGCAATGCGGATCTGCTCGACCACGATGTCCACTCCGGTAATCAGTTCGGTCACCGGGTGCTCGACCTGCACCCGGGTGTTCATTTCAATGAAATAGAACTCGCCGTTCTCGTAGAGAAATTCGAACGTGCCTGCGCCACGGTAACTGATTTTCTTGCAGGCATCGGCGCAGCGTGCGCCGATGCGCTCGATCAGTCGGCGCGGAATGCCAGGCGCCGGAGCCTCTTCGAGAATTTTTTGGTGGCGCCGTTGCATCGAGCAGTCGCGCTCACCCAGCCACAGCGCACCGCCGTGGGTATCGGCCAGAACCTGGATTTCGATATGCCGCGGCTGGAGCAGAAACTTCTCCATATAAACCGCCGGGTTGCCGAAGGCCGCGCCGGCTTCGCTGCGGGTCATGGTCACGGCATTGATCAACGCAGCCTCGGTGTGCACCACACGCATGCCGCGTCCACCGCCGCCGCCTGCGGCTTTGATGATGACCGGATAGCCGATGGAGCGGGCAATGCGGGTGATTTCGCGCGGATCGTCGGGCAGGGCGCCTTCGGAACCGGGCACGCAGGGCACGCCCGAACGAATCATGGCCTGCTTGGCGCTGACCTTGTCGCCCATCAGCCGGATGGAGTCGGGACGAGGGCCGATAAAGGCGAAGCCGGATTTTTCGACCCGTTCGGCGAAGTCGGCGTTTTCCGACAGGAAACCGTAGCCCGGATGAATAGCCTCGGCATCGGTCACTTCCGCTGCGGAAATGATGGCCGGCATGTGCAGATAGCTCAGTGCCGAGGGCGCCGGGCCGATGCACACGGCCTCGTCGGCAAGACGCACGTACTTGGCTTCACGGTCTGCTTCTGAATAGACCACCACGGTCTGAATGCCTAACTCGCGGCAGGCTCGCTGCACCCGCAGAGCGATTTCGCCACGGTTGGCGATGAGGATTTTTTTGAACATGCGCGTTGTCCGTTCTGGTGCTGAAAAAGGCGGTTTCACCCGCATTGCGCAGGGCCGCAACTCAGGATGGGGCAAGCCGTCCGGTCTTGTCCGCAGCCCGGACGCATTTACTCGATCACGAACAGCGCCTGGCCGTACTCCACGGCCTGCCCGTTCTCTGCCAGCACGGCCTTGATCACGCCATCCTTGTCACATTCGATCTCATTGAGGATTTTCATGGCCTCGATGATGCACAGTATCTGCCCGACTTTCACGGCATCTCCCACCTCGACAAAAGGCGCCGCGCCCGGTGAGGAGGAACGATAAAACGTACCGACCATGGGTGACTTGAGGATGTGGCCTTCGACAGCAGGGGGGGCGGAAGGGACTTCGGGCGTGGCAGCGGGCGAGGCGGATGGAGGGGCGGCATATTGAGCAAATTGCGCCGGGGCATACTGCATGGGCGCCTGAGACGGCATCTGCGCGTACTGCACGATAGGTTGGGGCTGCGCCTTGACGATGCGCACCGTGCCTTCGGCCTCGGTGATTTCCAGCTCGGAAACATTCGAGTCGGAGACCAGGTCGATCAAAGTCTTGAGTTTGCGTAAATCCATGATCTGTCGTTAAGTCGCTGATAAGTGTCGCATTAGACCATCAATTTTTACGATTCGACAGTTCTGCGGCAGCGTGCCGTAAGGCCAGCGCGTAGCCGTGCGCCCCGCAGCCGCTGATGACCGCCACGGCCAGATCGGAAAAATAAGAGTGATGACGGAACGCCTCGCGGCGATACACATTGCTCAGATGCACTTCGATGAAGGGCAGGTCTGTAGCGGCAATCGCATCGCGCAGGGCCACGCTGGTGTGCGTGTAGGCGGCAGGATTGATCACGATATAGCGCGTGCCGTCGAGGCGGGCGGCGTGCAACCGGTCGATCAGAGCGCCTTCGTGGTTGCTTTGGAAGTGAGCCACCTCCAGACCCAGTTCAGCGCCCAGGGCAAGCAGGGACTGATTAATTTCTGCCAGCGTGGTGGCGCCGTAGATGTGTGGTTCACGCTGCCCCAGCAGATTGAGGTTGGGGCCGTGGAGAACGAGGATGCGCGGCAGGCTCATGAAGTGCGGTTGGTGAGGGCGTGGAGTTCAGTGTCCCGAGGGTACAGCGTCTTTCAGTTCGTCGAGCGAGGTTCTTCCCAGTTTCTGGAACACCACGTCGCCCTTGCTGTCGAGCACAACGGTGAAGGGCAAGCCACCCTGCTTATTGCCCAGACTGGTGCTCAGGGCGATGCCGTTCATGCCGCCGAGCAGGATGGGATAGCTCACTGGATGCTCCTTGAGAAAGTCGCGCACCGATGTTGGGTTATCGAGCGCGATGCCTACCATTTGGATGCCTTTGTCCTTGTTCTTCTGATAAAACTCGGAAAAATCGGGCATTTCAGCAATGCAGGGCGGACACCAGCTCGCCCAGAAGTTCACCACCAGGGGTTTGCCGCGGTATTGCGACAGATCAATCGTCTTACCCTGCAGATCAACAAGTTTGTCTGCAAAAAAGGTCTGAACGGCATTGTTCTCCACCGAGACGGGCACACGACGTTCGCGCTGGAACCAGGCATTGCCCAATACCGCAGCGATCAGGGCAATGATGGCGGCAAAAATCCAGAGATTGATCTTGTTCATGGGTTTGAAGGGAGGCAGTCAGACGCACTGCATTGTGCATGGCCGCGCGCTGGCCTCAATCTGTCGGGTTTTCAGGGGATTGTTCCTGCCCGGCCAAAAGCCGCCGCAGCGTGGACAGGGTGCCGCGTGGTGTGCGGCCCTGGGCATCGGGCAGCAGCACGCCCCTCTGGTCTTTTTCGGTGTACAAGCTCAGATGGGCCGGGATGGTTTGTGCCGCTTGCACGGGCCATTGCAGGGTGAGGCGCTCCACCCGGCCACGTCCGGCGTAATGCGGGGCCATACCGACCTGATACCCCAGCCCGCGATTGATGCAATGAATCTCCACGCCCTTGCTGTCGTCGGTGAATAGCAGGAGATGCAAATCCGAGAGTTCGGTGGCGGTACCGTTCCACACCGCGCCCGAGAGATACGGGTTGAATTCGGCGAACTCTTCCATCAGTGCCAGTGCGGCCTGGCGCAGCCGCAGCAGCTCAGTCGGCTGGGTGTTGGCGTGAAACAGCGCGAGTTCTTCGCGGACCTGCTGCTCAATCTCGTCATTACTGGGCAGCAGGTCGTGCGATACGCGCTCACCGAGCAGGCGTTTGGCGGCCTTGCGCTTGGCGCTGCCGTAGTCCAGACCATCTTCCACGATCAGCCTTGCGGCCAGCGCGGCGAGCTCTGCGCGTAGGGAATCCATCGCAAAATGGTAGCGCCAGGGTCCGGCCCCAACCCAGGCATGCAGGCACAATGGCGATCCCGCACTTTCACTCACGCAATCCGCGCCGCGCATGGCTGTTCTCTCCGTCTCTGATCTGTCTCTTGCTTTTGGCCATGTGGCATTGCTCGATCATGCCGCAATGGCGCTCGAAACCGGCGAGCGCGTCGGCCTCATCGGGCGCAACGGGACGGGCAAGTCGTCGCTGCTGCGCATCCTGGCCGGGCTGGAGCCACCGGACGATGGGCTGGTGCAGGTGCAACAAGGTCTGCGCCGGGTGTATGTGCCGCAGGAAGCTGATTTTTCGGCGGATTCCACCGTTTTCGACGTGGTCAGCGAAGGGGTGGCCGAGGCCCGCACCCTGCGCGACCGCTTTGAGCAACACGCCCCTGACGACGATCTCGACGCGCTGCAGACTCGGATCGAACTGCTGGACGGCTGGAATTGGGAAACCCGCGTGGACCACACCCTGCAACGCCTGCAACTCGATGGCGCCACCTGCATTGGCAGCCTGTCGGGCGGGATGCAAAAGCGCGTGGCGCTGGCGCAGGCTCTGGTGGCCGCGCCCGACGTGCTGCTGCTCGACGAGCCGACCAATCACCTCGATCTCGATGCCATCGCCTGGCTGGAGGAACTGCTCACCAGCTTTCGCGGCAGCTTGATTCTCATTACCCATGACCGCGCCTTTCTCGATGATGTGTCCACCCGCATCATCGAACTCGATCGCGGTATTTTGCGCAGTTATCCCGGCAATTTCGCCGCATTCGAGATGCGCAAGGAGCAGGAGCTCGCCGACGAAGCGGTGATGAACGCGCGCGCCGACAAGCTGTTGGCGCAGGAGGAAGTGTGGATTCGCAAGGGCGTGGAAGCTCGGCGCACTCGCAGTGTCAGCCGCATCAACCGCCTCGAGGCGCTGCGCAGCCAGCGCGCAGCACGGCGCGATTCGCTCGGGCGAGTCAAGCTCGAGGTGGATGGCGGTCAGTCCAGTGGCAAGATCGTCGCGGAGCTGAAAGACGTCAGCAAGACCTACGGCGAACGCAGGATCGTGCGCGACTTTTCCGCCACTATCCTGCGCGGCGACAAGGTGGGGTTGATCGGCCCCAACGGCGCGGGCAAGACCACCTTGCTCAAGCTCATCCTAGGTGAGATTGCGCCTGACAGCGGCACGGTGCGCCAGGGCACGCGGCTGCAGGTGGCGTATTTCGACCAAATGCGCGCCGTGCTCAACCCGGACGCCACTCTGGCCGACACCATCAGCCCGGGCAGCGAGTGGGTGGAAATCGCCGGCCAGCGCAAGCATGTGATGAGTTATCTGGGCGACTTCCTGTTCTCGCCAGCGCGCGCGCATTCACCGGTCAAGTCGTTGTCGGGTGGCGAGCGCAACCGCCTGCTGCTGGCGCGTCTGTTCGCCCGTCCGGCCAATGTGCTGGTGCTTGATGAGCCGACCAACGATCTGGACATCGACACCCTCGAACTGCTGGAGCAACTGCTGCAGGACTTTCCCGGCACAGTGTTCCTCGTCAGCCATGACCGGCGCTTTCTCGACAATGTGGTCACTAGCACGATCGTCAGCGAGTCCACACCCGACGATCCGGGCCGCTGGCGTGAATACGAAGGCGGCGTCACCGACTGGCTCACCCAGTCGCAGCGAGCCCGCGCCCTGCAGGCGCAACTGAACAAGTCCGCCGCGGGGGGCGCAGACATGCGAGGGATGGCGCAGCCCAAGCCGTCGGCAGCGGCGACTCCACCCGCCAAAGCCGCACCGGCCAGAAAAAAGCTCAGCTACAAGGAGCAGCGCGAGTTGCAGGAATTGCCGGGGCGCATTGCTGCACTCGAAGCCGAACAGAAATCGCTTTCCGACCAGCTCGCCGACCCGGCCAGCTACACCTCGGCGACAGCGCGCATCAGCGAAATGCAGGAACGTTTCGCCCAGATCGACGAAGAACTGCTCCACGCCCTGGAGCGCTGGGAAGTGCTGGACGGCAAGTGAGCGAACGCCCGATGACCAGCCCAACGCCGCCCCTGCTGCAAAACCTGGATCTGCGCGCCGATCCGCAGGCTGCTGCCTACATCAAGCAGGAAACCGTGCAGGTGCGGTTCGCCGTCCAAGCCGGCGAACTCATCAGCCGCGAAGGTCCGAACCGTTATGCCTGTGGAGACGCCATCATCACCGGATCGACCGGCGACAGCTGGAGTGTTTCCCGCGTCCGCTTCCACGCCCGCTACCTTCCCCTCGCGCCCACGCAGGCGGGTCAGGATGGTGCATATATCAACCAGCCCATTCCGGTGCTGGCGCGGCAGATGCATCACCCGTTTCGCATGGCGCGCAGCGCGGGTGGTGATCTGCTGCATGGCAACGCGGGTGACTGGGTGCTGCAATACGCTCCCGGGGATTACGGGGTCGTCGAGCAGGAGCGGTTTGCGCTGGTCTATCGCCGGATCGACAACACAGCCAGCCAGTGAACCCGGCCTGAGCCCCGCCAGCATTGCTGGTTAGGCGTGCAGGGCGAGCAGTCAGTCGCCCTGCACGCGGGCGTTGCAGAATGCAAGCCCGCAGTGTCAGCGGGTCGTTCAGGGCTTTGCCGCTGCTCTGCCAGGGCCCATGCCACCGCCGCCAGGGCCCATGCCGCGGGCGGGCGCCATGCCTTGGTGCATGCCCTGCGCAGGCGGAGTGTCAGGCAGCTTGACCCCGCGTTCCTTTGCCCGTTCCTGCATCAGCTTGTGATGCGCCGCGCGGATCTGTTCGCGTTGCTCGGCACTCTTTGCCTCGCGCATCTTGAGTCGGTATTCGCGCCGCTCCTTTTGGGTCATGAGCTGGCTGCCGTAGATGGTTTCCTGTTTCTGCGTCTGGGCGTAGGCCGTCGTGGCGGTCAGTCCCCCGCCCGCGAGCAGAAGGCTCAAAGACAGAGCAGTCAAAAAGGGTTTGGTCGATGGCATGGCAATCTCCTGGTCGAGTCGTCTGTATTCAAGTTGCGGTGGACTCAGTTGCAGGCCATGCCTTTGGAAAATATCTCACTTGATGCGTGTCAACAAACCTTCAGAGCAGAATCAGGAGGATGTTGCGCGGCATGCGTGCCGGTCAAGGCGTGAACGGCCCGCCTTTTGCATACGCTTCCCGCTCGAAGCGGTTGGCGCAGTAGGCGTCACGGCCGTGCAGGGCTTGCCACAGGCTTTCCAGCAAATAGGCCGGACCGAAGAAGGGCCCCCAGCGTTCGTACTGCTGCACATGGACGCGCTCGTGGGCGCGCAGGCGTTGCATGGCGCTGGTGTTCACCGCCAGAACGACATGGCCCAGGGTGATGGCGACGATCTGATGGCGGTTGGGCAGCCGCTGCATCCAGCGAGACAGGCGGCCGCCGGTGCATTCCAGGGTGTGATCGCGCCGCTGCAATCGGGCGCCCAGTGCGCAGGCGGGCAGGGCGATGAGCAGTCCGAGCAGGGAATACGGCAGGGCCCAGAGCAGGCGCACGAACAGGATCGGACGGAACAGGCTGGGCATACGGGACGCGCTGGAGCGCATGGCGACGGTGAGATTCTGAGGGCGCAAAGGATAGCGGCCAGTCCGCGAGCGTAGGTTTGCGGGTGTACCGTACGGCGTTGACAGGGCTGCTTACAATCCCCATAGTGCCGCAAATCGGCGGCGCAACGCTGGGGGTGCGGGCTGCGGCAGCAGGCAGCTTCGCTGAGAAAGTCCCTTTGAACCTGATTGAGATCATCCTCGCGCAGGGAAGCACGGTCGGCGGCGGTTGCGCTTTTTCGCAGCGTCGCGCGGCGGGTTTTCGGCGTGGGCACGCGAGAACCCATCCATGGCAGCACAATCGACTTCGACCGACGCGGCGCATGCGTCCAATGCCTCGGTTCCCGCGACGGAACGTGTTCTCCATTTCGGGGATGCGCTGGCGCTGTGGTTCAGCCTGGGCGTGGGTCTGCTGGTCATGCAGGTGGGCGCATATCTGCGCCCCGGGCTGAGCCTGCCGCAGGCGATGGCGGCAATCTTGCTCGGCTCGGTGCTGGGCGCAGGGCTGCTGGCGTGGGTGGCGGGCATCGGCAGTCGGCATGGGCTGTCGAGTTCGGCGCTGATCGGGCGCGCTCTGGGGCAGCGGTTTGCCATGCTGCCGGTCGCGGTGAATGTGCTGCAGTTGCTGGGCTGGACTGCGTTCGAGCTTGTGGTGATGCGCGATGGCACCCGCACCATCGTCGCGCATTTGTTCGGCGTGCGTGCGGCATGGGTGGCGGTGCTGGCGACGCTGGCCTGGGGCGCGCTGCTGCTGGTGCTGGCCAGCGGGCGGATGGTCGGCCTGGTGCGACGTTTCGTCAGCCGCGCGGCGATGCCGCTGATCGTTGCCTCGCTGCTGTGGCTGAGTGTTCAGTTCGGGCTGAAGGCGTGGCAGCAGGGGTTTGGCGCGCTGTGGGCGCGGCCGGGCGACGGGTCGATGAGCCTGCTCGCTGCGGTGGATTTGGTGGTGGCCATGCCGGTGTCGTGGCTGCCGCTGGTGGCCGACTACGCGCGCTACGGGCGGGATGCTGGTGCCACGGCGCGTGGCACCTGGATCGGTTATGCCGCAGCCAACATTTGGTGCTATGCGCTGGGTGTTCTGGTCATCACCGTGTCACCTGCGGATATCGACATGCTCAGCACCCTGCTGTTGGCGCAGGGCGGGCTGATCGCTCTGGGGTTCATCCTGGTGGACGAGGTGGACAACGCCTACGGCGACGTGCACTCGAGCGCGGTATCGAGCAATTTTCTCAACAGTCGCCTCAGCATCCGCCGCGCCGGCATGACCCTGGTGGTGCTGGCCACGGTGGCGGCGCTGGCGCTGCCGATGCACGCGCTGGAGCCGTTTTTGCTGACCCTGAGTTCGGTGTTCGTACCGCTGTTTGGGGTGGTGATCGCGCAGCTCGCGCCGGGCTTGCCGCCGCGCAGCGACTGGCGCTGGTGGCCGATGCTGGTCTGGCTGCTGGGTATTGCGGTTTTTCAGGCGGGCACCGCGTGGTGGCCGAGCTGGGGTTCGGCGCTGCCCAGCCTGGCGTTCACGCTGATTTTTGCGGCCGCGCTGCGCTGGCGCGAGGCGGCGAGACGCGATTAAAGCGGTAGGCGCTTTGTCGGCTGCGGCGCAAAGCCGTGGTTCAGCGGCCCGTGGCCGTGGCCGAGCTGCAGGTCGGCCCCTGCGCGCAGCGCGGCCTGCGCATAGTCCAGGCCGAGGCGCACCGCGTCCTCCAGCGACTCGCCCAGCGCCAGATGCGCGGCGATCGCGGACGACAGGCTGCAGCCGGTGCCGTGGGTGTTGAGAGTGGGGATGCGCGGGGTGTCGCGGCGTACCAAACGCCCGTCGGGCAGGCGCAGCAGATCGGCGACCATCTGTCCTTCCAGGTTGCCGCCCTTGAGCAGCACCGCAGGCGCGCCGAGCTGGTGCAGCAACTCGGCGCCATGCTCCAGCATGTCGCTGGAAAGCGCACCCAGCCGCAGCAGCCAGCACGCCTCGTCGAGGTTGGGGGTGATCAGGGTGGACAGCGGGAACAGCTCGCGCACCAACACGTCCACAGTGGACTCGGCGATCAGTTTGTCGCCGCTGGCTGCGACCATCACCGGGTCGAGCACCACATGCGCGAAGCGGTGACGGCGGATCGCGTCGGCCACCACCCGCACCACCTCCGCGTCGTGCAGCATGCCGATTTTCACCGCGTCTGCGCCGATGTCCTCGACCACGGCGTCGATCTGCTGCGCGAGCAGCGCGGGCGGCAGCGCATGGATCGCGCGCACGCCCTGGGTGTTCTGCGCGGTGATCGCGGTGATCGCGGTCATGCCATAGCAGCCCAGCGCTGCGATGGTCTTGAGATCGGCCTGGATGCCCGCGCCGCCGCCGCTGTCCGAACCGGCGATGGTGAGCACGCGGGCGTAGCGCGCGGTGGGAGCGATGCAGGCGGGGGAGGAGGCAGCAGTCGTCATGGCGTGGGTTGGGGGTCGATGGAGCGGCGCAGCGCCTGCGCGGCGGCGGCGGGGTCGGGCGCGGCGCACAGCGCGCGCACCACGGCCAGGCCGTCGGCGCCCGCGGCCACCACCTGCGCGGCATTGTCCAGGTCGATGCCGCCGATGGCGATCAGCTGCAGCCGGGTGAGCGCGCGCAGTGCGCGCAGCCCGTCCAGTCCGAGCGCCGGGGCGGTGTCGGTCTTGCTCGGGGTGGCAAACACGGGGCTGACACCGAGGTAATCGACCGGGCAGTGTGCTGCGGCCAGCACCTGCGCGGTGTTTTCCACCGACAAGCCGATTAGCGCCTGCGGCATCAGGCGCCGCACCTCGGCAGGTTCCATATCGCTCTGGCCGACATGCACGCCGTCGGCGCCGACCGCCAGCGCAATATCAACCCGGTCGTTGATGATGAGCGGCACCTGCAGCGGCGCAAGCTGCGCCTTGAGCGCGCGGGCGCGTTCGACAAAACGCCGGGTGTCGAGATGCTTTTCGCGCAGTTGTACGCAGGTCACCCCGCCGCGCACGGCGCTGGCGACCACGGCCTCGACTCCACGCGGGCCGCACAGTGCGGCGTCGGTGACCAGATGCAGCCGCAACGCGGCCAGCGGCCAGCGGCGGATGCCCTCAGTCATGGGTCAGATGCAGGCGGGTGTGGAAGGTGGCTGCGTCCAGGAGTTGCAACTGGTCGAGCAGCGCGATCTGCAATTGCCCCACACCGCCGCCAGCGGCCTGTACCTGCTGCGCCGCGACTTCGCCCACCACGCCGAGATAGCCCATCGCCGCGGCGGTGGCGGCAAACGCATCGGGCTGCACCGCGCAGAACGCACCGATCAGCGCGCTGGCCGCGCAGCCCACGCCGGTGACCCGGGTCATCGACGGGTGGCCGTTGCTGAGCCGCAGATGGCGGCCGTCCGGCGCGAGCAGGTGGTCAGTGGCGCCGCTGACGCACACCACTGCGCCCAGCCGCACAGCCAGATCGCGCGCGGCGGCCACGGCGTCGTCGGACGCTGCTGCGCTGTCCACGCCGCGGGTGGCCGCGTCCACCCCGGCCACGCTCAGAATCTCCGAGCCATTGCCGCGCAGCACCGTGGGGCTGCCGATCGCCAGCAGCGCGGCGATGGCCTGGTTGCGATACGGCGTGGCCCCGGCGCCGACTGGATCGAGCACCACGGGGATGCCGCGGCTGCGCGCGACGGCCAGCGCCATGCCCATCGCGTCCACCCAATCGGGCGAGAGGGTGCCAATGTTGAGCACCAACGCCTGCGCGATCGCCGCCATGTCGCGCACCTCCTCGCGCGCGTGCGCCATCACTGGCGCGGCGCCCAGCGCGAGCAACGCGTTGGCGGTGTAGTTCATCACGACCAGATTGGTGATGTTGTGCACCAACGGCAGCTGCTGGCGCACGGCGAGCACATCGGCCCAAAGGGTGTCTGCGGTGGGGAGGGTCATGGTGGCGGCAAGGTGTGAGAATGAGGAGGAGGATCGCGCGCGGTGCGCCGGGCTTTAAGCGCGGTGATACGGATGACCGCTGAGCAGGCTGTGCGCGCGGTACAGCTGCTCGGCCAGCAGCACCCGCACCAGGCCGTGCGGCAGGGTGAGGTCGGACAGGCGCAGCAAGGTGTCGGCACGCTGCTTCACGCGCGGCGCCAGGCCGTCCGCACCGCCGACGATCAGCGCGACATCGCGCCCGTCCTGCCGCCAGTGCTGCAACTGCTCGGCTAGCGCGGCGGTGGTGAGGCGCAGGCCGTGTTCGTCGAGAGCGACCATGCGCGCGCCCGGCAGCAGCGCCGCTTCAATGCGCTGCGCTTCGCGCTCCATCACCGCCTCGGCGCTCAGGCTGGAGCTGCGGGTTTCGGCGCGGATTTCCTTGAGCAGCAGCGGGGTTTCGGACGGCAGACGCTTGGCGTAGTCGGCGTAGGCCTCGTCCACCCATCGCGGCATGCGCTGGCCTACGGCGAGCAGCCAGAGTTTCATGCGCGGCCGGGCCCAGCGACGGCGTGCCCCAACAGCGGTCAGGACGCCAGTTTCTTGGCTGACACACGCTTGGCCGGAGCCTTGCGCGCGGCGGTCTTGATCGCAGTTTTTTTGACCGCAGCAGGTTTTGCAGCCGCACTGCGCCCTGCGGCTTTTGCGGGGGCAGCCTTGCGCGCTGACACACGCTTGGCTGCGGGTACTGTGCCGCCGACTTCGCCTCGCTGGCGCGCGGGTGCAGACGCTGCCGAAGGTGCCGAGCGCGCACCGGCGGCCGTGCCGACAACACGGGTGACCCGCTTTTTCTCGGGGCTGGCTTCGCCGTAGGGCGAGGTGCGCACCGAGGCAGTTTCCGCCGCCGATCGTTTCGCGGCAGCCTTTTTGGCTGCAGGGCGCTTGGCGGCGGCGGTCTTGTAGGCGGTTTTGCGCGCGGGAGCGCCAGCGGGCTCCTCGGGCTTGTCGGGGCGGCTGTCCGGGCCTTGCGCAATCACTTTCGCCGCTGGTTGGGTTCCCGTCTTTTTCGCCCCGCTCAGCTTGAGATGCACCGGCTTGGCACCCCAGAGTTCTTCCAATCGGTAATACGCGCGAATGGGCGGCTGCATGATGTGCACCACTGCGCCGCCGCAGTCCACCAGCACCCATTCGCCAGTTTCTTCGCCCTCGGGGTTGCGCACCTCGAATCCAGCGGCCTTGACGCTGTCGCGCACGCTGCTGGCCAGCGCGCGGGTCTGGCGGTTGGAGGTGCCGCTGGCGACGATTACCCGGTCGAACAGGCTGGTGAGCTCCTCCGTGTTGAACACCTCAATGTCCTGCGCCTTGACGGCTTCTAGTGCGTCGACGATGGTGCGTTGCAGTTTGCGGATATCCATGCGGTTTCAGTGCTGATAGAGGCGATGTTGATCGATGTAGTGTGCCACAGACGCTGGCACCAGGGCGTCGAGCGGCTGGCCGTGCGCGATGCGCTCGCGCACGCGGGTGGCGGACAGGTCGATTTCGGCCATGTCCAGCCGGTGCAGGCGATGACCGTGCGCTGCCAGCGCGGCGAGTAGCGCGATGGGTGCGCTGTCGTCATAGCCGGGGCGGCGCGCGGCGGCCAGATCGACCTGCGCAACGATGTCGCGCCAGCCGTTCCAGGTGGGCAGGTTACGCAACTGGTCGGCGCCGAGAATGAAGGTGAACGCGGTGTCGGGGTGGGCGGCGCGCAGTTCGCGCACGGTGTCGATGGTGTAGCTGGGACCCTCGCGCCGCAGTTCGATGTCGCAGGCGCGCAGTCCGGGCAGGCGGTCAATCGCTAAATTCACCATCTCCCAGCGCTGCTGCGCACTGGCGGCCAGCGGGTCGCGCTGCCACGGCTGACCCGCCGGGATGAACCACACCGCATCCAGTGCCAGCTCGGTGTAGGCGCTGTGCGCGAGTTGCAGGTGCGCAGAGTGGATGGGGTCGAAACTGCCGCCGAGCAGACCGATGCGCTGCGGCGTGGCGCAAACATCCATGGTCACGATTCGGCGGCCCAGTCGCGCGGCTGCAGGAACACCTCATATAGCCGCGCCTCGGGCGAGCCCGGCTCGGGGTGCCAGTCATAGCGCCACTTCACGATGGGCGGCATGGACATCAGGATGGATTCGGTGCGCCCGCCCGACTGCAGGCCGAAATGCGTGCCGCGATCCCACACCAGGTTGAACTCGACATAGCGCCCGCGCCGGTAGGCCTGAAAGTCACGCTCGCGCTCGCCGTAGGCGAAGCCGCGGCGGCGTTCGACGATGGGCAGGTAGGCAGGCAGGAAGGCATCGCCCACCGCGCGCATCAGGGCAAAGCCGCGCTCAAAACCGCCGTCGGCGTAGTCATCGAAAAACACCCCGCCGATGCCGCGCGGCTCGTTGCGGTGTTTCAGAAAGAAGTACTCGTCGCACCACGCCTTGAAGCGCGGGTAGTGGTCGTCACCGAACGGCGCCAGCGCGGCCTTGCTGGTGCGGTGAAAATGCGCCGCGTCTTCCTCAAAGCCGTAATAGGGCGTCAGATCCATGCCGCCGCCGAACCACGCCACCGGCTCTTTGCCCTCGGGCTCGGCCATGAGCATGCGCACATTCATGTGCACCGTCGGCACATACGGATTGGTCGGGTGGAACACCAGCGAAATGCCCAGCGCCTCGAACGGCGCGCCCGCCAGTTCGGGCCGGTGCTGCGTGGCCGAGGGCGGAAGCTTCGGCCCGCGCACATGCGAGAAGTTGCAGCCACCGCGCTCGAGCAGCCCGCCAAACTCGATCAGGCTGCTGATGCCCTCGCCCTGCAGCGCAGAGTCGGCCGGGCGGGTCCACGCATCCCGCCGGAACGGCTGGCCGTCGGCAGCCTGCAGCGCGCCGAGAATGCGGGTCTGAAGATCGAGAAGATAGTTGCGGACCAGTTCGGTTTGCATGGCGGCGGGATGGGCTGCTTTGATGGATGCCCGATTTTTCATCACTGCCCCGGCGCACCTGGAAAGGCACAGGGCGCAAAAAAGCCCAGGTGAACTGGGCTGGGCGACTGACTGGTGGTGGAGTATAGCAGAATCTTGAACCGCTTATCTTCAATGATGCCGAAACGTCCCCATAGAAGTCCGTATCGTCGTGCTGAGCAGGGACATTGGTATGGACCGCTGATGCACGCTGATTTCCCGGTCAGGCGACGAGCCTCATCGCAACTCCGCGAATGACTTGGCTTCGTGGCCGGATCTACGCCTGAATGCGTTGCCTTCAACCACAAACGGAGTCAACCATGCAGAAGATGATGATGAACGAAAACGAACTGGCCACGCGCTGGAACATCAGTCCCAAGACCCTTCAACGGTGGCGTAGCGAGGGGCGCGGGCCTCGATTCATGAAAATGTCCAAGCGCGTCGTGTATCCCATCGATGAAGTCTTCGACTTTGAGTCCAAAGCCCTCCGAGCCTCAACTTGGGAGCGAGCATCCGACGTCGTTCTTCCGAGCGGCTCTACGTTGATGGACCAGCGCGAAATTTCGCATGTGACCGGACTCCCCTTGTACCTCTTCACGCAAAAGCAGATGCGAGAGGCATTGGGCATCCCGCATCGTCGGGTTCAGAAGCTCATCCGATTCGACCGCGACGAGGTCATGGCATGGGCCAAACGCTGGGTCCAGGATGCCCAAGACCAGGGCATTGAAGTCAAGGCCGATCCTTCAAGCCAGAGCAGATCGTTGCTGCACGCCTTGACATCGCTGCCAGCCTGACCGTCGCATTTGCAGCACCGAAAAATGGGTGTAATTGGGCGTAGGAATGGCTCCGGCCGCAGCAGCACAGCCGGTCGTCGTGTTCCGTTTGATCGTCAAATTTCCACATTCGACGAAAAAGCGGAACATGCTCTAGCCACGCACTCCGGATCGACTATCGGCTACGACGCGCCGCGTGAGTGGCCGTTAGCCATTTGACGATCCACAGCACCCACCCTTGCCACGCTCCTGGATCGGCGGGCAAGGCACAGTGCCGTAGGAGCAATACACGCAGCAGTCCCCCGACTTGGGTTTGAGCACGGCGCGACACTGCTCGCAATCGTAGAACCACTGGCAGGCGTTCGTCGGCATCGTCTCTGCCTTGGCGTGGCCGCATTCGGGACAGGTCAGCGTCGATTCCAGGATCACCGCAGTCACTTGGCGTCTCCCAGCACGGTCGACGGATAACCTGCGTCCTTGGTGGCGCGTGTGAGGGCCTCAACATTCGCCTTCGCATCATCAAACGTCACCCTGGCCTCACGCCGATCCAGGCTCACGTCGACCTTGCTGACGCCGGAAACCTTGGTCAGCGCCTTCTTGACCGTGATCGGGCAAGCCGCGCAATTCATGCCGGGCACGGACAACGTGACGGTTTGCGTGGCAGCCCAGACGGGCAATGTCACCGCGGTCAACGCAACCAAGGCAATGAGCTTTCTCATGGCAGTTTCCTTTCAGTAGAACCAGGGCGCGATCAGCGGGAATCCGAGGGCGACAATGACCAGTGCCACTACGATCCAGAACAGGGCCTTGTAGCTGCGATTGACCTGCGGCAGCGCGCAGACCTGCCCGGGCTCGCAGGCTGCTGGCGCTCGCCATATCCGCCGATACGCGAAAAACAACGCCACAAGCGCCGCACCGATGAAGAAGGGCCGATAGGGTTCGAGCAAGGTCAGGTTGCTGATCCACGCACCGGAGACGCCCAGCGTGATCAGCACCAAGGGGCCAAGGCAGCAGGTGGACGCGAGGATGGCGGCCAGACCGCCGGTCAGCAGCGCGCCGCGCCCGCCGATTCGTCGTGATTCAGTGGGGGATTCTGGTTTCATGGTTTAAGCTTACTTCCGTACTTAAGTACGGAGTCAAGTGCCATGAACGAACTACCCGAATCCCTGACCATTGGCGTCCTGGCCGAGGCCGCCGGGGTCAATGTCGAGACGATCCGCTTCTACCAGCGCAAGGGTATGATGAATGAGCCTGACCGCCCCCAGGGCGGCATCCGTCGCTACGGCGATTCGGATCTGGCTCGCGTGCGCTTCATCAAGTCTGCGCAGCGGCTGGGGTTCAGCCTCGACGAGATCGCAGACTTGCTCAAGCTCGAGGATGGATCGCATTGCACCGAGGCCCGCGAGCAGGCCGAGCACAAGCTGGCGGACGTGCGCGCCAAGCTCGCAGATCTCCAACGCATTGAGGCAGTCTTGGAAGATCTGGTGCAGCGCTGCTGCGCGGCAAGGGGAAAGGTGCGTTGTCCGATGATCCAGGCGCTACAGGAGGCATGACGATGGAGCTCGTAAAAGTTGCCTTCCTGTTTGCCGTGACGGCAGTGGCTGAGATCGTCGGCTGCTACTTGCCTTGGCTGGTACTGAAGCAGGGCAAGTCGGCATGGCTGCTGTTGCCTGCAGCTTTGTCCTTGGCGCTGTTCGCCTGGCTGCTGACATTGCACCCGACGGCCGCCGGGCGAACCTATGCCGCTTACGGCGGTATGTACATCGCCGTGGCTCTGGTCTCCCGAGTTCGTAAAGATTCGGTGATGACGTCGGCCGCCGTTAGCGACGCAGGATGGCTGCGAAGTCGGGGCGCAGCGGGTACAGCCAGATGTCCTTGATGGGCAGCGCCTGTTGGTGCGAGAGGCTCTTC
>Ga0078972_1003265_pt1 | contig 49323 bp, 34 predicted proteins | sample YelNatPaOPGAMG01_FD_67568 | JGI IMG/M metagenome (GOLD analysis project Ga0078972, IMG submission 67568) | Hot spring thermophilic microbial communities from Obsidian Pool, Yellowstone National Park, USA - OP-RAMG-01 (SPADES assembly) (version 2) | ecosystem: Environmental > Aquatic > Thermal...
GAAGCCGTGCTGACTATGGACATGATTTCTAACATCAAGGCCGGCAATGGCTACATAGATTCCACCCGGGTCCGGGTGTTCAGCGATGACCCCAACGATTCACCCAGCCGGGAGCTGGCTCGCTACGTTAAACGGGTGGCCGAGCAGGTTTACCCCTCTTTTGAAGTTAACCTGATTTACCGGGCAGACAGGTTTGGCCGGGGAGGTGACCACACGCCCTTTGTGCTGGAAGGGTTTCCGGGAATAAGGTTTACGGAAGCAAGAGAAAATTATTCGGTTCAGCATTCGCCGCTGGATACGATTGAAAACCTTTCAGTGCCTTATGGCGCGGATGTCACCCGAGTGGTCCTGGCTTCTCTTCTTTCCCTGGCCTGTGCGCCAGAAGCACCGCAGGTAACCAGCGAGCGCGGGGCACCGCTTCTCGGCCGCGGGCAGGGTTATGATGCGGAGCTGCGCTGGAAATGGGAAGGCAAGCGCGAGAACCTGGCAGGTTTTAAGGTTTATATGAAGGATACCAAGTCTCCTTACTGGGAAAGAGCTTATTTTGCTGGACCAAACGAATCTTTTCTGCTGAAGAACGTTTCCATAGATGACTGGACCTTTGGCATTTCGGCCATTGGGACAAACGGTCTGGAAAGCCTGATTTCCATCTACCGCATACCGCCCAGGCGTCGGGCCGAATACACCTTTGAGGAAATCAAATAAATCTTTGAGCCCGCTTAATTAAAGCCTCAGATGAAATCCGAGCTGAAAAGCACTTGCCTGAATAAGCCAGAAATCTTTTACTGTCGCCAGCGGGAATTTCACCGAACTTTCAAGGCCAAAGTTTTTAAAACTAAGATCTAACCCGCAGGTCAGGTAATCAATTATGTTGCAATCGTTTGTGTATGGACCATATGGGTCATGAATGTACCCAGCGAGTAAATGTAGAGTCTTATCCTCATTCTGGTCAAGTTTTAAAGTGTAACCCAGCCCGGCCGAGAATTTTATAAAATCTGATGCAAGGGGCCATTGGTAAAAACTGTCAAATAAATAATATCTGCTTCCACCAGAAAATTGTTTCCAGTTCCAGTAAGATACATCCGAATAAAGATTAAGATTATCTGAAATTTTGACCTTGCTGCTCAAACACAGAGCAAAAGGAAACCTGAAATAATTAGTAAACGGTCCTGAAATAGTCGTCTGGGGAAGATAGAGTTCCCTTGTTTCTAAGGTAAGCGTCATTTTCATCTTGTAAGCTGGCCTTATAGTCAGCCCCAGAGTCAGAACCTTATTAACCTTCCAGGCCAGGCCAAACTGAAGGTTAAAACCTTTAAAGTCAGCCCGGTATTCGTTTTCCTGTTCTGAGTAGCTATAATGATCAAGGTGGGTTAAATTGCCTGTCCTGTAATTAACCGAAAAGCCAAGGGAAAAATTATCTTTGACCTGGTGAGAAACGGCCAGTTGAAAAGAGTGCAACCTCCCGTTCTGGCAATAAAAATCATCATAATTATGAATTTCAGGTCGGTTGTATTCTTCTATAAGAGAATAGCCCAGGCCTATTCCCCAGGCACCAGACCTTAATGTTAGACCCAAAAAGTCTGGGTTAGCCGTTGACCGGCTGTAAGTATGACAGGTATTCTCAATGTTAAAAGAATTTCCATTCCTGGCCACCATTATCCTGCCGGAGGCAGCTAACTGGAATTTATCGGAAAAACTCAGTACTGCCGGGTTGAGAAAACTGGCCTGCGGACCATACTGGCTCAGGATAGTTTCGCCCGCGGCCGTGGAAAAAGGCGAGTATATGCCCAGTTGATTTCGACTTCCCAGGGGCAAGCCCATCAAATTAATATCCTGTGCCTGTAAGAGATGGTGGCAGGCAAGAGTTAAGGCAGTTAGTAAAAAAATTATGGCCCCGTTAATTTTTACTTTTTCCATTTGTATTTCTCCCCTTTATGGTTTTCTTAAATGATAAATAAAAAACATTTTTGCTGTCAAATTTTTCTTTGTTAATTTAAGATAACAAATCGAAAAAAGGAAAATCATCACGAACGGATAATAAATAATCAACCATAAGTAAAGACGAATGGCGACGCGGTTATTTCTCTGTTTAATAGAAATTAATGCCCGGCTGTTTGGAACGTCTGCGGGGTTCTTTTACTTATCTGTTAAGCTGGTTTAGGTGCAAGTGGACAAAAGGTATATAATGTATAAAAACAATGGAGGAAAAATGAGTCAGCCAGAAAAAAAAGAAAATCCAAATCAGATTAAGCAAGTGATTGGTGTGATGAGCGGAAAAGGCGGGGTGGGGAAGTCCACAGTGACCTACCTGGCGGCTCTCGCCCTGAAACAAAAAGGCTATAAGGTCGGTATTCTGGATGCTGATATAACCGGCGCCAGCATCCCAAAAATTATGCACCTGCCGAAGTATGAGATGAAGGTCTGCGGCGATTTTATCTGCCCGGTGGAAACAGAGCAGGGGCTAAAGGTTATGTCCATCAGCTTCCTGGTGGACAATGAAGAACAGCCGGTTATCTGGCGGGGACCACTGCTCAGCAAAGCTATCCAGCAATTCTGGGGAGAAGTTATGTGGGGTGAGCTGGATTATCTGGTGATTGATATGCCCCCAGGTACCTCAGATGTAGCTATCACCGTTATGCAATCGCTTCCGCTCAGTGGTTTTATCTTTGTTACTACTCCGCAGGATTTAGTTTCGGTGGTAGTAGCCCGTTCCATACAAATGGCTGAAAGACTTAAAGTTCCAGCGCTGGGCCTGGTGGAAAATATGAGTTACTTCATCTGCCCTCACTGCGGGCAGAAAACCAATTTTTATGGTATGGATGAAACTGAAAACCTGGCTCGCAAACATGGAACGAAACTGATTGCCCGAATACCAACAGCAGTAGAATTTGCCCGGATGCCCTCCCAGGGCCTCGATCTAAACAGCCCCCTGGTATCTGAAGTTATAAGCAAATTAGGTGAAAGCCTGACTGCCAAACAAAAATAAATCGTAAACTCATACTGGCTACAATCATTAAGAATATAATTACCCACCCCTATAAGTTCGAGAATTAGCTTAAACCTTATTTCTCAATTGCCTAAGAAATTTAGGGAAACTCTTCTTTTCTAATAGATTATTCTTTATAATGCAAGAGTAAAAAAAGAAGGAGGAAAATATGAAAATTAAAAAAATAGGGGAAATCAATTGGAAATATTTGATGAAAATAGGTCTTTTTATGGAAACTTTTTTATTTCTGATAACCCTATCCCTCCCTGCCCATCAGAACACAACCGAATTTATTCAGACTGAAAATAAGATGTTGTCAGGTAGTGATGCGGCTAATCAGGGTGAAGAACTCGAGGTTAAAAGCCGGATCACTTCAGTTATGGTTTATCCTGATAAGGCTCAGATTTTTAGAAAAGCTCAGATCAGTCTTCTTCCTACGATTAAATCACTGGTTTTCCCCAGCTTGCCAGCAGTGATGGTACCTGGTTCAGTGAGAGTAACCGGCAGTGGTTCGGCCCACGTAAAAATCCTGGGGGTGGAAGTCAAGACGAATTACCTGGAAGCAGAGCAGCTTCCGGAAGTAAAAAAATTAAGACAGGAGATAAAGACAACTGAAGCAGAAATTGCCGGATTAAAGGGGCAGCTATCTATTCTTGATTCTCAAGAGAAATTTTTAAATTCTTTTGGTGAGTCAATTAGCAACCAGACAGTTAAGGAATTAGTGGCCGGGCGGGCGGATTTTGTGAGTGCTGATAAGTTCCTTGATTTTTTAAGTAGCAAATTACAGGTCATTCAAAAAAGGCGTCTGGAAACCAATCAACTTCTGGAGGGAAAAAAAGCTGTATTGGAAGCTCTAAACAACAGGCTAAAGGAAATTATGCCAGCTAAATCAAAAGAAGAAAAAACAGTCAGAGTATTGTTGGAAGTGGCAGAACCGGGGACGCTGGAAATGGAGCTGAGCTATGTTGTTGGCCAGGTCCATTGGGAGCCCGTTTACACCATCAGGGCTCTGCCTGAATCAGGTGAGGTTGAATTGAATTTAACTGCTCTGGTCAGTCAGAAAACTGGAGAAAATTGGGAAGCAATCAGGCTGAGTTTTTCTACCAGCTCACCCACTGCTGGGAACAGGCCAGGCGAGCTGGAACCCTGGTATCTTGATCTGGCTCAACCGCGATTACTAAAATCTTTAGCCAGAGAAGAAGTTGAGAAAAGGGGCATAGAAGAATCCATAGCAGTAGCTTCAGCTCCAGTCGAAGAAGCCCCGGCCGAAGTTTCTACCGGGTGGTGGTCAGCAAATTTTGAGATTAAAAAGCCTTGGACAGTTTTAAGTGATGGAACTGAGCGCCGGGTGCCGATAGACTCTCAGAAATTATCGGCTGTTTTTGATTATCTTTCTATCCCCAAGTTGCAGGAACTGGCCTATCTACGCGGCCGCATAAAAAATACTTTATCATATCCATTACTGCCCGGTCGGGCAGACCTGTTCATCAATCAGGATATTATTGGCTCTACCAGCTTGGAATTTGTCCCCATCAATGACGAAGTTAGCCTCTTTTTCGGTGAAGACCCGGAGATAAAGGTAAAAAGGGAAATGGTAATGAGAGAAAGAAGCGGACCAGGCTTTATGGGCAAAACTGATAAAATTCATTATATATATAAAATTAGCCTGGAGAATTTCAGAAATCGAGAAGCAGAAATCGAGCTCCGAGATCAGATACCGGTCAGTCAAAATTCCAGAATTGAAGTCAAAGATGTCAAGATAACCCCAAATCCTTCCAGCCGAGATGAAAAAGGAATTTTGACCTGGAATATAAAGCTTCGACCTAAGGAAAAACAGGAATTTAACCTTGATTTTACTATTGAATATCCTAAAGGGGCCAGAATTGCCGGGCTCTGAAAAGGCTTTATTCTTGTTTTGCTTTTAAAGGTAAATTTAAATTTTCGAGAATATTAGCAGCAAGAATTAAGAGGAGGGGTGCGGCTTTTTAAGAAAAAATGATATAATTTTTCGTTCATACCGGTTCCAATAAATTAAAAGCAAGGATGGATAATATGTCCGAAAAAAAGTTAGGGACAAAATTCTGGACATTATCTCCTGAAGAGGTTGCCTCGTTTTTTGGCACTGATTTAAAAAAAGGACTGAATCTCGAGCAGGCCGCAAAAAATTTACAAATTTTTGGCTATAATCAGTTGCAAGAAGCGCCTTTTCGTTCGCCTCTTACTGTTTTTTTGGATCAATTTAAATCTTTTTTAATCTGGGTATTATTGGTAGCGGCAGTGATTTCTGGTTTTCTGGGAGAATGGGTAGATTCCCTGGCTATAATCGGTATTGTCATCCTTAATGCTATTCTTGGATTTGTTCAGGAATATAGAGCGGAGAAAGCTCTGGCTGCCCTGAAAAAAATGGCCGCTCCGCTCGCCAGAGTAATAAGAGATGGTCAGGTTAAATTGATTCCGGCTAAGGAATTAGTTCCCGGCGATCTGCTGGAACTTGAAGCCGGCGATAATATTTCTGCCGATGCCAGAATAGTTTACCATACCTCTAACTTTTCTGTTCAGGAAGCCACCCTGACCGGAGAATCAACTCCTGTGTTTAAGACCAGTGCAGAATTGGACGAAGAGGATATCGCTCTCTCTGACCGGGCCAATATGGTTTATGCCGGGACTTCGGTTTCCTCTGGGAAAGCGAGGGCTGTGGTGGTTAGTACCGGGATGGATACAGAGCTGGGAAAGATTGCTCAATTGATTCAGGAAATAACTATAGAAACAACTCCTCTTCAAAGAAAACTTGAGCAATTTGGTCGCTGGATTGTCTATTTATGCTTCTTGCTGGTAGGTTTGGTTTTCATTCTGGAATGGGTGAGGGGAGGTAAACTGGTTCAGGTTTTTCTGACGGCCGTCAGTTTGGCTGTGGCTGCTATTCCCGAAGGGCTACCAGCTGTGGTGACTATTGCTCTGGCCCTCGGAGTTCAAAGGATGGTCAAACGGCATGCTTTAATTCGCAAGCTGCCCTCAGTGGAAACTCTGGGAGCAGCTACTGTTATCTGTTCTGATAAGACCGGTACGCTGACCAAAAATGAGATGACGGTTAAAACTGTTTATGCTGATGGTCAGTTTTTCTTTATTGGTGGCGTTGGGTATGAACCAGAAGGTGAATTTTTACTGAATGGTCAGAAAATTAATCCAAGAGATTTTCCCGGCCTGTATTTTACTCTGGTGTGCGGGACTCTCTGTAATTCTTCCAGTTTGATTCAGGAAAATGGCCATTATCGAATAGCCGGGGATCCAACCGAAGGAGCCTTATTGACCTTAAGTCTCAAAGCTGGTCTTAGAAAGGAAATTCTGGAAGAAGAGCAGCCATTGATAGAGGAAATTCCCTTTGATTCTGAGCGGAAGATGATGACTATAATCAGAAAAAAGAATGAGGAATTGATAGCTTATGTCAAAGGAGCTCCAGATGTACTTATGAATAATTGTTCATATATTTATGAGGGAGGAGTGGAGAGGGCTATTACTCCTGAAGATACTAAAAAGATTATGGAAGTCAATGAATCTTTGGCAGCTCAGGCTCTCCGGGTCCTGGGTTGTGCTTATCGGAAATTAACTGATCTTCCGGAAATACTTGATGCCAGGACCATTGAAAAAGATCTTATTTTTGTTGGTCTGGTGGCTATGATTGATCCTGCCCGGAAAGAAGTAATTGAGGCCATGGCTGCTTGCCGCCGTGCGGGAATCAAACCAATTATGATTACCGGGGATCATAAGATCACTGCTCTGGCTATCGCTCGAGAATTAGGAATGTTAAAAGAAGAATCGCTGGCTTTAAGCGGAGATGAGCTGGATAAACTTGATCAGGAAGAATTTGAAAAGCAGGTAGAAAAGATTCAAGTTTATGCCCGGGTCTCTCCAGAACACAAGCTGCGAATCGTCCAGGCCTGGAAGAAAAAAGGCGAGGTGGTGGCTATGACCGGAGATGGAGCCAATGATGCCCCGGCAGTCAAAGAGGCAGACATCGGCGTGGCTATGGGGATAACTGGTACCGATGTGACCAAAGAAGTTTCCGATATGATTATTACCGATGACAATTTTGCCTCCATCGTGGCTGCAGTAGAAGAAGGTCGGGCCATATATGACAATATAAAGAAATTTGTTCATTATCTTCTTTCTTGTAACCTGGGAGAAATAATGGTAATGTTCTTTTCCTCACTGGTTGGCTGGCCGATACCCCTTTTGCCCATACAGATTCTGTGGGTAAATCTGGTTACTGATGGCCTGCCGGCTTTAGGCCTGGGATTTGATCCACCGGATCCCGATTTAATGAATCGTTTACCTCGTAAACCTGATGAACCAATCGTTGATAAAAAAAGAGCTACTCTGATGGCCATTCAGGGGCTATTTATTGCTTTTTGTGCCTTGGTTGCTTTCAGTTATGTGCTTTTTGTCGAAAAAGAAAGTCTGACCCGGGCTCAGACTGCTGCTTTCATTGTTCTTTCAGTAGCTGAACTTTTCCATGCTTTAAATTCTCGTAGCCAGATGAAATCGTTATTTAAGCTCGGGGTCTTTTCCAATTTGAAATTAATTTATGCTTTGCTAATTTCTCTCTTTCTCCAGCTATCGGTAGTTTATCTGCCGTTTCTTCAAAAAATATTCAGAACACAAAATTTAACTGCCTTTGATTGGGTATTAGTAGTTGGCCTTTCCTCCCTGCCTCTCTGGGCGATGGAACTGGTTAAATTCTTGAATAAACGCTTTAGGTTTTATGAAGTATATTAATTTTGTCACCCAATATTAAGGGTTTCAGAGAATCTTTTAAATATAAATAGAATTATCTGACTATCTCATTTTTCTGATACGGACTTCTATTTCTGGGGTGTCTTTGAGCAGGGTCACCAGGCGATATGGATCGGTTTCGCCGTAGTGATAGGGGTATAAAATCTTAGGTTTAAACCATCTGGCGGCCTCGGCTACCATTTCTGGAGTCATCGTATAGGGAAGATTCATCGGCAGAAAGGCAATGTCAATATTTTTCAAATTTTTCATTTCAGGGATATTTTCCGTGTCCCCGGCTACATAAACTCTTTTGTCTCCAAAAGTAATCACGTATCCATTACCTACCCCCTTAGGGTGAAAAGGTTGTCCATCAGGTCTTCGATGCTGCAGATTATAAGCGGGAACAGCCTCAATTTCCAGGCCCAGAACGTTGGTCCGATCTCCATTTTTCATTACCTTCAGGCCCGGGACAAGGCTTTGGCAGGAAGCTGAACCAATGATAATAGTTGAATCCTTTTTCAGAATTTTTATGGCTGCTGGATCGCAGTGATCATAGTGTTCGTGGGTGAGCAAAATCAAATCAGCCTGAGGCAGTTTTTTGTAGTCTCCTTCACTGCTTACCGGATCGACATGAATTACCCGGCCTTCAAAAGTAAAAAACAAGGAGGCATGGCCAATAAAGGTTATTTTTAAATCCCCTTTGGAGGTAGAGATAATATCTTCTTCATTTTTTTGGCCGTAGGCAATTAAAGGGGCCAGACTGATAAGTGCGGCAATGAGCAAGGTTATTAGTTTTTCCATCTATTTCCTCCTTTCTTTATATAATTCTATCACAGTTGGAATTTTAAAAAAATATTTCCATTTTTGCTGATATTGCTTATAATCTTTAATCATAACCCAGAAGATTCGGTCAGAGTAACCAGGAAAAGAAAAATTTATTTTAAAAGATTAGATTACTTGAGTAAGAAAACAAAAAATGAAACTTAAAAAGTTTTTCTGGAAAAATCTCGTTGCCTTATGGATTATTTTTATCCTGAGCTTTTTATTTATTTTTATTTTCACCAGCCAACAATATCGTAAAACTGAAATAAAAAATCAGGTCAATGAGTTAACCGAACTTGCTCTGGCTGTGGCTGTGGAGTTAAAACCTTATGATCAATTGATAGAGAGCAATCGCCAGCAAATGCTTGCCACCCAGGCCAGAATCTCGAGGGTCAGGATAACTTTGATTGATTTCTCAGGCAAGGTCATCTTTGATACTGAAAGAGAAGCTGAGAAATTGGAAAGCCATCGTTATCGTCCAGAAATAGATCAGGCCCTCCGCGGTGAGCTGGGCTGGAGCATTCGCTACAGTGATACGCTGGGGAAAAGAATGCTTTACGTGGCTGTTCCCCTGAAAAAAGATTCGGAAATTATTGGAGTTTGTCGGGTAAGCCGGTTTCTTGAACTGGCAGTTTTACCTTATCAAAAAGTCAGAAATCATCTTTTATTTGGAATGATTTTATTTATTTCTCTAATACTGGTTATATGCTTTTTTCTCCTGAAAAGTCTCTGGCAACCTCTGGAAGACCTGGCTACTCTGCTGGCTCGGGTGGATGAAGGAAAACCTGCTCTGATGATTAGAAAGTCACTGCTCAACAATTTAAATCCACTGGTAGAATACCTTAACCACCTTGTTTCAAAAAGTCAGGAATTAAGCGAACTTCTGACCCAAGAGCGAGAGATTTGGCAGAAGCTAATTGAGGCCAGTGAAGAAGGCTGGCTCTTACTGGATCAAGCTGGAAGAGTTATTATGACCAATGACAGAGTAAAGAAATTGTTTCCAGAAGTCAGAGAAGGTGAACAATTTTACTGGCAGGCTATACGATGCCCAGAATTAAATCAAATACTTGAAAGCAGCTATAAATCAGCTGGACCAATTGCTGGTGAGCTGGAAAAAGAGGGGCGCATCTTTTCCTGCTCCGCCAGCTGGCTACCCTTAAATCAAAGATATCTGATCAGATTATGTGATATTACCGAAGTTAAGGAGCTGGGGCAAATTAAAAAAGAGTTCGTGGCTAACGTCGTTCATGAATTAAAAACTCCCCTTACAGCGATAAAGGGATTTTTGGAAACGCTGGAAGAAGAAATACTGAGTCAGGAGGGCCAAAGTTATCTGGCGATAATTAAGAGAAATACAGAAAGGTTAATCCGGCTGGTAGAAGACCTTTCCCGACTTTCAGAGCTGGAAGAAAAGGGGCCCGAACTGCAGAAAGAAGAAGTTGACCTGGTGGAAATAATTAACTCAGCAGCTAAAGTTTATCAGAAACAGGCCCAAGAAAAGGGGCTTTATATTAAAATTGAGGCAGGAACTTTGCCGCCAATTTTAGCTGATCCGATTCAAATGGAACAGCTGGTGATAAATCTCATAGATAATGCCCTTCGTTATACAGAAAAGGGCGGCCTGAGCATAAAAGCAGAGAAGAAAGACGAAGGTATAAGTTTAATATTTAAGGATACAGGTATAGGTATCCCGGAAGAACACTTACCCAGAATTTTTGAACGTTTCTATGTGGTGAATAGATCGCGTTCAAGAAAAACTGGAGGAACCGGTCTGGGTTTAGCAATTGTCAAGCATATAGTTCTGGCTCATGGAGGCAAAATTGAGGTCAGCAGCGCTCCCGGGGTTGGAACTACCTTTTCCCTCTGGCTACCTCTGTCTCGAAAGAATAGCCAGTGATTAAAAAATAAGCTATAATTTTTGTGAAAAAACTGGAGCTATTAAAATGGCAGAATTAGAATTTAAGGAAATAAAAATTAAACTTAATGAAGATGGTTTCCTGTCCACTCCTGAAATCTGGAATGAAGAAATTGCCCGGTTCCTGGCCCGCCAGGCGGAAGGAATTGAACAGATGACTGAAGAACACTGGAAAATTGTCAACTATATCCGGAAATATTATCTGGAAAAGGGTCAGGCCCCTATGATTCGCAAGATGGTAAACGAAACTGGAATATCTTTAAAACATATCTACGAGCTCTTTCCTTCTGGACCGGCTAAAGGTGCCTGTAAAGTGGCAGGTCTGCCCAAACCGGATGGTTGTGTCTGAACTTTTCAACCTTTCTTTCTTTTGAATTCGGCTATCTCTTTGACGGCTTCTATTGCTTTTTTGATATGCTCTTCAGTATTAAATGGCCCAATACCAAAGCGGACTGCTCCTTTTATTTTATCAGTCCCCAGCTGCTCATGAACTAAAGGCGCACAGTGCAGGCCAGTGCGGCAGGCGATGTTGTAATCAACATCGAGCATAATTCCTACGTCCTGAGCTTCCAGGCCATCAACATTGAAGGCAATAACGCTAATATGGTCGGTCAGGTCGTCCTGGCAGTAAAGGGTTACACCCTCAATCTGTTTCAGGCCATCAACTAACATCCGGGTAAGTTTCATTTCATGTTGATGAATATTTTCCAGACCTTTTTCTTTTACCCAGGTCAGCCCGGCATGAAGACCGGCAATTCCCACTACATTGGGCGTTCCATATTCCAGGCGATAAGGATATTCTTCCAGATGAGTCCTCTGGGCGGAGCGAACTCCAGTGCCTCCAGCCCTGGTAATCTTAATATCTATCCCTTCAGCCACACATAATCCACCAATTCCCGTGGGGCCAAGAAGTGACTTGTGCCCGGTAAAAGCCACTATATCGACATTCATTTTTTTCATATCAATGGGAACTTTACCAGCCGATTGAGAGGCATCAATAGCCAGTATTACCCCATGCTTTTTACAAATCTTACCTATTTCCGCCACCGGCTGGACTGTCCCAATGACGTTGGAGGCATGATTAACAATTACCAGTTTGGTATTCTTTTTTATTTTTTTCTCAATATCTTCTGGATGAACAAATCCTTTCTTATCGAAGGGCACATAATCAACTTCAACCCCTTTTAAAGAAAGATGATAAAGAGGTCGGAGGACAGAATTGTGTTCTATAGTAGTGGTGATGGCCTGGTCGCCAGGCTCTAAAAGACCAGAAATGATTAAATTGAGTGCATCGGTAGAATTATAGCCAAAGCAAAGACGGTTGGGATCATCGCCATTAAAAAACTCAGTCAGCATCTTCCGAGTGTTTTCAACCATTTCTCCTGCTTCCAGACAGAGATCATAACCAGAACGGCCTGGATTAACTCCAAAGTTACGATAAAAATAATCCATAAATTTGTAAACTTCTTCTGGCTTGGGATAAGAGGTAGCTCCATTATCCAGATAAATAATTTTCATGGATAAATCCTCCAGCTTTGATTTAAATAAAAATAAGGATGAATATAAAAAATGACAGGATGCATAATAAGGGTGAAACTCAATTCCAGGCGATTACAGTTACAGTTTTCTTCCATTTTCCGAAAAAGCTATATTATTAAAAAATTTTTTAGAAATCAACAATCTAATTATCAAGAAAAATATGGCAGCAAGAAATGGCTGGAGCTGAATTTATATATTTGATTTTTATTTTAGTTTAGGTTGAAAATAAAAAGGAGCAAAAAAAAATATAATTTGAACTATTGCAATTTGACTGATTAGTGCTAATATAAATGGCTAAAGCTGGGAAAAAAATGAGATATTTTATCTCTCTTGGCAGTAACCTCGGGGACAGGGCTCGTCATTTAGCCCAGGCCAGGAGTTTACTCATCAAGTCCGGAATAAAAATTATACGCCAGTCTTCAATCTATGAGACGGAACCAGTTGATTATCCTGACCAGCCCTGGTTTTATAATCAAGTTTTAGAAATAGAAACAAGCCAAAATCCTATTTCCTTGCTCTATCTGCTCAAAGCAATTGAACACCGCTTAAAACGGCGACCGACAATTGATAAGGGTCCGAGAATTATAGACCTGGATATTCTTCTGGCTGAGAAAACGGTCATCCAGACAAATAAATTAGTTATTCCTCATCCGCGGATGAGCCTGCGCAATTTTGTTTTAATTCCTCTGGCTGAAATAGCTCCGGATTTTGTTCACCCCATACTTCACCAGACAATTGCCGAGCTGGTTAGGACAACTATGGATGTCTCTATTGTTCGTAAAATTGAGCCTCCTCAGGAACTGATGCTTAACTGATAATATCTACTCAGATATCTTTTTGCTACCCTCAGAATTCCTTCCTCCGTTGGTCTAAGGTTTAATTTTAACCAATTTGATGATTTTTTATTTTACTGTTCCATAATAAATCGAGTTGAATAATAACTTAAAGGTACCACGGGGCTGAGCCCTGTATTGGACAGGAAATCCTAAAAGAATCAAACGGCCTTTTCCCAGGGGAACTTCAACGATGGCTGCCTTATTCTGGATAAGTTTTTCTCCATAAATGTAGCCGCTTAGAAGCAGATTATCTCCAGCATACTTGGCTATAATTCTGGGAGTGGCTTTCTGGTCAAAAGAAGGGAAGATATCAAAAGCACAACTGTCAGCAAAAACAATTGGCTGTTGACTTTCCAGGCCATAAGCAATTGGATGAGAGAGATCAAATTCAGCCTGAAGGATAGAACCGACACAATTAAACTCATCTTTCCTGGCCTTTTCCAGTATATTTCTTACTGGAGGTTTAAATTCTCCGGTAGCCAAGTTGCAGGTTGTATTCATAAAAATAAGAGTTCCCCCCTGTCTGACAAATTCCTTAAGATTATTAACACCATTGATGGTCAGTCCACCAACGTAATTAGGAGGCATAGTTCCCTTCGGGTAGCCGTTAATGATCAGGTCGGTAGAATAATGATCAGGAAGGATGATGGAATCATATTCAGCGGCTAAATTTCCTGCTCGAATATCTGCATCATGCAGGACCTTATAATTGAATTCATGCTCATCCAAGATGAACCTGGTCCAGCCTTCATCTTCCACTGCTACCCAGGATTGATAAATTCCAACTCTGGGCGCTTTAATCTCCAGAACCTCAACCTTCGGCTTGGAGGAACAGCTTTGAATATTTAAATTTAATTGGTGAGCCAGATTGTCCATAAAATTTCGGCTGATAGAGCTGGCTATTATGGTGCCCTCTGGATAATTTTTGCCCTCAGACTTAAAAGATTTTTTAGCCCAGGCGATTTTACCTTTTTGCTTTAGAATGCGGTTGATGGCAATAAAAGAGGCGTTTTGATGGTGATCAAGAAGAAAAGCTGCCGCTCCTGATCCTTCGATTTTTCCGGCTGGAAGAATGACCTTTTTGATCGGGGTCATCCTGACTGATAATGGAGTATAAGCTGCTTGGACTTTGACATTAAATTGATAGGGAAGGGTCCAGCCCATCATATCATAAGCTTCGATTGGTGCTCCCTCAAATTTTCGAGAAGATACCAATCCTTGCCACAGATCAGGATATTTTCGCAGGTCAGGATAGTGTTGTTCTTCAAACATATTTTTGATGAAAAGAGCAAAAGGCTGGGTCATAGGGATAATCAGAGTTCCCCGGGGATAAGAAATCCCGTCACAGGATAATTCCTCTTGAGCCTCATAGACTTCGATTCCCAGCAAGATCATTCGATTTAATAAAATGGCCAGGCTGCCCGGGTCGATTTGATTCTGAGGAATTATCCAGGCATAAGGCGGTTCTTTCTGAAACCTGGTCATAATATCGCTAGCCATCTTATATTTATTAAAAAGAAGCTCTTTCCGATATTTTGCTGCCACCTCTAAAACGGCTTTAGAGGCTGTAAGGCAATAATCCACGGCATCTTTTAATCTCCACCAACCTCCTTTCCAGGGGTTGGGATAAAAAGCGGCCATGGTCAGGTCCTGGTATTCAGGCGGAAAATCCTGGACGGTATAAAAGCGCGGGGTGGCGTATCGATAGAGAGCAGTTTCAGTTAGGATAGAGATTATATTGTGGGAGTCTACCACCTGGGTTACATAACCAGGATACCAGGTATCGAAAACAATTCGAGAAATGGCTCCTTCCTTACCCTCAGCATCAAAAGCTGCTCCCATGGCCGAGCCAATCAGATTCTGCCAGCGGACAATAAGAGGATGAACATTGGGATTGGTAGGCTCAGAGTTGGGCGGAATCCATATTCTGGCCGGAAATGGAGCTGTTTGATGGTGGTTATAAAGAATTACCGGATACCATTCTTGATTGACCAGGCGGTTGATATTCTGGGTTTCTTTTAAATTAGAAATATATGAATCACGATTATTATCATGTCCGGCATAATAGTGATAAAGAAAGGGCAGAGGGGAAACCTCATAAGGTGTGCCCAAATTTTTCTGATACCAGTCAGCCACCATATTCATTCCATCGGGATTGGCGAAAACCAGCAGGCAGATTACTTCGTTGAGAATTTTTAAATTTTTTTCATCTTTTGCGCTGACCAGATCATAAGCCAGTTGAACCAGATGCTGGGCCGGGGCACATTCAGTAGCGTGCAATCCACCATCAATATAAACAATGGCTTTGCCCTGCTGGGAAAGTTTCTCTGCTTCCTCCGGACTAAGCTCTTTAGCTAAGGATAATTTTTTAATTATTTCCCGATAATCGTCCATTTTAGCCAAGTTTTCGGCAGAAGAAATGACGGCGTAATACATCGGCAACCCCAGGGTAGTTTTGCCCATTTCCATCAACTTAATTCTGTCCGAAACCGATGCTATTTTTTTTAGATAATCTATAGCCTGGGTATAATTTATGAGATGGTAGTCAGCGCCGATTTTAAATCCTAAGATATCTTCCGGCGCTGGTATCACCTGTGATTTCAGGGGGAGAGGACGGCAAAGGAGCCAAAGAAAAAGAATGATAAAAAACGGGCTGTAAATCGTCTTTTTCATCATTTATCTCCTTATTCAAAGGCATTTTCTAAATGTTCAATAAGCGGTTGATTAAACTGATCGAAACTTATGCTAATTACATCAAAGCGACAGTCGAGATGATAAAGATTGTTCAGGTAAAGATAACCCTCAGCTGCTCGACGCAAATAATGCTTTTTTCTTTCGGTCAGGGATTCTTCTGGCCGACCGAAGTCAGCTGAACTTCTGGTTTTAACTTCAACAAAAACCAGATAATTTCCATCACGGGCAATTAAATCTATTTCCGTATGATGAAAATAGAAATGTTTTTGCAGAATTTCATAGCCTTTATTTTGTAAATAATTAGCAGCCAGCTCTTCTCCCCAGAGGCCAAAAGGGAATGAGCCTATTTTATCTTTTTCCACCTGACGCCTTCTTTGGTATCTTCCAGAATAATTCCTTGCTGGGCCAATTCTTCCCGCAGCCTGTCTGCCAGAGCAAAGTTTTTTTCTTTCCTGGCTTTTTGACGCAGTTCTATTTTTTCCAAAATTTCCTGAGGTAGGGTTTCTTCTTTTTTTTCGGGAAGAATACCTAATACTTTGTCCATTTGGTAGATTGCCTGAAGTGCTTTAATGATAGTTTCCTGCCTGAGAGATTTTTGGGCCAGCCGGGAGTTTATCTCCCGAATAAGATCAAAGAGCGCAGCCAGAGCAGAGGAGATATTCAGATCATCAGCCAGGCTTTCTTTAAATCTTAACAGAGAATTGTTAATTAGAACTTCGGTTTCTGGATCAGCTCCGGCAGGCAGTGATTTATTTTCAAGCTCATAAACAAAGTCCAGGATCCTTTGCCTGGAAGCCTTAGCCTGCTCCAGCCCTTCAAAGGTAAAATTGAGCATTTTACGGTAGTGAGTGGATAGCAGAAAGTAACGGATATCTATTGGATCAAAATTTCGAGCTAAAAGATCCCGCAAGGTAAAAAAATTCCCTTTAGATTTTGACATCTTCTGGCCATTGACCACTAAATGATGGCAGTGCAGCCAGTAATTTACAAATTTTTGTCCGTAAAAAGCTTCTGACTGGGCGATTTCATTTTCATGGTGAGGAAAGATATTATCAATGCCGCCACAATGTATATCAAAAGTCGGACCAAGATAGCGAGTGCTCATAGCCGAACATTCAATGTGCCAGCCGGGGCGTCCGGGACCGATTTCAGTTTCCCAGAAAGGTTCACCCTCTTTAGCTTTTTTCCAGAGAGCGAAATCGTGCACACTTTCTTTTTCATATTCATCAGCTTCAATTCTTGCTCCAGCCTTAAGTTCGTCCAGGTTTATTTTTGATAAACGGCCGTAAGCAGGAAATTTAGCAATGCTGAAATACACTGAACCGTCTTTTACGTAGGCATAACCTTTATCCAGCAGCCCTTTAATCATTCTGACCATATCTGGAATATGTTCGGTAGCTCGCGGATAGTAATCAGCAGGCAGAAGACGGAGAACTTTAATATCTTCGAAGAAAGCTTCTATATACTTTTTGGTATATTCACTGAGAGAAATCCCCAGGTTATTCGCTCCTTTTATGGTCTTATCATCGACATCAGTAATATTCATTACATGAATTACTTTAAAGCCATAATAGATTAAAAACCTTTTCAGCAAATCTTCAAAAATATAAGCGCGATAGTTGCCAATATGAGGATAATCATAAACAGTCGGTCCGCAGGTATAGAGCCGGACTTCACCTTCTTTTATTGGTTTAAATTCTTCAATCGTACCGGTTAAGGTATTAAAAAAACGTATCATCTTGCTTATTATGTCCAATCATTATCGGGTCGTCAATAGGATAATATTGATTCATTCTAAGAGACTAATGTCGTTGACCTTTTTTCTCAAAATATGACATAATTAAAACAGATTTTATTTTTTAAGAGTGAGGAAAGAGAATGAAAATAAATGTTGGAATCAGGCGGGAGGATATCAATCGCTGGGAAAGGCGAGTTCCATTAATTCCAGCTCACATCAGAGAGCTTAGCGAAAATTTTCCTTTAAAATTTTATGTTCAGCCGTCAGCCATCAGAATTTTCCCTGACAGCGAATATCAGGCGGCAGGTGCTGTGGTTCAGGAAGATATCTGTCCCAGCCGCCTTGTTCTGGCGATAAAAGAAATACCTTTAAATCTCTTTGAGCCAGGCAAGGTTTATGTATTTTTTTCTCATACAATAAAAGGACAGGCACATAATATGCCAATGCTTAAAAGAATCCTGGAACTTGGCTGCACCCTGATTGATTATGAAAAAATGACAGACAACCAAGGGCAGAGAGTTTTATTTTTTGGAAATTATGCCGGTCATGCGGGCCTGGTTGATTCTCTTTGGGCTTATGGCCAGAGGCTAAAGATTCTGGGAATAAAAACTCCTTTTCTAAAACTCCGCCAGGCCATTCATTATAGTAATCTTACTGAAATTAAAGAAGAGATGCAAAAAATCGGGAAGGAAATTGAAGATAAAGGCCTGCCCGAGGAAATTAGTCCATTTGTCTGTGGTTTTTTTGGTTATGGTCATGTTTCACGGGGTGCTCAGGAGGTATATGATTTTTTGCCGGCAGTAGAGTTGAAAGCATCAGAACTCAAAGAATCAGTAGAAAAAGGATATTTTTCTTCACACCGGGTTTACAAAGTTGTCTTTAAGGAAGAGGATATGGTCAGACGACGTGACAATTTCAATTTCGAGCTTCAAGATTATTACCAGCATCCAGAGAAATATTACCCGATTGTTGAAAACTACCTTCCTTATCTCAGCGTGCTGATAAATGGTATTTTCTGGACTCCCAGGTATCCCAAATTTATTACCAGAGAATTTCTTAAAGATTTTTATGGGGGGCAGAAGCAGCCCAAATTACAGGTGATCGGTGATATCACCTGCGATATCAATGGCTCTATTGAAAGTACTGTTCAGGCTACGGATTCTGAGAATCCGGTCTATGTTTATGACCCCATTAGCGGTCACGCCACCTTTGGTTTTGAAGGTAGGGGACCGGTGGTTATGGCTGTTTATAATCTTCCGGCCGAGCTATCCCTGGAATCTTCCACTTATTTTAGCCAGGGGTTGAAAAAATATGTACCGGATATTGCTCTGGCTGACTATACTGTCCCTTTTGAAAAGCTCAGACTGGAACCGGTAATTAAAAGAGCGGTAATAGCCTACCAGGGCGAATTGACCCCTGATTATAAATATCTGGAGAGCTATCTTAAAATATAAGATTATCAATTTAAGCTATTATAAATTGGGTAATAATAAGAGGTTTAAAATGAAAAAAATATGTGTATTAGGTGCCGGACTGGTGGCCGGTCCTCTGGTTGACTATTTGCTCAATTATGATGATCTTCAAGTTATTGTGGCCGATATAGAAATACAAAAGGCTCTTCAGCTGGTCAAAAATCATCCTCGCGGTCGGGCAATTCAGCAAGACCTTAAAGACAGAAAGGGTCTGATTTCTCTGATTTCCGAAGCTGAGGTGGTGGTAAGTATGGTTCCTTATACTTTTCATCCCTACATAGCTGAAATTTGCCTGGAAGTTGGCTGTCATCTTGTTACCGCTTCCTATGTCAGCCCGGAAATGAAGGCTTTAGATAACCGGGCCAGGGAAAGAGGTTTAACTTTTCTAAATGAGGTCGGGCTTGATCCTGGGATAGACCATATGGAAGCCATGCGGATGATTAATGAAGCCCGTGCTAAGAATGGGCAAATTGTTAGTTTTATTTCCTATTGTGGTGGGCTGCCCGCTCCTGAAGCCAATGATAATCCTTTTGGCTATAAATTTTCCTGGAGCCCGCGCGGCGTTTTACTCGCCGGTCGCAATGAAGCCCGCTATCTGGAAAACAACCAGGAAATTGTAATCCCAGCAGAAGAACTTTTTGCTCATTACCGGATGATTGAGATATCGACTCTGGGAGTATTTGAGGGTTATCCCAATAGAAATTCAGTTGCCTACAGGGATGTCTATAAAATTCCGGAAGTAAAAACTATGCTCAGGGGAACTCTCCGTTATCCGGGATGGTGCCTTAAAATGAAAAAGCTGGGCGAAATGGGCCTTCTGGATATAGCTGAAAAAGAATGGAAAGCGCAGACCTATGCTGATTTTATAAGAGAGTTGTTGGCCATAGATGGAGAAGCCCCTTTGAAGGAAAAAGTGGCTGAACGTCTTGGTCTTCCTGCCGATTCAGAAGTGATTAAGAGCTTTGAATGGCTTGGTCTTTTCAGCGAGCATCCCCTTCCGGCAACTAAAATCTCAGCCTTAGATTTGTTAGCTGCCCTGATGGTTGAAAAACTTCAGTATAGAGAGGGAGAAAGAGACCTGACAATTCTTCAGCATGAAACGACTGTAGAATACAAAAACGGCCTCCGGGAAAAGATTATTTCCACTCTGATTGATTTTGGAATTCCTTATGGGTACACTTCAATGAGCAGGCTGGTTGGTCTGCCGGCAGCCATTGCTGCCCGGCTAATTGTAGAAGGAAAGATAAAACTAAGGGGAGTGTTGATTCCTACTGTAGCTGAAATCTACGACCCAATTCTCAAGGAATTAGAATCTCTGGGTGTTGTTTTTAAAAAAGAAAAAAAATCTCTATGAGCCCAAAGCTCAGAAGGAGGGCTTAATGAAAAGGCAGCCCTATGTCGCCGGTTATTTTTATCCTGACAGCCGGGAAAAGCTTCTTCAGACTATCGAATCTTTCATTCCAGCTGTTAAGGAAAAATTGGAAGCCATCGGGGTGGTATCTCCTCACGCCGGCTATGAATATTCCGGACCTGTAGCTGCTGCAGTTTATTCTTCAGTGATTATTCCAGAGACGGTGATAATTCTGGCTCCGGCTCACCATCACATAAGCAGTCTTTTTGCTTTATATGATGCCGGCAGCTGGCTGACACCTCTGGGCGAGATTCCGATAAATGAAAGGCTAAGTGAACTCATTGTGGCCGAAGCTCAATCAGTTTCAAGAGATCAGGAAGCCCATCGTAAAGAACATTCCATTGAAGTCCAACTTCCTTTCCTCCAATATTTCCAGAAAAAATTATCTTTTGTCCCAATTCTGATATCTTATGAAGCTGATTATGATAGTCTGGCTGAACTGGGAGAAGCTGTCTCTAAAGCAATAATTAATTATGGTCGCCAGGTACTGATAATTGCCAGCACTGATATGAGTCATTATGTCCAGCAGAAAATAGCTGAAGAATTAGATTTCAAAGCCATTTCTTTTATTCAAAAAGTAGATCCTCGGGGACTATTTGAGGTGGTTGTCTCTTATGGCCTGACAATGTGCGGTTTTCAGCCGACTACTGCTATGTTAGCGGCGGCCAGGTCCTTGGGAGCAAAAGAAGGAAAATTAATTAAGTACCAGACTTCAGGCGATAGAACTGGAGATTATCAGGAAGTGGTAGGTTATGCCGGTCTGGCCATAGTCTAAAATCAATATATTCTGTCTGATTGACAAGAATAAACTTTTGCGGTAAATAAAAGAAAAAAGGAAAGATATGTCTTACTATAAATTAGAAAATAAAGAAAAAATCATTCTGAATCTTACAGTAGAAGCTTATCTTCAGACCGGCAAGCCTGTAAGTTCAGGATATTTAGCCGGGAGACTGGACTTTCGTATTTCTCCGGCTACTATTCGCAACGTTATGGCAGAACTGGAGAAGAATGGCTATCTTTATCAACCCCACACTTCATCTGGCCGGATTCCCACTGATGAAGGGCTTAGATTTTATGTGAACAGCCTTCTAAATGAAACTATTTTTGCCATTCCAGAAACGATTAAAATATGCCCGGAGGAACTTTCTCTACAGTCGGGTGAATTAGATTCGCTTTTACTTCAGGTAAGTCAGATTCTGGCCAATAATTCTGATAATCTGGCCTTTGTAGTTTCTCCTCATATTTCGCAGGTGAATTTTGATCAGGTCAAGTTCGTCAAGCTAAAAGATAACAAGATAATGATCGTTTTGCTTTCAACTTTTAATTTAGTCCAGACCGAAATTATTGAGGTTCAGAGTCTGTTCACTCAAAATGAGCTCGACCGGGCGGCTCAATATTTGAATCAAAATTTCCGTGGTAAAAATCTGGCTTTTGTCCGTGATTACCTTTTCCGGGAATTACCTTATCTCAAAATGAAATATGAGGATCTGGTGGATAAACTTATTTCTTTGCTCAGGATTTATCAGGCACCAGAAAAAGAAAAAGGCAAAATATTTCTTCAGGGTGCAGCCAGGCTTCTGGATAAAGTTGAATTTTTTGACCTCCAGAAATTAAAAACGCTGTTTCAGAATTTTGAGGAAAAAGCTAATTTGGTTCGTCTCCTTTCTGAGTTAATAAGTCTGGACAGGGTAAAAGTAATTATAGGCTCAGAACTTCAGCTGCCTGAAATTGCCGATTGTTCTTTAATCCTTTCTCATTACGGCTATAGAAATCAAGTACTGGGTTCCCTGGGTATAATTGGTCCCAAAAGATTGCCTTATGAAAAAATAATTCCACTGGTTGATAACGTCGCCAGATATCTTACCAGGACAATAACTACTCTGGAGAAGGGGGTTGAACTATGAGCAACCAAAAATCGGAAGAAGAAAAAAAAGAAAAAACAAAAGTTTTAACCAATCAGGGAAAGGAAGTTGAGGCTGAAAAATCGGATAACTCAAAGAAAGTGGAAAAGCCCTTTGAAGTAACTGAGCAAGAGGAAATTGAATATCTCAACACCGAAAGAGAGGAAGAAACGGAAACCTGTGAAAAGGAAGGAATTCCTGAGGTTTCAAGTAAAGAACAGGAAGAAAAAAGCAGCCAGCTGATTGAAAAACTTCAAGAGGAAATTAAAGTTAAGGAGACGGAAATTAAAGAGCTCCAGCGGCAGCTGGAAGAATTAAAAGATAAATATTTGCGCCAGTTAGCCGAACTGGATAATGTTCGTAAAAGAACGGAAAGGGAAAAGGAAGATTATTTCCAATATGCCCTCACTGACCTTTTACGAGAAATTCTTCCTATAATTGATAATTTTGAAAGAGCCCTGAAAACGCCGGATGAAGTCGATGGCCGGACATTTAGAGAAGGAGTGGAACTTATTTACAGAATGCTTCTTAATCTTCTTCAAAGGCACGGAGTAAGACCAATTGAGCTACAGAATGATAAATTTGATCCCAACCTTCACCATGCTCTGGCTTCTGAGGAATCAGATGAAGTCAGTGAACCAAAAATTAAAGAAGAACTGCAAAAAGGATATTTCATCCATAATAGACTTTTACGACCAACTATGGTAAAAGTAATAATTCCAAAAAAGAATTGAGAATGCCAGAAGTAATTGGGATAGATCTGGGGACCACATATTCCTGTGTGGCCTGTTTAAATGGGGGAGTACCTGTGGTCATTCCCAATCTGGAAGGCAACAATACCACTCCTTCAGTAGTTTCTTTCCTATCTGGAGGGCAGAGATTAATCGGGCTGCCAGCCTGGCGACAGGCGATAATTAATCCCGAGGACACCATCTATTCCGTCAAAAGGTTAATCGGGAAGAAATTTAATTCACCCGAAATGGAAATGCTCCGGAAAAAGCTTCCTTATAAAATGATCGAAGCTCCCAACGGGGATATATTGATAGAAGCAGGCAACACAATTTATACCCCTCAGGAAATTTCGGCTTTTATTCTTGGCTATTTAAAAGAATGTGCGGAAAATTACCTGGGAAGCAAGGTGGAAGAAGCGGTGATTACCGTTCCCGCTTATTTCAATGACCATCAACGTCAGGCAACTAAAGACGCGGCAGCTATCTGTGGTTTAAAGGTACTTAGAATTATTAATGAGCCGACTGCTGCCAGCTTGGCTTATGGTTTTAACACCAGAAAAAACGGACGGGTAGCGGTCTATGACCTGGGTGGTGGCACGTTTGATATCACTATATTAGAGATACAGGATGGGATTTTTCATGTTCTCTCCACCAGTGGTGATACTTTTCTGGGAGGAGATGATTTTGATAACCGGCTGATTGGCTATCTTCTGGATGAGTTCCATAAAGAATTTGGCATAGATCTCAGCCAGGATAAATATGCTCTGCAAAGAATGAAAGAAGCAGCTGAAAGAGCTAAAAGAGAATTATCCTTTACTCCAGAAACAGAAATAAATTTGCCCTTTATTTGTTCCAGTGCTAAGGGTTCTCTTCATATCCAAAAAAAAATTAACCGCAGCTTCTTTGAAAAGCTGACTGAGGATCTGGTGGAAAAGACTCTAACTATATGCGGGCAGGCCTTGAAGGATGCCGGTTTGGATGCCTCCAAGATTGATGAAGTCATTCTTGTGGGCGGTCAGACGAGGATGCCTTTAATCAGGCAAGCAGTGGCCAATTACTTTGGGCGTCAGCCAGCAGGAAGGATAAACCCTGATGAGATCGTAGCTATGGGAGCGGCGCTTCAAGCCGAAATTATCAAGGGAGAAACTAAAGACCTGGTTTTGCTTCTTGATGTTACTCCTTTTTCCCTGGGAATAGAGACTGAAAATGGCATCTTTCAAAAAATTATTGAGAGGAATACCACTATTCCTGCCCGAAAGACTATGGCTTTTACCACTGTGGAAAACAATCAAAGACGGGTGAGAATTAACGTCCTTCAAGGAGAGAGCCAGAATGCGTCTGAGAATAAATCTCTGGCAACTTTTGACCTGGTGGGAATAGACCCGGCTCCAGCCGGTGTTCCGCAAATAGATGTCACCTTCGAAATTGATGCTGATGGGATTCTTCGGGTATCAGCCAGAGATGTCGGAACTGGAAGAGAGCAAAAAATTGAAATAAAACCGGCCGCTGGTCTCTTGCCCGAAGAGCTGGAAGAGATTATTAGAAAGAGAAAGAAGGAAATAGAGGTGACTGATGATGAAGAAGGATTATTATGAAATACTTGGAGTTTCCAGACAGGCCACACCTGAAGAAATAAAAAAAGCCTATCGTCAGGCGGCTTTAAAGTATCACCCGGATCGCAATCCCGGGAATAAAGAAGCTGAAGAAAAATTTAAAGAAGCTGCTGAAGCTTATAGCGTTCTGATGGACCCGGAAAAAAGAGCCATTTATGACCGCTATGGTCATCAAGGTCTGCAAGGACAGGGATATCAGGGTTTTAGTGGTTTTGATTCTTCTATATTTCAGGATTTTGAGGATATTCTGGGAAACTTCTTTGGTTTCAGTTTTTCCGATTTTTTTGGCCAGGAAACAAGTAGAAGACCCAGGTCTCAGCGGGGGCGGGACTTGGTGCTGGAACTCCAGATAACTCTGGAAGAAGCTGCCAGGGGGACAGAAAAAGAGTTAAAGATTACCCGCCATGAACTCTGTCCTGTTTGTCAGGGCTCAAAATTAAAACCGGGAACCAGAAAGATTATTTGTCCTGCTTGCCAGGGGCGTGGACAGTTGCGCTATCAGCAGGGTTTTTTTACTATCACCCGGACCTGTTCTCATTGTAATGGGACAGGAGAGATCATTGCATCTCCCTGTGAAGAATGCCAGGGGACAGGACGAATAAAAGAGAAGAGAGTTCTTAAAGTAAAAATTCCTCAGGGCGTAGATGACGGGATGAGATTGAGAATAACTGGAGAGGGAGAGGCCGGCGATGCAGGACAGCCCAGAGGTGATCTTTATATCATTGTAAGAATAAAGAAGCATCCGTTTTTTGAACGACAGGGCAGGGATCTTTATGCGGAGATTCCAGTTTCTTTTTCCCAGGCAGCACTGGGAGCGAAAATTGCTATACCTTTACTAAATGGTGATTTTGAAGTTCTTAAAATTCCAGCTGGAGTTCAATCCGGGCAGATATTTAAAATCAAAAATGCTGGATTGCGCGATCTGGAAGGACACCGCCCAGGAGACCTTTATATTAAAGTTCTGGTAAAAACTCCTGAAAAACTCGATCGAGAACAAAAAAACCTTTTCGTCAGGCTGGCTGAGTTGAGGGGAGAAAAGCTGGAAGAGCTGGATAAATCAGTTTTGGAAAGATATCTGAAAATGAGCGGGAACAAGGAAAGTGACCAGTAATCAATTTTTTGTCAAAAGCCTTCCTGATGCTCCAACTCAATTTTTTCTTCGGGGTGAAGAGCACCATCATCTATCAAGGGTAGTCAGGATTAAAACCGGGGATTTAATCTGGCTGACAGATGGAGGAGGGCGACGTTTTCAGGCAAAGGTAATTAAAATTGAAAAAGATAGAACCTGGCTTCAACCCCTTGAGGTGATAAATGAGGCTCTTAAAATCAGAATATTCCTGGGCTTTGGTCTAACCAAGCCAGCCTCCCTGGAGCTGATCATTCAGAAAGCGACGGAACTGGGCGTTACTGAAATTCAGCCTCTCATTACTGCCCGTTCCCAGAATTTAGCTGCCGCCAGCCTGGAGACAAAAAAAGAGCGCTGGCAGAAAATAGCCCGCGAGGCTCTGAAGCAATCAAAAGGAGGTGTGCTTCCCATTATAAATTCACCAATTTCCCTAAAAAAAGCTGTAAGCCAGGAGGAAGTTGGTTTAAAATTATTTTTGGAGGAAGGAAGCACAATGTATTTTCGTGATATATTAGTAAAGGCGGCTCCCGAAAAAGTCAGTCTGCTGGTCGGTCCGGAAGGCGGCTGGACTGAGGAAGAAAAAGAAATGCTTAGAACAGCACAATATCTTGGTTTGAATCTCGGGGGGCGCATCCTGCGGGCAGAAACTGCTGCCATTTCTGCTCTTTCTTTAATTTCCCATTTCTGGAACTGGTAAAATGTTTTTACAAGGACAGAAGGTTGGCAAGTATGAAATTCTTAGGTCTTTAGGCAGTGGTGGTTTTGGTTCAGTTTATTTAGCCCGTGATACCTGGCTGGATATTAAGGTGGCAATAAAGGTGCCACACAAGCAATCCACCGAACTTTATAAATTACTTAAAGAACCGAGACTTCAGGCTGCTTTGAATCATCCTAATATCGTTAAAGTTCTGGCAGCAGAAAAAGAAAAGGATGTTTTTTTTATGGTTATGGAGTATGTTAAGGGCAAATCTCTGGAAAAAATATTGGAAAAAGAAAAAATCCTGGATTGCGAGCGGGCTTCAGATATTATAAAGCAAATTGCCTATGGCGTTGACCATGCTCATAAAAATAAAATTATTCACCGTGATCTTCGGCCTTCCAATATTTTGATTTCAGAAGAAGGGACGGTGAAAATCACTGATTTTGGCACTTCAGCCTGGTTAAATTCTTCTCAATATGCCTCCACCCGCATCGGTTCTCCGCCCTATATGGCTCCAGAGCAATTTATGGGCAAAGCTTCCTACAGTTCAGATATTTATTCCATTGGCTGCATCTTCTATGAAATGCTTGTTGGCCGGCCACCAATTTTTGATCCCGACCCCTTTAAAATTCTGGAAAAAGCTCAACAGGGACGAGTGACTCCACCCCGGCTGAAAAATATGAAGATTCCCAAAGCTATAGATGCTCTCATAATGAAATGCCTGGCTCCCAAAGTGGAAGACCGAATTCAGAGTGCGGCCGAAATAATCAGAGAACTCTCCAAAATTAAAGGTAAAGAAGAAAAGAATGGCCAGCTTGAGGATATCTTTATCCGGATTAAAGCCCGAGAGCAACGTCAGACGACTCTCTGCTGGAATTGTCATCGGCCCCTTCCTTACAAAGCCAAAGTTTGTCCTTATTGCGGGGAAAATGTATGAATCTCCAGGAGAGCTTTAAATTGACTTTAAATTTAGCCTGATATACTATAAAAGCAAGTTTAAACTTTTTGTGATTCAGGGCATAAAAAGGATGAGCGGGCCTGAAAAAAGAGTTAGTTCGAGAAAGATTTGGCATTGTTTTAAGGCCAAAGTTTTTTTTCTTGGGATTTTTTTATTGAAAAAATGACCGGAAAGGGGAGCGTCTGATGATTATTGATGATTTTTTAAAGATTGCCATTGAAAGGGATGCTTCTGACTTGCATTTAAAAGCCGGAAATCATCCCATGATCAGGGTTCATGGAACATTAATTCCGCTGGTAGGTTTTCCACGGTTGACCCCGGCTGATACCGAGGACCTGGCTAATCAGATAATGAGCGATTATCAGAAGAAAAAGCTAAAGGAAGAATTTGATGTTGACCTGGCTTATAGTTTGCCCGGTTTTGGCCGTTTCCGCGGTAATATTTATTATCAAAGGGGGACACTGGCTATATCTTTAAGAATTATACCTCTGGAAGTTAAATCTATCCGAGAATTACTTCTGCCTGCAATACTGGAAAAAATAGCTTTTTATCCACGCGGGCTGGTCCTGGTAACCGGGACAACCGGGAGCGGTAAAACCACCACCCTGGCAGCTATGATTGATTATATAAACACCTACCGCCGGGAAAACATTATAACTATTGAAGACCCGATTGAATATTTGCATAAAGATAAAAAGAGCACCATTAGCCAGAGAGAAGTGGGAATGGACGTTTTAAATTTTTCTCGCGGTTTGCGGGCTTGTTTGCGTGAAGACCCCGATGTTATTCTGGTAGGTGAAATGCGTGATCTGGAAACAATTGAAACTGCTTTGCTTGCGGCCGAAACAGGTCATCTGGTGTTTAGTACCTTACATACTCTGGATGCTCCTGAAACAGTTAACCGGATTATTGCCACCTTCCCTCCTCATCACCAGCGGCAGGTAAGACTGCAATTAGCCAGTGTTTTAAAAGCGGTTATTTCTATGCGCCTGGTGCCGCGAATGGATGAGCAGGGCAGGGTCCCAGCAGTAGAAGTAATGGTCTCAACTTCCTATATTCAGGAATGTATTATCGATCGGGATAAAACCGGCTTAATTCGGGATGCTATTGCTACTGGAGTATCTCAATATGGCATGCAAACTTTTGACCAGTCTATCTATCAACTCTACAGAGATGGCTATATCTCCTTTGAACAGGGTATAAAATATTCATCTAATCCAGATGCTTTTAAATTAAGGGTTATGGGGATTCAATCAACTCTGGATATTGCCCTGGAGCAGATGGAGAAGGAAATGGTGAAGGTTGAACGAGTTGAAGGAGGGGGTGAAGAGGAAAGTTAAAGGAAAATGAGAGCTAATGAAATCAGAATATCCTTTCTGGAATTTTTTGCCAAAAGAGGACATCATCTTGTTCCCAGTTCTTCTTTAATTCCCAAAGACGACCCTACTCTTCTTTTTACCAATGCAGGAATGAATCAGTTTAAGAACATTTTCCTCGGGCTGGAAAAAAGGAGTTATACCCGGGCAGCTACTGTCCAGAAGTGTCTGCGGGTCAGCGGCAAACATAACGATTTAGAACAGGTGGGGCGCACTCCCAAACATCATACTTTTTTCGAAATGTTGGGAAATTTTTCCTTTGGAGATTATTTCAAAGAGCAAGCTATCAGTTATGCCTGGGAATTGATTACTGAAGTTTTTAAATTGCCCCCGGACCGCCTATATATCACCATCTATCAAGAAGATGAGGAAGCTTTTAATATCTGGAATAAAAAAATAGGAATTGATAGTTCCCGCATTTTTCGCTTCGGTAAAAAAGATAATTTCTGGGCCATGGGGGATACCGGACCCTGTGGTCCCTGTTCCGAGATTCATTATGACCAGGGTGAAGAAGTGGAGAAGGGAAGCCCCTTTGAGCTTATTGAGAGCGGCAGTGACCGGTTTGTGGAACTCTGGAATTTGGTTTTTATGGAAAAATTCCAGACTGAACAGGGGCAATTGCTGCCATTACCCAAGCCGTCAATTGATACGGGCATGGGACTGGAGAGAATGGCTGCTGTGCTTCAGGGCAAGAAGAGCAATTATGAAACAGACTTATTTCAACCAATAATTGAGGCCATAAGCGAAGAAAGCGGAAGGGAATATCCAGCGGGTACGGAAGAAGATGTATATTTCCGGATCATTGCTGATCATATCCGGGCAATAACTTTTCTCATTGGTGATGGAGTTAACCCTTCCAATGAAGGACGGGGTTATGTTCTGAGACGATTAATCCGGAGGGCTTACCGCCGGGGCAATCTTCTTGGCCTGGACAAACCCTTTTTATATCGGCTGACGAGTATCGTTGGTGATATAATGAAAAAAGCTTATCCTGAGCTGATGACCTCTTTGCCTTATATAAGCCGGGTTTGCCTGGCAGAAGAGGAAAGGTTTGCTCATACCCTTAATTCCGGTCTGCGCTACTTTGAACAATTTGCTGAAGAAGCTGTGACTTCTGGGCAAAAGGTTATTTCAGGAGATAAGGTTTTTAAGCTATATGATACTTTTGGTTTTCCGGTTGACCTTACCCAGGAGCTGGCCAGAGAAAAAAATCTGGACATTGATGAAGCTGGTTTTCACCGAGAACTTGAAGTACAGAAGGAAAGAGCCCGTCAATCCTGGGAAGGGGAAACCAGGGCTAAAGAAAAGTCTTTCTATCAATCATTAAAAAGCTTAAGGATTACGCCTGTATTTTATGAAAAGGAAGAAGTGGAAGAAACTGAAGTTCTGGCCTTGATAAAAGAAGGAAAGCTGGTCGATATTCTAAAGGAGGGTGAAACCGGAGAGGTTATTCTTTCCATCACTCCCTTTTATGCTGAATCTGGCGGGCAAGTAGGCGATAGCGGAATTCTTAAAAGTTCAAGTTTTTCTGGAACGGTGGAAAACACTTTTGCTCCATTGCCCGGATTAATTGTTCACCGCCTGAAGGTTTTGAGCGGAGAGTTGAGACCAGGCCAGAGTTTGAGCGCAGTGGTTGATTCAACCAGAAGAAAGGCCATTAGCCGAAATCACACCGCCACCCATTTGTTGCATGCTTCTTTGAGATTAATTCTGGGTGACCATGTCCGGCAATCGGGTTCATTAGTAAGTCCCCGCAGATTAAGGTTTGATTTCACTCATTTTGTTGCCTTAAGCGAAGAAGAAATACGCCAGGTAGAGCAGTTAATTAATGAAAAAATCAGGGAAAATCTCCCTGTTATTACTAAAGTTACAACTCTGGAAGAAGGTCTGGCTGAAGGGGCTATGGCCATCTTTGAAGAAAAATATGGAGAAAAAGTCCGCCTGGTACGGGTCGGTGATTTCAGTAAAGAGCTATGTGGTGGTATCCATGTAAAAAATACCGGGGAAATAGGATTTTTCAAAATTATTTCAGAATCGAGCGTTGCTGCAGGTCTGAGGCGGATTGAGGCAGTGACCGGAGAAGAGGCCTTTAATTATGTAAAAGAACTCGAAAATCTGTTATCCCAGCTTGTCAGAACTCTAAAGGTCAGTTCCCAGGAGCTGCCGGCTCGAGTTGATAAGCTCTTGAAGAATCTGGAAGAACAGGAAGAAGAAATAAGGCAGCTAAAGCAGAAATTGATATCTCAGGCCAGTCAATCACCAGAGATAACCATAAAGGAAATAAGCGGGGTAAAGCTTGTCGCTCAGAAATTTGAAGGTCTCGATATGGAATCTTTGAGAAATTATGCTGATTCTCTCAAGCAAAAAGTTGGGTCGGGGGTAATAGTGTTAGCTTCTGCCACCGATGGACGGGTTCTTTTGGTGATAGCTGTGAGTCCGGATTTAACAGAAAAAATCCAGGCTAATAAGATGATCAAGGAAATCGCTCAGGTAATTGGAGGAGGTGGGGGAGGAAGGACTGACTTTGCTCAGGCCGGGGGAAGCAAAACTGAAAATATCGACCTGGCCTTGCAGAAATGCTTTGATTTTCTCCATAAAAATTTATAAAATCACCCAAAAGGGTGATTGTCAAAAAGGCAAATATTAATTATTTTTTAGATAAAATGGTCGGGAAAAGAAGCATAATAATTCGGAGCACAGCGTTAGCCCTGCTGCTATTTTTTGCTTCAGTTAATGCTTTTTCCTCTTCTGAGGAACTCAAAGTTAGGTTTGATCCTCTTATTCAGAAGCTATCAGCCAGGCATGGAGTTCCAGCCGATTTTGTTCATGCTGTAATCAAGGCCGAATCAAATTATGACCCATTTGCTATCTCAGAAAAAGGGGCTCTGGGATTGATGCAGCTTCTGCCGGAAACAGCCAGAAGATATGGAGTAATGAACGTCTTTGACCCGGAGCAAAATATCGAAGGGGGTATTAAGTACCTAAAGGAACTCATCAAGAAGTATAATGGCAATCGTAATCTGGTGCTGGCTGCTTATAATGCCGGCCAGACAGCTGTAGAAAAACATAATGGCGTTCCGCCTTATCCGGAGACCAGAAATTACTTAAAACGAGTGGAATATAATAGACCCTATATTAAAACCAAGACAATTATTTATCGTTTTTATGATGAAAACGGACGTCTCTGCCTGACCAATAACCCATATTATCTTCCCAAGAAAGCTGATTAAAGAAATTATATTACTCAGCCTTTTTTCAAAAATCCTTTAACTTGAAGGGAAGAAGGAATAATCTCAAAGCTGGCCGGAAGGTTTCCTACCTGTTCTCCATCAAGTTCGATCAGGACAGGCTGGGGAGTTAAAGGAAACACCCGCACACTACGTCCCCGAAGCATCGTGACCTTGTGGTAAGAAAGATGACTGCCGTTTATCAGTTTCCAGCCGTGCCAGCAGAATTCTATGAATTTTAAACTCTTGATCAAAATAATATCAAAAAGATTGTCATCCAACCTTGCCTGGGGAGCTACTTTCATCCCTTTACCAAATACTTGTCCATTAGCGATGGCTCCTATCAGATAATTTCCGGAAGCTTCAGGCTGATCGTCAACAGAAATTCTGACCTCATGACCTTTAAAGGTCAGCATAGTTTCAATCAGGCAGCGGATATAAGAAGAAGCCTTTCTTTTTAGTCTTTCTTCATTAACTTTTTTTACCACTTCGCCTCCCAGGCCAAAGTCAGCAATATTTAAAAAATAACGGCTGGCAGATTGTCCACCTGGAGTGGAATAACATACTCTCCCCACATCGATTGATTGGTCAGGAGCTTCGGAAATAAGTTTTATGGCATTTTTTAAATTGCGGGGAATATTCAGGCTCCTTGTCAGGTCACAACCGGTCCCCGATGGGACGATTCCCAGAGTGGCTTCCGGGTTTATTATCTTCTGTTGATCAAAAAAGCCATTGGCAATTTCATTGACTGTTCCATCTCCGCCCACTCCAATCAGTAGCTCCGTTCCCTCTTTTAAAGCTTCCCGGGTCAATTCTGTTGCCTGGAATGGCCTTTCAGTAAAATCGTATTTAAATTCCTTGAAAAAACTTTTCAGACCTTCTTTAATTTCGGACCAGCGATGCCTGGTTCGGCCATGATTAGAGGCTGGATTGATGATCACCCTGGTTTTCAGAAGGCGTCGTTTCATTTTTAGCTCCAGCCGGCTTTGAAGGGACGAAAAGCGAATAACCTATGAGCCCGCCAATGGCCCCGAAAAAGCCGAAAATAAGACAAGATATTAACAGATTAAGAATAAAAAAGTAAGGATGCCAGCTCTGAGGTCTCATCTGGAACAATTCTTGCCAGTTGGGTGGCAATTGGGGAGAAAATCGGGAAAGACTAGCGATAAATCTTTGGGTTATTCGGAAATAGATTGGACTTAAAGGGATTTCCAGCAGGCCGTTGACAATACCGCCTATAACTCCAGAGAGAGCTCCAACCAGCAGTCCATCTCCTGATTTAAATGAAGAAATTTTCTGGGTAGACAAGAGATAGGCCGAAAGTATGCCCCCAGCTATAATCCAGAGGCAGCAAAGACAATTTAAAAAAGGGACAGCCGAGATAAAACCTGCCAGAACACCGCCGATCAGAGCAGGCATAAAATAATCTGGCTCTTTTTTATTATTCATGATCATACCCTAATTAAGTTATTTAATTTTAGAACTAAAAGCAAGTATAAGGCAAGCTAACATTTTACCTTTAATTTTCCTGAGAGCTCAGAAGTCGCTTTAAACCAGAAAAAGGGCAAAATCGCCGCCCAGATAAACCCAGATAAGGTTTTTATAAATAGGGGAGATGACCAAATTCCGACTAAATTAATAAAGAAATCAATCCCCATAGGGATTCCCATGATTATGATCAATCCCGGCCTGGAATTTATCCACTGTTTAAAAGTTTTTTTCCAGAAAGGATAAAGGATAACGCTCAAAAAGAATCCGGAGTAAATTCCAAGACAGCGACTGCAGACAGCTAACTGGTGACTGAGAAGAAAGTAACTTCGGGCTGGCTGCTGATGGCAAAAAGGAGAGTAAAGTAGATAGATGAATCTGGATAAAATGGGGTGCCGCTCATAAAAAAGAGGGGCTAAAAAAACGCCCGACAATATTAATCCGGAAATAAAAAAGGTAAATAACCAGCTTAATTTCTCGCTTTTATTCATCTGGTAAAATTGTAAAAAATTTGACTTTAAACAAATAAATAATATACATTTTTTATGAAGGAATGGAAGGAGGCCCGATGAAAAAATATTTTTGTCTTTTGCCATTTTTGGTTATTTTTTTAGCCTCATCTTATTCTGTTTTTGCCCAGTCTCAGGAAGCTTCTGAGATAATGGCAAAAAATTCTTATGGGGTGGTAATTGTCAAAGGCTGGGACAATAATAAGAACGTAGTGGGTGAAGGTACAGGCTTTACTATTGGGGAAAATCTAATAGTTGTCCCATATCATATTATTTCTCAGGCCTCTGAAGCAGAGGTTACCACCAATTCGGGCAAAAAGTTCAAAGTTGAAAGTCTGGTGGGCTCAGATAAAAAATATGATCTTGCCATTCTTAGAATTAAGGGGAAAATGGAGGCTTTGGCTCTGGCAACTCCGGGTGAATTGGAAAAGGGCTCTCGTCTTTATGCTCTTAGTATAATCAACGATCAGGTTATTATCACTGAAGGACAGCTAAGAGAGTGGTTGCGATTATCTCCTGATGTGCGCCTTATGGATATATCCATGACTCTGGAAAAAGCAGCTTGTGGTTCACCTCTTTTCAATGCTCAGGGAAAAGTATCTGGAATGGGTTTTGTTTTAGAGCAAGGGGTTAAATTTGGAGTTCCTCTTGAACCAATTCTGGCTATAAATAGATTCGTCCAAGGCTCGGAATTGAAAGCTCAAAAAAGGGAAAATTATTTTGACACAGTAGAGGGAACCTTCCTGGCGGGCAAATCAGCCTACCTGTTGAATGAACCAGGCTTGGCCATTGCTTATATGGAAAAATATGTAAAGCTCAAGCCGGATAGCCTTGATGCTTTTCTTTGCCTCGGCCGCTGTTATTATCAACTCAGAAATTTTACCGAGTCTTATAATAGCTATGCCAAAGCGTTAGCCTTAAAGCCTGATGACCCTCAGGCCCTTTACGGAACGGGGTTAGACTTTTTAAGCCAGCGAAAGTTTAAGGAGGCTACTGAGCAACTGGAAAAAGCGGTGGCTAATAAAATTGACTCAAAAGAAATTTATTTTGAACTTGGGTCAGCTTATGAAGAACTTCAAGATTATAATAAAGCTGCTGAAAACTATTTAAAATATGTGCAAAGCCAGCCCCAGAATCCCTGGAGTGGCTGGCTCAAGCTGGCTCAAGCTTATCAGAATATGAAAGCAACAGACCAGGCAATTATGGCCTATCGAGAAGCCATTAAACTCAAGCCTGATGATATTAAATCTTATTACAGCCTGGGGCAGTTGCTCTCAGCGACCGGTCAATATGCTGAGGCTGAAGCTGCTTTCAAAAAATTAATTGAAATTAACCCCAGAGATGCTGTTACTTACTATAATCAAATTATTCAGATGTATGACCGCGCCGGAGATTATGAAAAAGCTGTAGAGGCCGCCAAAAAAATAGTTGAAATAAATCCGAAGAATGAAGTGGCCGTTTATAATCTGGCCATAATGTATTTCAAACTCAATAAATTCGAGGAGGCAGTTAAAGCTCTTAACGATTGTCTGGCTTTGAAGAATGATTATACTTATGCCTGGTATAACCTGGGTTTAGTTTATAATAAAATGAATCGGCATCAGGAGGCGGTAGAAGCCTTTAAAAAATACAACGCCTTGGCTCCCGATGATCCCAGTGGGTGGCTGAACATTGGTCTGGAATATATGCTTATGAAAAATTTTGAAAAAGCCCTGCCTTATCTCGAAAAGAGCGTTCAGCTTAAACCAGACGATGCTGTGGCCCAGTTCAATTTGGCCATAACCTATATTAATCTTAATGATAACTATAGTGCCAGGGAAGTACTTAAGGTATTGCAAAAACTTGATAGAAATCTGGCTGAGCGTTTGAGTAAATTAATTAAATAAATAAAGCCGGTAAAGATTGACGAACAGGGTAATTTATGGTATCTAAATTATCTTGAGCATTATAAATCCGCCCACGCAAATAAGCATCCAGAAAAAGTCTTTATAGTGGGGGCAGGTGGCGGAATTGGCAGACGCACTAGGCTTAGGACCTAGTTCCTGAATAAGGAGTGCGGGTTCGATTCCCGCTCTGCCCACCATCAAGATTTAAGGTGCTTAAAGCCGGTTGCTTATAGATTCATTTTGAATTTATAATGAGGAAAAAAAATGGAACAAAATAATAAGGCAGAAGAATCTAAGATTTCTAATCCCAACCTGAGAGAAATGGAGCTGGAAATCTCAGCGGAAGAGGTCAAAAAAGAGTATGAAAAAGTCCTCAAAGATTATGTAATTAGAGTCAAATTGCCTGGCTTCCGAAAAGGCTATGCCCCTAAAGAAATGGTTCAGAGACTATTTGAAAGCGAGATAAAAGAAAAAGTTCTTGATAATTTAATTCCTGAGAATTTGCAAAGAGAACTGGCAAGCTTAAAAATAAAGCCGGTCAGCATTCCGACTATTAAATCGGTTAATTTTGATCTGGAAAAAGGCATAAGCTATAAGGTTTCATTTGAAATTTTGCCTGATTTTAGCTTGCCTGATAATTATCTGGAAAATAAGGTTAAAATGCCTGAGGCCAAAGTTGAAGAAGAGGAAGTAGATAAGATAATTAAAAGGCTACAGGAAGATTCAGTAGAATATCTACCTGTGACTGAAAGAGGTGCTGTCAACGGAGATTATGCCATCATTGAGATTCAGGGTAAAAATGTCAAGAGCAAAAAATTTATGCCTTTAGAAAGAATGGCTGTTCTGGTCGGGCAGGCGGAAAATGAACCTCAATTAAATCAGGCCTTGATTGGCATGAAACCAGGTGAAGAAAAGGTCTTTACTGTAAGTTACCCACAAGATTATGAGCAAAAGAGACTGGCCGGCCAGGAAATTGAATATCGATTCAAGGTAGTAGAAATAAAGGAGAAAAAGCTACCAGAAATCAATGATGACTTTGCCCGGGGATTTGGTGAAGTAGCTGATCTTCAGAGTTTGAAAAATAAAATTCGGGAAGATTTGCTCAAGAGCTTAACCACTGAAGCTCGAGAAAAAGCTATTAATGAATTTTTGGAAAATCTGGCTGCCAGTATAAATTTGACTTTGCCGGAAAGTCTTATTAAAGAAGAAGCTCAATCAATAATAAGCCAGCAATTCAGCCAGCAGGAATTAAAGAAAGTACCTCAAGAACTCTGGCCGCAAATTGCCGCCCGGGCCAGAAAACAGGCTGAGAGTAATCTTAGGTACCAGTTGCTTTTGAAAAAAATAGCGGAAAAGGAAGGACTTTCGGTGTCTGAAGCCGAGCTGGAAGAAGATTTGAAAAAAGTCTCTTCGGAACGACATATACCCCTGGAGCAGTTAAAGGCAGCTTTGAATCAGGAAGACAGATTGGAAGACTGGAAGTTCAATCTGCTGCTGCTCAAAACGGTTGACTTTTTGGCTGATAAGGTTATAATAAAATAAAGTTTTCCATGGCCTTAATTCCTTTTGTTATTGAATCTGATGGCCGTAGCGAACGCGGCTATGACATATATTCTCGGCTTCTAAAAGATCGCATTATTTTCTTGGGAACGGAAATATCAGATGAGGTGGCTAATTTGGTAATTGCCCAATTACTTTACTTGGAAGCCGAAGCAAGCGATATGGATATTTCAATTTATATAAATTCCCCGGGAGGAAGCATAACTGCCGGGTTGGCAATTTATGATACTATGCAATTTATTAGTGCCCCTGTCACTACTATCTGCCTCGGTCAGGCAGCCAGCATGGCTGCTGTGCTTCTGGCTGCTGGAGCCCCGGGGAAAAGATATTCGCTGCCCAACTCAAGGATTATCCTTCATCAGCCTTTTGGTGAGTTTCAGGGCCAGGCCAGTGATCTGGCTATTCAGGCTAAGGAAATACTCAGAATGAGAGAGTCTTTAAATCGCATTCTTTCCCGTCATACCGGCCAATCTCTGGAAAGAATTCAGGCAGATGTAGAACGGGATTTCATTATGACTCCAGAACAGGCTAAAAACTATGGTCTTATTGACCAGATCATTAGCTCCAGAACCGAAACCCTGGCCTGAGTTGAGAATTTGTGCTGGGGCCGCATAGAGGCAAACAAATGACAGCTAACCATCAGAATTCTGGACAGGCGATCAGGTGCAGCTTCTGCCATCGCACCCAGAATCAGGTAAGAAGATTGATAGCCGGACCTCAGGGTGTCTATATTTGCGATAACTGCGTGGAAATAGCTCATTCAATTATTCTTTCCGATCAATATAAGGAGTTTGATTTTAAAGAGAAAAAAGAAACCTTTCTTACGCCTGTTCAAATAAAAAAAGCTCTCGATGAATATTTAATCGGGCAGGAAGAAGCCAAGAAGAAGATAGCTGTAGCTGTTTATAATCATTACAAACGCATAAATCAGCCCAGGGGGCAAACAGAGGTAGAAATCAGTAAAAGCAATATTTTGCTGATCGGCCCTACTGGTACTGGCAAAACCCTTATGGCCCAGACCCTGGCTAAATTGCTTTCCGTTCCTTTTGCCATGGCTGATGCTACTACCCTGACCGAGGCTGGTTATGTGGGAGAAGATGTGGAAAATGTAATTTTGAAGCTATTTCAAGCAGCTAAGGGCAACATTGAAAAAACTCAAAAAGGCATAGTCTATATAGATGAAATTGATAAAATCAGTCGTAAGAGCGATAGCCCTTCCATTACCAGAGATGTTTCTGGCGAGGGAGTTCAGCAGGCTTTACTAAAAATAATCGAAGGGACTGTGGCCAACGTTCCTCCTCAGGGAGGGAGAAAGCACCCTTATCAAGAATTTATTCCTGTTGATACCACTGATATTCTTTTTATTTGTGGAGGAGCCTTCGTTGGCTTGGATAAGGTTATTGCTCAGCGGCTGGGTAAGTCTAAGGTAGGCTTCAAGGCTGATTTAAAAAAAGATTTGCCGGTGGGAGATGATATATACCATCATCTTATGCCTGAAGATCTTATCAAATTTGGTTTGATTCCAGAACTTGTAGGCAGAATCCCGGTGGTGGCCGTTTTCCATGATTTAACCAAAGAACATCTAATTGAAATTCTGACCAAGCCAAAAAATGCTATAATAAAGCAGTATCAAAAGTTATTTGAAATGGAAGGAGTAGAGCTGGAATTTACCAAGGAGGCTTTAGCCGCCATTGCTGAAAAATCCATGGAAAAAAAGCTGGGAGCCCGCGGCTTGAGAGCCATAATTGAAGATTTGATGCTTGACTTGATGTTTTATCTGCCATCTCAGAAAAGAACTTCCAAGGTGGTAATCACCCGAGAGATGGTAGAAGAGCAAGCTTTAAGTTTCGAAAAATATAAACAGGTTATTGGAGCGTAACATGGCTGATTCTTTGGAAAATTCGGAACTGGTTAAAAATGTGCCTTTAATTCCATTAAGGGATTTAGTGGTGTTCCCGGCAACGCTTGTCCCCTTTATTGTAGGGCGTCCTTCATCCATAAAGGCATTAGAAAAGGCCTATGAGAAAGATAAGCTTATTTTCCTGGCGGCTCAGATGGATGCCACTATTGATAATCCCATGCCCAAGGATATTTATTCGATGGGAGTCACTGCCAGAATAATCAGAACAGTAAAAACAGATGAAAGAAATATGAAAGTTATAGTAGAAGGTTTAAACCGGGCCAGGGTAGTCGAATACCTTACTACTTATCCTTATTATCAAATACTGGCCAAAGTGGTCAAAGAAATTGAAGATAATACACCTGAAACTCAGGATTTGCTGAAAAAAGTCCTTACCCTTTTTGAAGAATACCTTAAAATTAATCAAAATGCTAATCTTGATTCAATTATTCCTGCTCTTAGAGAAAACTCCAATGACCGGATAGCCGATATAATCTCTTCCCATCTTTATTTGCCTCTGGAGGAAAAACAAAATCTTCTGGAGACGGTTAATACCAGAGAAAGATTGAAGAGGCTTAAATTCCTTTTGCAGGAAAGCCTGGTTAACTTCATGGGAAGGGAAACAAATTCTGGCCCCAGCCGGAGAAGGGGAGCCGGTAGAGAAACCAATCAACGTACTTTTATTCCTGGAGCTCCATTCAAAAAAGATGAACAAACAAATGAAATCGAGGAATTAAGGAAAAAAGTAGCTGAGGCCCAGATGCCTCCAGATGCTGAGGAAAAAGCGCTTAAAGAAATAGAGCGTATGGAGACAATGCCCCCGATGTCGGCTGAGGCTACAGTCAGTAGAAATTATCTGGATTGGCTGATCTCTCTTCCCTGGAATAAGAAATCAAGAGAAAAACGTGATTTAAAAGAAGCTGAAAAAATTTTGAACGAAGACCACTACGGGCTGGAAAAAGTTAAGGAAAGAATTCTTGAATATCTGGCTATAAGGCAATTAGTTAAGAACCCTAAAGGAGTAATTCTGGCTTTTATCGGCCCGCCCGGGGTAGGCAAAACTTCCCTGGGAAAATCGATTGCCCGGGCGACTGGCCGGAAGTTTGTCCGGCTTTCCTTGGGAGGGGTTCGAGATGAGGCTGAAATTAGAGGACATCGCCGGACCTATATCGGGGCCTACCCAGGAAGAATCATTCAAATGATCAAAAGAGCGGGCACAAAAAATCCAGTTTTTCTTCTGGATGAAGTAGATAAAATGAGCATGGATTACCGTGGTGATCCAGCTTCAGCTCTGATGGAAGTTCTTGACCCGGAACAAAATAAAGAATTTCTGGACCATTATATTGATACTGATTTTGATCTATCCCAGGTAATGTTTATAGTTACAGCCAATTCTATTGATCCCATCCCCAAAGCCCTTCTGGACAGGATGGAGGTAATAAGACTTCCCGGTTATACTGAAGATGAAAAATTACAGATAGCTAAAAGGTTTCTTATACCCAAGCAACTTAAAGCCCATGGTCTGAGCCAGAACAATTTGGAGTTTACCGATCAGGCCATATTAAAAATAATACGGGATTATACCAGAGAGGCCGGAGTCAGAAATCTGGAAAGGGAAATTACTTCTATCTGCCGCAAGATGGTCAAAAAAGTTGTCACCAAAGGACGTGATTATTATGAAAAGCTTACTCCTAAGGCCGTTGAGAACTATCTTGGTATTCCCAAATATCGTCGCCTGGAAATCGATCATCAGGATGAAATTGGGGTTGCTCTGGGCATGGCCTGGACTGAATTTGGTGGAGAATTATTGACCTTTGAAGCTACCAAAATTCATGGCAAGGGAAATCTAATGATGACGGGTCAGCTGGGAGAAATTATGCAGGAATCAGCCCAGGCTGCTTATAGTTATGTTAGAGGAAAGTTATATGAGTTAAAGATGGGGAAAGAGCTGGAGAAAAATTTTGATATACATATTCATGTCCCTGAAGGGGCTACGCCTAAAGAAGGACCTTCGGCAGGGATTACTATTGCTACGGCCATTATTTCTTTGCTGACTGAAATTCCGGTAAGCAAAAAAGTAACAATGAGCGGGGAAATAACACTTAGAGGAAAAGTTCTCCCGGTTGGAGGAATAAAAGAGAAACTTCTGGCTGCTTATCGAGAAGGTATTACTGAAGTTATTCTACCCATTGATAATAAAGCTGATTTAAAAGATTTACCAAAGAAATTGAAACAGAATATGAAAATACATTTGGTAGAAAACATGGATCAGGTATTGAAGATAGCTCTGACCAGGGAGCTGGTTCCTAAAAAAGGCACTCCTGAAAGTGAAAAGGTAGAAAAATCCGAAGTAGCTACCGAAGAAAAGGCCACATCTCCGGTAGCTAAGGAACCGGAATTAACCAACTGAAAAATTAAATTCTGAGAACTTATCTGAAAAGTATTAATCAAAAATAAAAAATCAAGATAAAAAATAAAGAAGTGAGGTGTGAAGAATGAAAGAATATAATCTGATTGACCTGGAGGAAAAAGAAATATCTTCCCTGAAGAGAATTGCTACCAGTCTCGGCTTAGAAGAGGAGGAATTAGAAAATTCCAGCCGCCATAATTTGATTTTTAAAATTCTGGAAGCACAGGCTAAAAGACAGGGTCTTCTTTTTTCTGAAGGTGTGCTGGAATGCCTTGAAGATGGATTTGGCTTTTTGCGGGCTCCGGAATTTAGTTATTTACCTAGTCCAGATGATATTTATGTTTCTCCTTCTCAAATCAGGAAATTTCAGCTGAGAACAGGGGATACTATTTCTGGTGTAGTCAGACCACCCAAAAATGGAGAAAAATATTTTGCTTTAATTAAAATAGAAGCTATCAATTTCTTGCATCCAGATGTCGTCCTGGAAGCCAGGCGGAATACTTACTTTGAACAGCTCACACCCGTCTATCCCTTTGAGCTAATCAAGCTTCAGGATGGAAATCCTAAAAATATGAATGCCAGGGTAATGGAACTATTGACGCCTATTGGAAAAGGGCAAAGAGGTTTGATTGTTTCTCCACCGAGGGCTGGCAAGACGACTTTGCTTAAAACTATAGCCAAATCAATTGAAAAAAATCATCCTGAAATTTATTTAATTGTATTATTAATTGCTGAACGACCTGAAGAGGTTACTGATTTCCGAAGGAGTGTTAATGGGGAAGTAGTGGCTTCGACTTTTGACGAACCTCCAACCAGAAATGTCCAGGTGGCTAACATTGTCCTGGAGAAAGCCAAAAGGCTGGTTGAGTTGAAGAGAGATGTAGTAATTTTACTGGATTCCATTACCAGGCTGGCGCGGGCTCATAATGCCATTGTTCCTCCTTCAGGAAAGGTGCTTTCTGGTGGTATTGATGCTAATGCCCTTAATAAGCCTAAAAAATTCTTTGGTTCGGCCAGGAAAATAGAAGAGGGGGGGAGTCTGACCATTGTGGCGACAGCTCTGATTGATACTGGCAGTCGGATGGATGATGTAATTTTTGAAGAATTTAAAGGAACAGGAAACATGGAAATTAATCTGGATAGACGGCTGGTTGATAAAAGAATATTTCCAGCTATCGATATCAGCCGTTCTGGAACCAGGAAAGAAGAACTTCTTATTCCTGATAAGGATTTAAATAGAATCTGGATTCTAAGGAAGATTTTAAGCCAGCTCAACGAAGTAGAAGCTATGGAGCTTCTCCTGGAAAAGCTTTCAAAAACCAAGACAAACAACGACTTTCTGGAAGCTATGAGCAAGGGGCTTTAAATATCAGCTAAAGGCTTAAATAAAAAAAATAATTGCAGATTAGAATATAAGCGGCGAAAGAAATATTCTTTTTATGTCTTATAAGATATTGATAAATAATAATTTGCATAGGATTAACATTAAGTAGGTGCAAGCCAGTAGACAAAGCTTATCTGGAAAGAAGATCAAAGAAAGGCAAAGTTTAAATTTTTTATTAACAACATTCTGGCTCAGGTTTTTACGGTGTAACTCCAAAAGTTATGTGGGAAAAAAGCTGAATCAGGTCCAAATTAGGTCCCGTTAGAAGAAGTGCAAGGGATTGCCGAAAGAACTTGTATATGTAGATTTATAATAAAAAATAAACTCAGTCCTTGGGCTGGGTCTTATCAGATATATAAATTCATCTAAAGAATTTTCATCAATTTAACAACCACATTAAGCTTATTATTGCCATTATTATTTGATTGCTGGTGTATAAGAATGTTCGCAAATTTGCTCTTGGATTATGAGCCACCGTAAACTCTCTTTTTAAAGAAAAAAATTTTGAGAATGCCTATATCAATACTAATGAGCTGGAGCCGCTGTTGGAGCAAGAGCTATCTCAGGCGGCTAGCTAATTGGGAGATAAGAATGGAGCGGTTACGATAGCCAAACTGCGAAATAAACTTGATACGCCATGTTTTTTTTAGCGGTTAAATAAATAAATGAATTGATCTTTTAAAGAAGGAAATAAAAAAAACTATGGTCCTTCCGACTTTTACATGGGTAAACTCGGAGAATCATAACTCTCAATAAGCGAATAGAGGACTCAACGATGAAGGTTTTAAAAGATGGTCGGAGAGGAACGTTCTGTATTTTGTTGATATTTCCTCAATTAGCTTCATTTTCGATGAGTTGGCCAAGATTCAACTTAGGTTTAAGGAACCAGGAATCTCTCATTTTACCCAAAATATAGCCGGATGAGCCAAAACTAATTAAGCAAAAAAAAGCAATAAAATAGGTTAACCTAATATTATTTTAAAAGCCAAATAAATCGGAGCATATTAAAAATATTTTTCCCTAAATAATTTTAAAAAATAAGCAATATTAATTATTAATTAAGCTATATTAATTATTAATTTTGTTAAATTAACCAATTAAATATTTAATTATGCCTATGTAAATATCTTGAAATCTATTATAGGCCAAATAACAAATAATAAAAAAATCAATCGCCATCTTAGCCTAAAGGGAACGATTTTGCCAGTCATAATCTTAAGACAAGATAAGCATAATCAAATAAATTTCCACAGTTGAACAATAATAAGGCAGGAGAGATTTCCACACAATTATCAATTACGTAACTTATTGATAATAAATAAGAAAAGAATCAGGTTAATATTGTGTCGCATAAGTTATATTATGTAAACTAATGTCTTTTTTATAAAACCATTTTCACTTAGCAACATTTTCTTTTATCCTGATAGCTATTAGAAAAAAAGTTTATTTATTTCGGCCAGATTCAGCTTTAAGGTTTTCTAATATCTGTTCGAGAATTTTTATAAGCTCCTGCCTTGTTACCACCTGTTTTTTAAATTCGATTCTTAATTTATAAGTTTTATCATCTTTTGGAACATAATTAAAAACGAAATATTTTGGTTTTTCTTTATTTTCCGCTTTGGTTTCTTCTTTTTCTTTAAAAAGCTTAGTTAAATCCCTGGTATCGGTTCTTGTCAGGCGCCGTTCTATTATTTGATCTACTAAGCGTGACATAGCTTCAATGTCTTCAATTTTAGCTATTTCAATTATAGTTGAACGGCTAATAATTCCAGCCTTCTTTATCTTTTCTCGAATATGAACTGGAATACGGGAAACTGAAATTATTTCGGTAATAGTAGATCTGGCTTTTCCAATTTTATCGGCGATTTCTTGGTGGGCATATCCGTAAAGATTTATAAGGGCTTTTAATCCATCAGCCTCTTCAAAAATATCAAGGTCTTTTCTTTGTAAATTCTCAATAAGAGAAATTTCCATGGCTTCTTGGTCTTCTACGTCCATTTCAATACAAGGAATTTCTTTAAGGCCAAGATTTTTTGAAGCTACAAAACGGCGTTCTCCGGCTATTATTTCGAATCTTTCTCCTTTTGCTCTGACTAATATAGGTTCAAGTACACCTTTATTTTTTATGGAATCCATCAGCTCCTGAATATTTCCTAATTCACTCCGTGCCTGTCGCGGGTTGGGATCGATTTTTTCTATCGGGATAAGACGGACCCTTGGTCCAGGCGATTTTGAAGCAATTAATTCTACAAAATGGGGATCATGTCTCATAGTTAAAGATTCAGGTAAACCAGATTTTTTAATTTTTTGCACGTTCTAATATCTCCTCAGCTATTTGTTTATATTGAATTGCTCCAATTGAGTCTGGAGCAAAAGTAAATATACTTTCTTTATAAGCCGGGCTCTCTTCTAACTTGACGCTTTTTGAAACGAATGTCTTAAAGACCTTATCGCCAAAAACTTCTATAATACGGTCAACCACATCTTTGGATAGATTTGTCCTTTTATCGTGTAGAGTAATAATTACACCTAATATTTTCAAATCAGGATTAGCAATTCTTTTAACTTTATCGATGGTTTCTAAAAGGTCATCAGTTCCTTCTAAGCACAAATAGGATGATTGAATGGGTATAATTACGTGAGAAGCAGCGACAAGTGCATTTAAGGTAATCAAGCCCAATGTAGGAGGCGTATCTATAAATATAAAATCATAATACTCTTTAACTGTGTTTAAAGCGTCTCTTAGCCTGTAATGCCCATCAAATTCTCCTATTAAGGCCGGTTCGAGCTTAGCCATTGAAATTTTTGATATAGCTACATCAAGGCCTGGGATAGTTGACTTAACAATTACTTCGGTTATTTTCAGGTTCTTATCCATAAGCACATCAAATAGTGATTTTTTATATTCTGATGGGTTATTCACGATTGATATTGTACTATGAGCCTGAGGATCCATATCTACTAATAGGACTTTGTAGCCCATTAAAGCCAGGCCAGCTGAGATATTGATGCAGGTGGTCGTTTTTCCCACTCCGCCTTTTTGATTAGTAATAGCAATAACCAAGATTCCCTCCGATTAAATTATATCTTATATTTATATACAAAAAAAATTAAAGAAAAACAAGAAAATTATATAAAAAAATTAAATTAGTGTCGGCCTGCCGACATATATCTAAGTAATTGATTATAAATAAATTATATAATATTAAGAGTTTCTTCCTTATTTATTTATTTTATTAAATCAGGCTTATTAATAGGTGTAAGACCTGCGGTAGCAAGAAATTGATTAAAGGCATTCAGATCTTTTTCTATAAAGTTGTTCAAATTGTTTATTCCACTGGATATAATTTCCATAATTTCTTTTGCCTGGGTGAATTCAGATAATGTTGGCTCATCAGGATAAGTACATATCGATTGCTGGAGGGAAATTAATCTCATATTTATTGGTCCTCTTAAAAATTGTTCATATGGAACTGAGAGACCAATAAAAGTTCCTTCTGTTTTAAATATAGATGAGACAACGTCCAGATTTTTTTTGAATTTATTGACCTCTTCGATTATAGCAGCTTTCTTTTTTTGGTCTTCTATTTTATTGGCATCAGAAATAACAGAATCAATAGAACGAATAATATTCCGGCTGGCAGTTAAGGCTTTAGCATAAAGATAATTTGTCTTAATTAAGTCACCAACGACAGTATATTGTTTTTTTATACCTTCTGTATTTAATTCAAAACGAGGATCAGATAAAACTTTAAGATCAGCTTGGTATTCTTTATCTCCTATTTTTGTAATTAAATGATAATCACCAGGAATTACATAACACATTATGGGAGAAGGCATGGAGAGAGGATATTTTTTGCCATCACTGGCTTCAGGAATAAATTGATAATTCCAATATGTCCGATTAAATCCAGCCTTTTTGTTTAAAGGAAGCTCAATAATTGTTTTTCCCTGAGAATCATTAATTCTAATTCGAAGATCTCCGGTCAGGTCTTTTTTCAAAAAATAGGTAATATAACATCCAGCTACCGGGTTTTTCCCGGCAAAAGGAGCGTTGGTAAAACCCTCTCCCCTATTGGCCATAAAAAAATTACAGGATTGACGGATGTTAAAAAGATGAAAATCTGAATTAAAAACCTCGGGGCTTAGTTCAGATAAAAAGTTGATATCATCAACGATCCAGATTCCTCGGCCATGAGTCCCTATTATTAAATCATTATCGCGGGGATGAATCGCTATATCATTAACGGCCACCGTAGGCAAATTAAGGCCCTTTAAATTTATCCAGCTTAACCCAGAGTCAAAAGATACATAAAGTCCAAACTCAGTTCCAACAAACAGTAAATATTTGTTTTTGGGGTGTTCTCTAATTACATGGACCCAGCCGAAGGAAGGGAGATTGTTGCGGATTGATTTCCAGGTTTTACCATAATCGGTCGTTTTATACAAATAAGGCTGATAATCATCATTACGGTGATTATCGAAAGATATATAAGCTGTCCCTGGTTCAAAATATGATGCTTCTATCCTGGAACACCAGGAGTCTTTGGGAAGACCAGGAATATTTTTGGTTATATTTGCCCAATTTTTACCGCCATCCAGAGTGAGCTGCACGTTTCCATCATCTGTGCCACACCAGAGCAAGCCAGGCTTTAATGGAGACTCAGCTATGGCTGTAATGGTACAATTTATTTCAGCGCCACTATTTTCCATGGTGATAGGCCCCACTCCATCAACCTGCCTGTTTTTGTCATTAGTAGTTAAATCAGGGCTTATCCTTTCCCAGGAATATCCCCCATCGACAGATTTAAAAAGAAAATTGCCAGCGCAATAAATTACCTTGTGGTCGTGGGGTGAAATCATAATCGGGGCATTCCAGTTAAAACGATAAGGAGGCTCATTCGAGGGGGCTTCTGGCCTTATTGATTTGGTCTGTCCATGCCTTAAATCTACCTTACCCAGCCCGTTATTTTGCGAATTGCTATAGATGATGAAATTTTCCTGAGGATCCGGGCGCACAAAGAAGCCGTCTCCACCCGAAATGAACTCCCAGTGTTCATTAAGAATTCCGCGCGTATCAAGAGAATTAGAAGGACCTCCCCAGCAGCCATTGTCTTGAAGGCCGCAGTAAACCCTATAGGGAGTGCTAAAATCAAAGCCGACCTGATAAACTTCAGCTGAATCAATGCTGGTAACTGGCATCCAGCTCTTTCCGCCATCATAAGTAATATCGATTCCACCGTCGTTTCCATCTATTAGATGAAGTGGGTTAGCCGGATCAATCCACAGGGCATGATGATCAGGATGTGTTCCCCCGCCGATGCCCTTAAATTTCTGGCCCATGTCATTGGAAACATAAAGTCCGGTAGACTGGACATAAATAGTTTTATCATCATTTGGATCAACATAAATTTTACTGTAGTAAAAAGGGCGATTATTAACGTTTTTACAGGTTTTTGAATCACAGGTCCTTTTCCAGGTTTCGCCAAAATCTTCTGACCTCCAGATACCTGGATCCTGATGTTCTATCAGCGCATAAATAACTCCGGGCTTATTTCTGGAAACCGCCAAGCCAATTCTTCCCATAATACCTTCAGGAAGTCCTCTGGTAAGTTTTTTCCAGGTCAGACCACCGTCGGTCGTCTTGTAAATACCACTTCCAGGACCACCACTTACCATTTTAAAAGGATAGCGACGATGTTCATAAGCAGCGGCGTATAATATTTGGGAGTCATTGGGGTCCATAACCAAGTCAGCAATGCCGGTATTCTCATTAATGTAAAGAATTTTACTCCAGTTCTTGCCTCCATCTATGGTCTTGTAAATTCCCCTTTCTGGATTGGGACCCCAGAGATGACCCATGGCTGCCACATAAACCACATTAGCATCTCCACGGCTGATTAAAATACGACTGATATGACGGGTTTCTTTGAGCCCCATATTGGTCCAGGTTTTACCACCGTCAGTTGATTTATAAACACCGTCGCCCACAGAAACTGAATTTCTTGTGGTTGCTTCCCCTGTGCCTACCCAAACGATCTCGGGGGATGATTGAGCTACAGCAACCGCTCCTACTGAGACAGTAGCTTCTTTGTAAAAAGCTGGAAACCAGGTAATGCCATTATTCTCTGATTTCCAGACTCCGCTGGGACCGACAGCCGCATAAATGATATTGGGATTGTTTTCCACAACATCTATGTCGACCGTTCGGCCGCCAGGCACGGCTGGACCAATATTTCGCCAGGTCAAAAAATTGTCCAGAAGCTTTTCTATAGGATTGGTCGATTGAGCGTAAGTTACTGATATTAAAAGACTTATAAAAACAACTAAAGCAGATATTTTTAGCCAGCTTAAAGTTTTATTTTCTGCCT
>Ga0078972_1003266_pt1 | contig 49318 bp, 44 predicted proteins | sample YelNatPaOPGAMG01_FD_67568 | JGI IMG/M metagenome (GOLD analysis project Ga0078972, IMG submission 67568) | Hot spring thermophilic microbial communities from Obsidian Pool, Yellowstone National Park, USA - OP-RAMG-01 (SPADES assembly) (version 2) | ecosystem: Environmental > Aquatic > Thermal...
CGTTGGCGTGGGCGCAGTGGCAGCCGTGGCAATGATGTGGATGCGCACTCGGTTCCTGTGGTGGCCGTTTCACCCCGCCGGCTACGCTATTTCGATGACGTTCGGGGCGGAATACTACTGGAGTTGCCTCCTGATTAGCACCGTCGTGAAGTACCTGGTACTACGTTACGGCGGATACCGCTTGAACCGCCGCATGATGCCCTTTATGTTCGGGTTGATTCTAGGGGAATACCTAGTCGGAGCAGGATGGAGCTTCCTTTCGGTATTGCTGAACAGCGGCCGATACATCAACATCCGCACGTACGACTTCTGTCCCGGGTAACGTGTAGCATTTGTAATGTTAACGACGGAGTTTTCTATTGCGATACCCTCCCTGGCGTGCCGGCAGCGGCCGGCGCTATGACCCGTGTGGGAAGGATGGAGCCCAAAAAGTTCCAGGATAATCATTTTTCATGAAACAAGGAGGAATCCGCCAACATCGCGTAGAATCAGGCCACGTGAAAGCACTTTAACGTCGTGTGGGTGGGGCAGCAGGTGGCAGCGTTAGAACCCTAGCGGAAACCAGACCTGCAGAGGAGGAGTGCGATGGAAGTAAGCAAGGGGGTAGCTGCGGCGGTGATCGCGCTGGTGGTGGTGGTGATCTTGGCCGTGGGGTATGTGATGTTCCTAAAGCCCAAGGGGCAGCCATCAGAGCGTGTAAAACAGATGTACTTGCAACGCGGTCTGGACAAACCACAGAACTACGGCGCTCCGGGTATGCAGGGTGCGCCGGCGCCTGGGTTCCGGCCGGGCTTTTCGCTGGGCTGCCACCCGGCCCCAGCCCAGCGTAAAGCCCGGTCGCCGGGGTAGCCCTTCCGAGGGGCTGCAAGTCGGCGGTGTGTGTGGCCTGGACCCTTCGCAGGCCAGCATCCGCCGCGTTGGGAAGCCCGCAGAACCTGCTCAGGGTGACCTTCACAAAGCCCTGAACGCCGCGCCGCGGCCCGGCTCCAGCCCTGTGGCGCCAAGGCCACCATGGCCCTCCGCTAGCAATCGGCAGCTGCGAGTGCTAAGGCCGCGTCGCGGAGGCCCTCCTCATGCCAAAGCCATGCGGGCGCGGAATCGCGCGAGAATCGCAGCGAAATCGCGCCCGGTGGCGCATAGTCGCGGTAATTGGCCATGGCATCTCGCATATAGCGCCGGATGCCCATGGCACCCGGCTCATGCCACTTGCCATTTTGGGGCATTTGAAGTATCATGGGGGTCGCGATTAGCACTCAGATGGTGAGAGTGCTAAACCTTCAGCCCAGTTCATCAAACTTGAAGGAGGGTTTGTAAAGATGGCGCTGAACATCAAGCCTCTGGGTGACCGGGTAGTCGTGGAGCCGATCGAGCGAGAAGAGACGACGGCCAGCGGCCTGGTGCTCCCTGAGACGGCCAAAGAGAAGCCGCAGGAAGGCAAGGTCATCGCGGCAGGCCCCGGCCGCCTCAACGAAGACGGCACCCGCCTCCCCCTCGAAGTCAAGGTGGGCGACCGTGTGCTCTACGCCAAGTACGCCGGCACCGAGTTCAAGATGAACGACAAGAAGTACCTCATCCTTGGCGAGAAGGACATCCTCGCGGTCCTCGAGTAATCGCCAGACAAAGACGTGAAGAGGAGTAAGAGAAGATGGCGAAGCAGCTTGTATTCTCGGAAGAGGCGCGGCGCAACCTGAAGATCGGCGTCGACGCTCTCGCAGAAGCCGTCCGCACGACGCTGGGCCCCAAGGGGCGCAACGTCGCCCTCGATAAAAAGTTCGGCGCCCCCACCATCACCCACGACGGCGTCACCGTCGCCAAGGAAATCGAGCTGAAGGAACCCTTCCAGAACATGGGCGCCCAGCTCCTCAAGGAAGCGGCCACCAAGACCAACGACGTGGCCGGTGACGGCACCACCACCGCCACCGTGCTGGCCCAGATCATCGTCAACGAGGGCCTGAAGAACGTGGCCGCCGGCGCCAACCCCATGCTGATCAAGCGCGGCATCGAGAAGGGCACGGCGGCGGTCGTCGAGGCCATCCGCAAGATGGCCCGTGAGGTCAAGGGCAAGGAGGAGATCGCCCAGGTCGCTGCCATCTCGGCCGCCGACACCGAGATCGGCAACCTGATCGCCGAGGTCATGGACAAGGTCGGCAAAGACGGTGTCGTCACCGTCGAGGAGTCGAAGGGCCTGGCCTTCGAGACCGAGTACGTCGAGGGCATGCAGCTCGACCGCGGCTTCATCTCCCCCTACTTTGTGACCAACCCCGAGCGCATGGAAGCGGTCCTCGAGGACCCCTATGTGCTGATCACCGATAAGAAGATCGCCGCGGTGGCCGACATTGTGCCGCTCCTGGAGAAGATGGTCCAGATCGGCAAGCGTGACCTCTTGGTCATCGCCGAGGACGTGGAGGGCGAGGCGCTGGCGACCCTGGTGCTGAACAAGCTGCGGGGCATGCTGAACGTCGTCGCCGTCAAGGCGCCCGGCTTTGGCGATCGCCGCAAGGAGATGCTGCGCGACATCGCCATCCTGACCGGCGGCCAGGTGATCACCGAGGAGATGGGCCGCAAGCTCGAGACCGCGACCATCGCCGACCTCGGCCAGTGCCGCCGCGTGGTGGTCAACAAGGATGAGACCACCATCATCGAGGGCAAGGGCTCCGAGAAGGAGATCAAGGGCCGCATCGAGCAGATCAAGGCCCAGATCGAGACCACGACCTCCGATTACGACCGCGAGAAGCTGCAGGAGCGCCTGGCCAAGCTGGCCGGCGGCGTGGCGGTCATCCGCGTCGGCGCCGCTACCGAGACCGAACTGAAGGAAAAGAAGCACCGCGTGGAGGATGCGCTCTCGGCAACCCGCGCGGCGGTTGAGGAAGGCACGGTGCCCGGCGGCGGCGTGGCGCTGATCAACGTCGTGAGCGCCCTCGACAACGTCAAGATGGAGTACCCCGACGAGCAGACCGGCGTCAGCATCCTGCGCCGCGCGCTCGAGGAGCCCATGCGCCAGATCGTGCGCAACGCGGGCATGGATGGCGCCGTAGTGGTCGAGACGGTGCGCCGCCTGCAGAGCGAAAAGAACAACCCCAACATCGGCTACGATGTGATCTCCAACGAGTACGTCGATATGTACGAGAAGGGGATCATCGACCCGGCCAAGGTCACCCGCTCGGCGGTCGAGAACGCGGCCTCCATCGCGACCATGATCCTCACCACCGAGGCGCTGATCTCCGACATCCCCGAGAAGGAAAAGGCTCCGGCGACCCCGCCGATGCCCGAGTACTAAACCCGACGGTCCGGCCAGTAGGGGCGGTTCGCGAACCGCCCCTACGTTCGTTCGCGGTGCGCGATATGGGGCGGTTCCCGAACCGCCCCTACGTTCGTTCGCGGTGCGCGATATGGGGCGGTTCCCGAACCGCCCCTGCGTTCGTTCGCGGTGCGCGATGTGGGGCGGTTCCCGAACCGCCCCTACACGCTCCGCGCCCCACCCGGTGCCCAACCCCCACCCAGGCGCCGGGCCGGGAGCGGGCGGAGCTCAACACCCGGCTGCTCCATCCCTGTTGATCCTTCCCCCAAGGGCTCCCAGTGAGTGTGAACAGGCACCACAGCGGGCTGATTTGGCGTGGCCCACGCTCTGTGCTACTATGGGAGAGCACGACTCTTGTTTGATGTCGGGAGGGCCCGCCACCGCCATGCCATCGACGCCCATCGCCGCCTTCTTTGACCTGGACCGCACGGTGCTGACGCGCAGTTCCGCCTCGCTGTGGGCGCGCTTTGAGCACCGCGAGGGCCGCATGAATACCCGCCAGCTCTTGCGCATGGCCTGGTGGACGCTCGAGTACCGCCTGGCCATCATCGACATGGCCGCGGTGACCCGCCACCTGGTGGAGGACATGCGGGGCCAGAGCGAGGCCGAGCTGATCGCACGGTCGGACCGCTGGTTCGAGGAGATGGTCAAGCCCTGCATTGCCGCGGGCGCCGTGGCCCGCATCCACGAGCACCTGGCCCAGGGGCACGTTGTGGCCCTTCTGACGGCCTCCACCCCCTACGTTTCGGCGCCGGTCGCCCGCGCCCTGGGCCTGGGCGACCACTACGTCTGCACGCGCCTGGAGGTGAACGGCGGCACCTTCACCGGCCGCTGCATCGAGCCCATCTGCTACGGGCCGGGCAAGCTGTACTGGGCGCGTGCCTTCTGCCTGGAGCACGGGCTCGACCTGGCGCGCAGCTACTTTTACACCGACAGCTACACCGACCTGGCCATGCTCGAGGCCGTGGCCCATCCGGTGGCTGTCAACCCCGACGCCCGGCTACGCCGCCACGCCGCGCGCCAGGGCTGGCCTATCGAGCGGTTCTATTAAAGGTGTGTCATGGGCAGGGATGCCGTCGCAACCTCCCTCCCGCTCGAACTGGGCGGGGGCCTGGTTCTGAAGACCGCGCAGTGCCCAGCGGACCTCGAGCGCATCGCCCAGCTCCACGGCCTGGCCTTCGACCCGGCGGCCGCGGTCGCGACCCGCGTGCTTGCCCTGGGCTACCCGGGCCTGCGGCCCCAGGACTTTAGCTATGTCGAAGACACGGCGACGGGCGAAGTCGTCTCCAGCGTCTGCCTGGTGCCGACGGTCTGGCGCTACGAGGGGGTGCGCCTCAATGTGGGCGAGCTGGGCATCGTGGGCACCCACCCCGACTACCGCCGCCAGGGCCTGGTACGCGCCCAGATGCGCTGGTTCGACCGTGAGCTCGAGGCCCGCGGCTGCCACCTGGCCAGCATCCAGGGCATCCCCTTCTTCTACCGCCAGTTCGGCTACGAGTACATCATCCCCATGGGCCACGGCTACGAGCTCAACCCCGAGCGGGTGCCGGAACCCCTGGAGGCCGACGCTGCCTCGAGCGTGCGCCGGGCGACAGAGGGCGACATGCCCCTCCTGCTCGAGTACCTGGCAGCGGCTCAGGCCAGCCTCGCCGTCAGCGTGGAGCGCTCGGCCGAGACCTGGCTGTACCAGGATGACCCGGCGCGCGAAGACGACGAGGCCCTCGACACCTACCTGACCCTTGAGGCGGGCCAGCCGACCGGCTACTTTCGGGTGTATCGACGCGAGATGCAAGAGCCGCACCGCCAGGGGGTGGTGATCGTCGAGGCCTCGCCATTGCCCTACCGCTCGAGCCTGGCCGCGCTGCGCCTGGCCAAAGAGTTGGCGGCCAACCGCCGCTACCTCAAAGCCATCCGCCTCAGCCTGCCGGCCTCCTCGCCCCTCATGTGGATGGCGGCCTACCTGGGCGGGCGCTGGCAGCAACCGTACGCCTGGCAGGTGCGCATCCCCAACGCCGTGCGCTTCTTGAAGGCCATCGCGCCGGTGCTCGAGCGGCGCCTGGCCGGCTCCTTCCTGGCGGGGTACAACAGCTTCCTGCGCATCGACCTCTACACCGACACCATCGAGCTGGGCTTCGACAGAGGGCGCCTGGCGAGCATCCGCTCGCTGGGGCCCATCGAGAGCCGGGCCGTGCGCCTGCCCTGGTGGGCGGCCTGGCAGCTCTGGCTGGGCCACCGCAGCCGCGAGGAGCTCTGCGCCTGGTACCCCGATGCCCGGGTCGAGCCGGCCCTGCAGCCCCTCATCGACGTCCTCTTCCCCAAGCGCGAGTCGTGGGTGTTCCCGACGCTGTAGCGAGTGGACGGGTCCCCGAGTTCCGCGGCAACATGCCGCGCCTACCTTCGCGTGCTTCGCGCCCCTTCGCGTCCTTCGTGCTCGAGGCTACATCCCCGCCAGCATCTCGAGCCGGGCGGCGAGGGCCGCCTTGCGCTCCTCGGCGGCGGCGAGCTTGTCGCGCTCTTTCTGCACCACCTCGGCCGGGGCCTTGGCCACAAAGCGCTCGTTGGCGAGCAGGCCGGCGGCGCGGGCGATGTCGGCCTCGACGTCGGCGAGCTCCTTGCTCAGGCGCGCCTGCTCGCGCTCCAGGTCCACCAGGCCGGCCAAGGGCAGGTACACCTCCACGCCGCCCGTCACCAGGGCCAGGGCCTTGGCCGGCTTCTCGGCCAGCTCGGGCGCGATGGTCAGCCGGGCATCGTCGAGGCGGGCCAGGCTCACCAGGCTCGCACGCTCGGCCTGGAAGGCAGCGGTCAGGTCGCCGGCGGCGATGAGGGCTGGGATCCTGCGCGCCGGCTCCACGTCGTACTCGGCGCGGGCGTTGCGGATGGCGCGCACCACGTCCATGATGGAGGCCATCTGCCGCTCGGCCTCGGCATCGGTGGCGCCGGCCGCCGGCCAGGGCGCGATCATGATCGAATCGCCCCAGCGCTCATCGCCCCAGGCGCGCTTCAGGCTCTGCCAGATCGTCTCGGTGACGAAGGGCATGAAGGGGTGCAGCAGGCGCAGGGCTTGCTCGAGCACCGTCACCAGCACCCGGCGCGCCGTGGCTGCCGCCGTCGGGTCATCGCCGTAGAGGCGGACCTTGGAGATCTCGATGTACCAGTCGGCGAACTCGCCCCAGAGAAAGTCATAGATCTGGCGCCCCGCCTCGCCGAACTGGTACTCGTCGATCAGGCGGGTCACGTCGGCCGTCAGGCGCTGCAGGCGGCTCTGGATCCAGCGGTCGGCCAGCGTCTCGGGGGCTTCGGGGCGGGGAGACCCTGCCCCCACTTCCAGGTTCGAGACCACAAAGCGCGCCGCGTTCCAGATCTTGTTGGCAAAGTTGCGGTTGGCCTCCAGGCGCGTGCGCGAGAGCTTCATATCGTTCCCCGGCGTCGAGCCGGTGAGGAAGGAGAAGCGCACGGCGTCGGTGCCGTACTCGTCCATGATTTCGATGGGGTCGATGACGTTGCCCTTCGACTTGGCCATCTTTTGCCCGTACTCGTCGCGCACCAGGCCGTGCAGGTACACGGTGTGGAACGGCGCCTGGCCCGTCATCTCCAGGCCGAGCATGATCATCCTGGCCACCCAGAAGAAGAGGATGTCGTAGCCCGTTTCCATCACGCTGGTGGGGTAGAAGGTGCGCAGGTCCTCCGTGTCCTCGGGCCAGCCGAGGGTCGAGAAGGGCCACAGGCCCGACGAGAACCAGGTGTCGAGCACGTCGGGGTCCTGGTAGAGGGCCGCTCCTCCACACTGGGGGCAGGTGGCGGGGTCGGTCACACTGACGATCTCCTCGCCACAGCCCTGGCAGTACCACACGGGGATGCGATGCCCCCACCACAGTTGGCGCGAGATACACCAGTCGCGGATGTTCTCCAGCCAGTTGAAGTAGACCTTCTCGAAGCGCTCGGGGATGATGCGGATGCGCCCGTCGCGCACCGCCTGCAGGGCCGGCTCGGCGAGCGGCTTCATGCGCGCGAACCACTGGGTGGAGATGCGCGGCTCCACCAGCGAGTCGCAGCGCTGGCAGTGGCCCACGGCGTGGCGATAGTCCTCGATCTTTTCCAGGAGGCCCTGCCGCTCGAGCTCGGCCACCACGTTCCTGCGCGCCTCGGCCTGGGTCTGCCCGGCGAAGGCGCCGGCCCGCTCGTTCATGCGGCCGTCGTCGGTCATCACATCGATGGCTTCCAGGTGGTGCCGCTGGCCCAGCTCATAGTCCACCGGGTCGTGGGCTGGGGTCACCTTGACGGCGCCGGTGCCGAAGCGCGGGTCCACCACATCGTCGGCGATGATGGGGATGACGCGCCCCACCAGGGGCAGGATCAGGCTCTGGCCGACGAGGCCCCGGTAGCGGCCATCCTCCGGGTTCACCGCCACCGCTGTATCGCCCAGCATCGTCTCGGGCCGCGTGGTGGCCACGGTGACGTACTCGCCCGGCCTCCCGGCCAGGGGGTAGCGGATGTACCAGAGCTTGGTCACCTCCTCGCGGTGGATCACCTCCAGGTCCGAGATGGCCGTGGTGCAGCGCGGGCACCAGTTCACCAGGTAGGTGCCGCGGTAGATCAGGCCCTTCTCGTAGAGGCGCACGAACGCCTCGCGCACTGCGCGCGAGAGGCCCTCGTCGAGGGTAAAGCGCTCGCGCTCCCAATCGCACGAGACGCCGAGCCGGCGATGCTGCTGGGTGATGAGTCCACCGTACTTTTCCTTCCACTGCCACACGCGCGCCACGAACGCCTCGCGGCCCAGGTCGTGGCGGGTCTTGCCCTCCTTGGCCAGCTCGCGCTCCACCACGTTCTGGGTGGCGATGCCGGCGTGGTCCGAGCCGGGCACCCACAGGGTGGGGTCGCCCCGCATGCGGTGGTAGCGGATCATCAGGTCCTCGATGGAGGCTGTCATGGCGTGGCCCAGGTGCAGCTTGCCGGTCACGTTGGGCGGCGGCATGGATATGACAAAGGGCCGCCGGCCCTCCACCAGGCGCGGCTTGAAGTAGCCCTGCGCCTCCCACCAGTCGTAGAGGGCGCGCTCCACCGTTTTGGGGTCATAGATCTTGGGCATTGCCGTGTCGGTCATCATCCTTCTCCATTACGCAAAAAAACCCCTTCCGTCGCCAAGGACGAAAGGGGTTGCCTTCCGCGGTACCACCTCGGTTCCGGCCGCCCCTCTGGGCAGCCGGCACTCTACGGCGCGATAACGGGCGCACCCGGGTGGGCCTAGGCCGGGCAAGGGGAGGCTGCCCCTGCGGCTTCAGCCCACCGACTCCCAGGCGACCTTCGGCGGGGTCTGCTGCGGAAGGCTTACACCCGGTGGCCTTCCTTCTCTATCAGCCTCGCGCCCGCCTACTCCTCCTGTTCGGCGTCGTTCACTTTGCGCATAGTATAGCACTTGATGGTTACGCGGTCAACTGCGATTCGCCTGCCGGGTGCAGTTCGGTTTGGGGGCCAGCCTGTATGCCAGCATCCGGTGTATGGCCCTGCCCCCACCCCCAGCCCCGCCCCCAGGGCGTGGGGGCGGGGGGCAAGGGTTTGGGGGTCTGGGGCGGGCGCTTCGCCCGCCCCAAACCCCCATCGAAGGGCTCCCCTTTCGCGCCGCAGTGGGAAGGGGGCCGGGGGGATGGGTCTCATACCTGTCCAGAACGCTGGTCGCTGGCTTGCCCGCAGAATGAACTACATCCTCACCCACGCTGTCATTGCGAGGAGGCCCTCGGGCCGACGAAGCAATCCCCAACTCGCAACGATCCGAGTTGGGGATTGCTTCGCTCCGCTCGCAATGACAATCGGGAAAGGCCGCCGGCCGGCCGAGCCCCACCCGGTGCGAAACCGTCGACCCCGGGGGTCGGGCCGGGAGCGAGCGGAGCTCAAGACCCGGCTGCCACCCCTGGTCGCAGCAAGTTCCTTTGCCTGGCCCAGGGCTCGCGAGCCCTGGGATACTCAGGATGACAAGCCCGTCTGGCCCTCGCCGAACGGCTGCGCCGCCTCCTCATCCCGTCCATCCTGTGCATTGCTGTTGTTCCGCCTCCTGCACCGGCTCCGCACACGAATCGAAGCGCGGAACCCGGCCGCGGCCAAGCTCCTGTGGCAGGGCGGCGGCGGCCAAGCTGCCGGCTCACCTGGCCTGCCAGCGCTCCATCAGCGTGGCCAGGGCCCGGTGGTAGCGTCCGTCGAGCACCACGGGGTCGGTGCTTTCGGGCTCGTTGTTCATGGTCGCGTAGGGCACCCGGAGGCCGCCCACGGCCAGGTAGCCCGTGCCGGCGGCGGTGAGCTCCGGCCAGTCGTCGGTGGCGTAGATGCCCTGCATCGCCTCTTCGGGCACCGAATGGGCCAGGATCGAGCTCTTGCGCGCCTCGTCGTAGCGGGCGCGGTTGCGCCGGCACGACTCGGCGTGGGAGACCTCGATGTAGAGGATGGCCGCCCGGGCCAGGATGCCGGGGTCGAAGCGCGCCAGGGCGTCGCGGTAGCCGCTCGGGCCACCCCGCGAGAACTCGATGAGCAGGGTCTCCTCACCGGGCCTGAAGGCCCCAGGCGCCAGCACCTTCCGGGCAGCCAGGTTCAGCTTCTCGGTCAGGAACGGCCAGATCAGCGGGTGGGTGGTGGTGTAGCTGGGCTCGGCCACCCGCGACCAGAGGCGCGGCAGGCCCAGCCGTTCGAGGATGTCGTCTTCTTCGAACTTTTCCCACAGCAACGGGAAATCGTCGAGGATGATCAGGCGGCCCAGGCCATACCGCTGGCGCAGCCGCTCCGGGGGCTGCTTCTGCATATAGTCCAGGAACTCCGACTTGCCACAGGCCGGCCGGCCGAGGAGCAGAACCACCTCAAAGACAGGAGACATTACACCTCTTTTCTACTTGCCGATCGCGTTCAAGAGCGGCGCCAGCCACTGCACGCTCTGTGACCCCAGCCAGGCGACGGCCAGCGACTTGACCGTCTTGCCGAGGAAGCAGGCCAACAGGAACTGCCACACCGGCATGTGCAGGGCGCCGGCCATGATGCCCGCTACATCGAAGACCGGGTTGGGGATGGCGGCCAGCACAAAGATGGTGAGGAAGCCATGCCGCTCCATCCACTGGTGCAGCCGCTGGTAGCCGGCGCGATTCTCGACTACGCCGCCCCCCCCATAGCCGGCCAGGTAGCCGGTCAGCTCACCGATGGGCTGGGCCACGCCGGCCACCAGCCCCACGAGCCAGGGGTTGAGGGCTGTGCCGCCCGCAAAGACCGCCACCAGCCCCGGCACCGGCAGGATCACCGTGGCGTTGCCCACCAGGGTGATGACAAAGATGCCGAGATAGCCGTAGGCGGCAAAGCGGGCCAACTGCTGGCGAAAAGCGATGATGGCGACGGTGATGCCCACCGCCAGCGCCAGCGAAAGGGCGTGGGAAAGGGTGAATCTCGCGCCCTTCGCTTCTTCGGTAGCGGCCTCCTGCGGAGGCGGGGCCTGCGTGGGGTCCGTGCTATCCATTAGCCCTCCGTGCTAGGGTGGCGGTGAAGCGATGCGCCGGCGGCGCATCGCACACCCCCGCTTCTGACCCCCGCCCCCTGCTGCAGCGGGGAACGAAGGGGCACTGTAGTGGCCGGAGCTCTATGCCGGCCACCCACTACGCCCCACTTTCATGGCCAGTGGCGCCGGCCACCAAGGCATGCCCAGCGCCGTGGGCGACGGCGCCACCGTGGGCGATGGCACCGGCGTGAGCGACGGCACCGGGGTGGGCTTGGGCTGCTGCCTGACCAGGAGCGAGCCTCCAAAGATCATGCCCACAAGGAGGACGACCACCAGCGCCACTGCCCCGTAGAACGCTGGCCGGTTGGCGCGCAGGCGCTGCCAGGCGTTCGCAGGCCCCGGCTTGCGCGCCGGCCGCGGAGGTGGCCCTTTGCGGGCACGCATGTGCCGTTCGCGATGCTTGTACTTCTTCTTGGACATGCTCCCTCCTCACCTGAGACGGGGAAGGTAATGCGTAACGCGTAAAACGTAATGCGTAAGGGGGCATAGCGCACGCAGTACGCAGCACGTAATACGTTTCACGTTTTACGTTTTACGTTTTACGTGCCACGCCCCGGCGCCCCCAGCCTCACCACATGCCCCCCGCTGAGGCCGCGGGTGGCGTTCACGGTGTCGACCACCAGGCGCGCCTGGCGCACGAGCCAGGCATAGTCGTAGCATGAGTGGGCGGCCACAATGACCACACAGTCGCTCTGGCGCACGCGTTCGGCCGTCAGAGGCTCGCTGGCCAGCACCAGCGGCTCGCGGCGGAAGGCGTTGTTGCCCACGCGGAAGACGGGCACATACGGGTCGTTGTAGGCCACCCGTGCCCCGGCCTCGGCCAGGAGCTCGGCGATGCGCTGGGCGGGCGAGTTACGCGCGTCGTCCACATCGCGCTTGAAGGTTACGCCCAAGAGAAGGACGTCGGCGCCGCGCAACGGTCTGCCCGAGGCATTCAGCGCCTCTGCCACCCTCGCCACCACATGGTAGGGCATGCCCTGGTTGACCTGCGCGGCCAGGTCCACGAACTTGGTGGCGAAATCGTACTCCCGGGCCTTCCAGGAGAGGTAGTACGGGTCCACCGGGATGCAGTGCCCGCCCACTCCCGGCCCTGGCGTGAAGGGCATGAAGCCGAAGGGCTTGCTCGAGGCCGCCTCGATGACCTCCCAGATGTCGATGCCCATGCGCTCGCAGAGGATGGCCAGTTCGTTGACCAGGGCGATGTTGACGCTGCGAAAGATGTTTTCGAGGAGCTTGGTCATCTCGGCGGCCCGCGGCGAAGAGACGATGTGCACCTCGGCGCCCAGCCGGCCGAGCAGCCGCGCCGTGAGCGCAGCCGAGGTGGGGTCGACGCCGCCCACCACCTTGGGGGTGTTGCGCACGGTGTGCTGGCGGTCGCCGGGGTTGATGCGCTCGGGCGAGAAGGCCAGGTAGAAATCGCGGCCGGCCACCAGCCCGCTCGCCTCGAGGATCGGCTGCACCTGCTCCTCGGTGGTGCCGGGGTAGGTGGTGCTCTGCAACACCACCAGTTGCCCCCGCTGCAGGCGCGCCGCGATGCCCTGGGCCGCGGCGACGATGTACGACAGGTCGGGCGCATGCTGACGGTCGTCGGGCGTGGGCACGCAGATAAAGATGGCATCGGCCGAGCGCAGGGCCTCATAGTCGGCCGTCGCTTCGAGCCGGCCGGCAGCGCGCAGGCGGGCGATGGTGGCCCCCTCCACATCGCGCAGGTAGCTCTCGCCACGCCCGATGGCCTGCACGCGCGCCCCATCCACATCGATGCCGGTGACGCTCAGGCCCACCTCGGCCAGCGCCACCGCCAGCGGCAGCCCCACATAGCCGAGCCCCACTACGGCAATGCGGGCCGTGCCCGAGTCGATCTTCTCTTCCAGTGTCATCGGTCAGCCTCAGCAACGTAGAGAGGGCAGACGTCAAGCGTCAAACGTCATGCGGCCGTGTTGCGTGTTGCGTCCTGCGTCTTGCGTGTTGCGTGTTCGTATTCCGTTGGGTTGGCGCCAGGGAATGGAACGGGCGCATAGCGCAACGCGCATCACGTTTCACGTTTCACGTTTTACGCTTTACGTCTTACGCTCCCCCCTCGTCCTCTCATCGCTCTCCAGCCACACCAGCGCCGCCAGGCCTACGAGCGCGGCCAGGGCCCCGGCCGCGTACCCCTCGGCGACGCTGGCCTGGGTGACAAAGGTCGCCAGGATGCCACAGGCGCCGGCCACCAGGCAGAGGATGAGCACCGCCTCGCGCTGGGTGTAGCCGAGGGCCACCAGGCGGTGCGAGGTGTGGTCCTTGCCTGGGGTGGTCAACGGGTTGAGCCCACGCCGCAGGCGCGAGATGGTGACCAGCGTCGTGTCAAAGATGGGCACGCCGAGCACGAGCACCGGCACCATCCAGGTGACGAAATCGACGTTATCGGGAAAGCGCAGCTTGATGCCCACCGCCGCCAGCATGAAGCCCAGGAACAGGCTGCCCGAGTCGCCCATGAAGATGCTGGCCGGGTTGACGTTGTAGATGAGAAAGCCCAGGCAGGCGCCCAGCAGGCCGGCGGCCAGGATGCCGACCAGGTACTGGCCACTCATGGCCGCCAGCAGCAGGAAGAAGGTGGCGGCAGTGGCGGCGATGCCCGCCGACAGGCCATCCATATTGTCGAGCAGGTTCATGGCGTTGGTGATGCCCACTACCCACACCAGCGTCACCAGCCCGTTGAGCACAGGCTGGTGCATGGCCTGCACCTCCACCCCCGAGACGATCAGGATGCCCGCGCCCGCCACCTGGCCCAGCAGCTTGGTCCAGGGCCCGAGGCTGCGCCGGTCGTCCCACAAGCCCAGGCCCGAGACGAGGGTGGCCCCCAGGAAGATGCCCGCCAACTGGCGCACGTAGAAGAGGCGCCCGAAGGCCAGGAGGGCGACGATGAAGGCCAGGTAGATGGCCACGCCCCCCAGGCGCGGTGTGGCTATCGCGTGGACCTTGCGGGCGCCCGGCCGGTCCACAAAGCCCCAGCGGCCGGCCACCTGCCGTGCGACGGGGGTGGCCCCGGCCGCCACGACGAGGGCGCAGACGGCGATGAGAAAGTAGGTGCTCATGGTTTGCCCTGCCCGGCCTGCAGCTGGGCGATGAGCTGGTCCAGCCCGGCCCGTTCGCTCTCAGGCGCCAGGGCGCGCGCGGCCTGCGCCGCCGCCAGCGCCTGCTCGGTCTGCCCCGCCTGGCTGTAGAGGATGGCCAGGTTCTTTTGCGTGATATAGTCCTTCGGGTACACGGCCAGCACCTTCTGGTACTCGGCGATGGCATCGTCGGTGCGGCCCATCTGCGAGTAGAGATAGCCCAACGATGAGTGGACCTGCATCGAAGCCGGGTCCACCTCGGCCGCCTGGGCGGCGTAGTGGGCAGCCTGCTCCTTATCTTGGGCGCGCAGGTAATACTCGGCCAGGAGCAGGTAGGTCTGCGCGTAGCGGTTGTCGAGGGCCAGCGACTGCTGGTAGCGGGCCAGGGCCTCCTCGGGGCGGCCGAGGGCAAGGAGGGTCTGCCCCCACTCGTTGAAGAGGGCGGCGTTGTGGGGGCTCAGGCGCGTTGCCTGCTCGTAGTAGCGGGCCGCCTCCTCCAGCTTGGCCTGGCGCGTGGCCGCGTCGCCCGAGATGGCAGCCCAACTGCGGCAGAGGCGGGCCAGGTTGGCCGTGTGGTCGGTGTTGAGGGGGTTGAGGGCCTGGGCCCGGCGCAGGGTCTCCTCGGCGGCCTGCAGGTCGCGCAGGCGCGCCTGGGCATCATCGGTGAGCTCGGAACGTTCGAGCAGTGCCTTGCCTTTGAAGAGCAGGTAATAGTCCTCTTCGGGCGCCCAACGCAGGGCCTGGTCGTAATAGTAGAGGGCCTGGTCGTAGTAACGCAGGGCCGTGGCGCGGTCGATGGAGCCAGCAGCCAGCGCCTCGGAGGCCGGGCGGTGATAGCCGTCCCAGCCCTGCTTGTAGCAGATGTCGGCGCGCACCACGGTGGCGTTGCTCCAGACCATGAGGCCCACAGCCCCGGCCAGCAACGGGTAGAGGATGGCTTGCCTGCCCCGCACCCACGCCTCGCCCGGCTCGCGCGGGCCGGGCAGCAAGGCCGCCGCCAGAAGGATGGCGCCGAAGGCAAAGGCGTAGTAGAGGTAGATGACGAGGCCCACGTCGGCGCGGGGCTGCAGCCGCGAGGCGTGCACCAGCGCGAAGAGCAGCGCCCCACCCAGCGAGATGGCGCCATACAGCCCGCAGGCCCGCCACCACCACCCCTGCCCCAGCCTGGCGCCCGCGTTCTCGGCCTCGCCCAGCACCCACAGCGCCCCCAGCGCCCAGGTGAGGAAGGCCAGAGCCGCCACCCCCGGCGACTGCACCGCGCGGCCACCGGGCAACTGCACGCTGGCCAGCGACCTCCAGAGGATGCGCAGGGGGGCGGTGTCGCCGGTGAGGTTGTTGACGAAATCGAAGAGCACGGTGCCCAGGAGAAGCGCACCGAACACCCCCGCCGCTGCGCCCACGAGGGCCGACACAGGCCGCTGCGCGGCCACCCTCTGCCGCGCCCCCCGCGCGGCCCGACGACGGCGCCCGCTCAGCTCCGCAGTGCGGGGCACCGGCTGCGCAGGCGTTGGCGCCGGCTCGAGGCGCAGGCGGCCCGTGCCGAGGGAGATGAGCAGCGCCAGCGCCAGCCAGAAGTAGAGGCGCGTGGCAGCGATGGCGATGCCAAAATGGATCTCCACAAAGTGGCCCACGATGAGCGCCAGCAGGCTCGCCAAGAGCAGCTCACGGCCGCCAAAGGCCGTGGGCTGCGAGCCCGCCGGCCGCGCGAAGGCGGCCGCCGCCAGGTAGACGGCCACGCCGGCGATGAGCCCCACCGGCAGGCCTACGCCTGCAAAGCGCAGCGAGTGGTCGAGGGCGAGGGGAACGAGCACGCCCAGCGCAGCGCCGCCCAGGGCCAGCCCCAGGAAGAGCCGCCGCGCCCCGCCCGGCGCATCGGCCTCGGGCAAGAAGCCCAGCCAGCGCAGGCCGTAGAGGAAGATGCCCACAAAGAGGGCCAGGTAGGCCACAAACCCGATGGCCCCGGTGGTGATCAGGGCATCGAAGGTCTCGTTGTGCGAGCGGTCGGGGGTGGCCTGGCGCGACTCCAGGTGCCCCAGTTCGGGCGGGTAGACGGGGCTAAAGGCCACGAACATCGTCTCGGGCCCATAGCCCACCACAGCGCGCAGGGGGTTCGAGGCCAAAAGCTCCACCGCGCCCTGCCAGATCAGCACGCGCACCCTCCCCGTGCCCCCCTCCGTTTCGAACACCTGGCCGAGCCGCCCAACCCCCGGCACCTGGCGCAGCGCAGAGAGGGGGCTCTGCGGCAGGTTGAACACCACCAGGAAGGCGACGGCGAGCATCGCCTGCATGCACCAGCTCAACCACAGCCAGCGCCGGCCGCGCCGGGCGAGGATGAGGCCCAGGTAGGCCGGGATGGCGCCCACCAGCGGGCTGAGCACCGCAAAGGCCGCGGCCTTGGCCACCTCGGCGGGCCGGAGCGGCCCACGCTCGGCCTCCGCGCGGCGCAGCGCCACCAGCGCCACGAGCATGAAGAAGTAGGAGCCGGCCAATAGCCCCAACCAGGGACCGCGGCTCTTGGTAAAGTAGATGGCGGCCACCTGCAGGCCCAGGATAAACAGGTAGCCGGCGCCCAGCGCCGCATCGCTCAGGGTCGAGGCGCCCCCGGCCAGCAGGCGGCCGAAGCGCGCCACCGCCCGCTCGAGGGTGATGAAAAAGGCCATCATCAGGTAGGCGGCCAAGAAGATGGCGTTGCCCAGGTTGCCCGTCACCCGGTCCCGCACATCGCCGGCCCAGGGCAGGGGGTCCATGCCATAGTGCTGCAGCACGCCATAGAAGGCGACGGGCAGGCTGGTGAGGACGATGGCATTGAGCAGCCGTTCGAGCTGGGCGCGGGTGCGCAACCCCTGCCAGGTGATGAAAAAGACGACGATGTAGGCCATCAGGGTGTAGGCGCCCTGCAGGCGCTGGTACGACCCCCAGAAGCTGGTGCGGGGCGCCACCGAGAGGAGGGTCGCCAGCAGGTAGGTGAGGACGAAAAAGAGGATGTGGGGCACCAGGGGCGCTGCCTTGAGCGCCGCCCACAGCTCCGCCGGCGATACCGGCCCCTGGCCGGGGCCGAGGAGCGCAGGGCGCCCCCCCTCCAGGGTGCGGATGAGCCAGGCCACGGCCATGAGCAGCGCGATGGAGCGGAGCAGGGTGAGCTTGTCGGGCTCGAAGACCCGGCTGGAGTAGACGTTGAAGAAGAGCGGGGTCAGCATGGCGGCGGCCAGCCAGCCCGCTTCGAGCACGCGGTCGCAGTAACGTGCCAGGCGAGTAGTCATGCCAAACCCTCGGCGATCAGCGGCCGGCGGCCAGCCCCCAGCACGCGGCAGCTGAGGGCCGCCCGCTACAGGCCTCGGAACCACGCGATGGTGCGCGCCAGCCCCTCGGCCAGCGGCACCCGGGCGCTGAATCCAAGCAAGCAGCGCGCCTTGCTCACATCGGGCAGGCGCCGCTGGGGGTCGGCAAAGCTGGGGCCATAGGCCACCTCGTAGGGTTGGAACGACAGAGTGCTCGAAGAGCCGGTGAGGGCCACGATGGTGCGAGCCAGCTCGACGATCGAGGTTTCCGTTTCCCCACCGATGTTGAAGGCCTGGCCCAGGGCAGCTCTCTCAGTGCCGGCCAACATGGTGCCGCGCACCGAATCGGCCACATAGGTGAAGGCGCGCGACTGTCGGCCATCGCCGTGGACGGTCAGGGGCTCGCCCGCCAGCGCCTGGCCGATGAAGCGGGCGATGACCGAGCCGTAGCCGGCCGGGTGCAGGCGCGGGCCATAGGCATTGAAGTAGCGCACGATGGCAACGTCGAGGCCCCGCTCACGGTAGGCAAAGCAGAGGTGCTCGCCCAGGGCCTTGGCCGTGGCGTAGGACCAGCGGGCGACCCAGGTGGGCCCCAACACGCGGGCCGCATCCTCGGCAAAGGGCACGGCGCTGTTCTGGCCGTAGAGTTCCGAGGTCGAGGCGAAGCAGACCCGCGCCCCGTGCCTGGCGGCTGCGGCCAGCACGTTCTCGGTGCCATAGACGTTGGTGTGGATGCCGCCGATCGGGTTGTCGAGCACGTACCTGACGCCCACCAGCGCTGCCAGGTGGTACACCACCTGGCAGCCACGCACGAGGCGCGCCACAAGGCCCGCGTCGCAGACATCGCCCTCGACGAAGGTCAGACGGCGCTCATGCGCCAGATGGGCCAGGTTGGCCAGCCGCCCGGTGGAGAGGTTGTCGAGCACCACCACCTGCCAGCCGTCGGCCAGCAATCCGTCTACCAGATGAGAGCCGATAAAGCCGGCGCCCCCGGTCACCAGGGCCTTCATGGCCGGTTATGGTACAGGAGATGGGGAGAAAACGCAAATGTCAATCCGCCGGTGTGGGCAGGTCTTCCATCGTTGTCACCCTGAGCGGCTCTGCGGGCGCCCCATCGGGGCGAGGCTCGCGCAGCGAAGGGTCCACCCTGCGCTGACAGGACCCTTCGCGCTGTGAGTGGGGCCGGCAATGCGGGGCGGCCTCATGCGCTCAGGGTGACCATGCGCAAGCCCGGCGCCCTTCGCCAGGGTGCAGAGCCTGCCGCCTGGAAAACGCGTGGTGCAGAGGCTGGCTACTCGGCAGCCCCCTGGGCCGCCTCTTCACCCTCGGCCGGCGCCTCGGCCACCGCGCGCCGGCGCGGCGAGAGGGCGGTGGCCAGGCCGAAGAGCAGGGCGGCCGTGAGCACGATGGTGGCCCCCGAAGCGATGTTGAGCCAGTACGACAGGAAGAGCCCCACCACCGCCGAGAGGATGCCGATGGCCACCGATGCCCCCATCATGCGCCCCAAGTCGTCGGTGAGCTGGTAGGCCGCCGCCGCGGGGGTGACGATGAGCGCCTCGACCAGGATGATGCCCACCACTTTGAGGGAGATGACCACCGTGAGCGCGATGAGCGCCAGCAGCAGGTAGTAGAGGGCCGCCGCCGGCAGGCCCACCACCTGGGCCATCTCGGCATCGAACGAGATGAACAGGAACTCTTTGTAAAAGAGCCCCACCGTCAGGAGCACCAACAGGCCCATGCCCACACTCAGCCAGAGGTCCTGCTGGCTGACGGCCAGCACGCTGCCGAAGAGGAAGCCGAAGAGGTCCACATTGTAGCCCTGCAGGAGCCCGATGAGTACGATGCCGAGGGCCATGCTGGTGGCGAAAAAGATGCCGATGGCCGTATCCTCGCGCACCTGGCTGCGGCGGCTGACGGCGCCGATGCCCAGGGCGGTGAGCAGAGAGAACACCGCAGCGCTGAAGATCAGGTTCCAGCCCAACAGGTAGCCCAACGCCACGCCGCCGAAGGAGGCGTGGGCGATGCCGCTGCCGATGAAGGCCAGGCTCTTCAGCACCACGTAGACGCCGATGATGGCGCAGATGGCCCCAATCAGCGTCGAGGCCAGCAGGGCGCGCTGCATGAAGGTATAGCTGAGGATGTCGAACATGGCTACTCTCCCGCCGGCTTGTGCTGCGCAGCCGGCGAAACCCTGGCCGTGAGGCCCTTCTTGCGGTGCGAGCCCACCATGATGTGCGGGAGAGCCCCGTGGGTGAGGAACATGGTGCCGCAGCCGTAACAGCCCTCCACCACCTCGGTCGTCAACACCTCCTCGGGCCGGCCATGGACCACCAGCCGGCAGTTGAGGCACGCCACCTGGTCCACATACTGTGACACCACGCCCACATCGTGGGAGACCATCATGATGGTGATCCCCTCCTCGTGGAGTTGGTTGAGCAGCTCGTACAGGCTGCTGCTGGTGACCGGGTCGACGCCGGTGGCGGGCTCGTCGAGGAGCAGGATTTGGGGCTCCACGGCCAGGGCGCGGGCGATGAGCACCCGTTGGCGTTGCCCACCGGAGAGCTGGCCGATCTGGCGCTCGGCCAGGTCGGCCATGCCGACGCGCGCCAGCGCGGCCTGGGCGGCCCGGCGGTCGGCCGCCGACGGGCGGTGGAAGAGGCCGATCTGGCCGTAGCGGCCCATCAGCACCACATCGAGCACGTGCACGGGGAAGCGCGGGTCGATGGAGGCCAGTTGAGGCACGTAGCCCAGGCGCTGGCGGACGGCGCCCAGCCTGTCGACCGGCGTGCCGAGCACGCGCACCTCGCCGCGCACCGGCCGCACCAGGCCCAGCACCGTGCGCAGGAGGGTGGTCTTGCCCGAGCCGTTGGGGCCCACGATGCCCACAAACTCGCCCCGCCGCACGTGCAGCGAGACGTCCTGTAAAGCGACGGTACGCCCAAAGGCCACCGTAACGTTCTCCAGTTCGACGGCCCATGGGTCATTGGCAGCCATGGGTTGCACCCCCTTGCCTGTTCAGTAGGTCGATTTTATGCAAACCCGGGGCACTGGTCAAGGATGATATGGGTGGCGGCCGCCGGGGAAATGGGGCTCCATTTTGACGGGGGCTCCGGAGCAGAGTATAGTATACACCATACCCCGGTAGGGTATCAAGGAGGCGAGGATGTTGGGCAGCCAGCCGACCAAAATGGAGGCGCATCTGGCGCCGGTGCTCGACGCAGCGCGCTGCCACGCCTGCCGCAGGTGCCTGGCCCGCGAGGTCTGCAAGCCCAAGGCCATCGTGCGCATCGACCGCGACGAGCCGCCCTTTGTCGACCCCAGCCGCTGCCTGGGCTGCCGCGCCTGCGTGGTCGCCTGCCCCTTCGAAGCCCTGCACATGGAAGGGGCCAGTGCTCCGTAGGGATGGACAGGATACACAGGATGATGGCGCCTCGCCCTGTCCATCCTGCGCATCGGTATTCCGCGTCGTGCACGCGCTCGCCACACGCGTCGCGGCAGGGGCGCGCACGAGCGCGGGTTCTCTCTACACCCCTCGAGTCCGAACAGGTGCGCTCGATGCTCCTGTGGCGCCCAAGGCGCTGAAGCGCCCACTGCGAAGCACTGGGCCGCATGCCTACCGCCCGAGCACTTCGAAGCCCGGCTTGAGCGCAGGGTACAGTTCGCGGTAGAAGGCGTAGAGCTCGTCGTAGCGTGCCGCATCGGCGGGCTGGGGCTCCACGGCCGGCTCGTAGCGCACGGCGCGGGCCCGCGCCTCGGCGGGGTTGGCATAGATGCCGGTGGCGAGCCCGGCCAGGAGGGCGGCGCCGACGGCGGTGCGCTCGGCCCCCACCGCCGACATCACCGGCAGCCCCAATACCGAGGCCAGGATGCCCTGCCAGGGCTGCTTCGAGCCGCCGCCTCCCGCGCTCACCACCTGCGCCGGGCCGGGCCCCAGAGCGCGCATGATCTCCAGGCTGTCGCGCAGGGCAAAGGCCACCCCCTCCATGATGGCGCGCACCATGTGGGCGCGGCCGTGCTGCAGCGTCAGCCCGACGAACGCCCCCCGTGCCTCGGCATCGAAGTGGGGCGTGCGCTCGCCCACCAGGTAGGGCAGGAAGAGCAGCCCCTCGGCCCCCGCCGGCACCGCCGCCGCCTCCTGCGCCAGCTCGTCGAAGCTCATGGCCGGCGCCAGCCGCTCGCGGAACCAGCCCAGCGAGAGCCCGGCCGCCAGGGTGGCGCCCATGGAGTACCAGCGGCCCGGCAGGGCGTGGCAGAAGGTGTGGAGGCGCAGGTGAGGGTCGTAGAGCGGCGCCGCCAGGGGGCTGAGCAACTGGCCGCCGGTGCCAATGGTGCACGAGGCCAACCCCGGGTCCAAGAGCCCGGAGCCCAGCGCCTGGCAGGCCTGATCGGCGCCACCCGCGGCCACCGGCGTGCCCGCGGCCAGGCCCAGGGCATCGGCGGCCTCGGGGCGCAGCTCGCCCGCCACGTCGGTCGGCTCGAGCACCTCGGGCAGCAGCCAGTGGGGCAGCTTCCACTCGGCCAGCAACTCATCGGCCCACCGGCGCCGCGCGACGTCGAAGAGCAGAGTGCCCGAGGCGTCGCTCACCTCGGTGGCCACGCGGCCGGTCAGCTTGAGCCGCACATAGTCCTTGGGCAGCACCAGTTTGTCGGCGGCCGCCAGAGGCTCGGGCTCGTAGCTCAGCAGCCAGAGGAGGCTCGCGGCAGCAAACCCCGCCGCCAGGCGGTTGCCGGCGAGGCGGCCCAGGCGGCCGAGGCCCACCGCGCGGATGGCCTCGCGCACCTGGGCCGAAGAGCGCTGGTCGGGCCAGATGATGGCGGGGCGCGTGGGGGTGCCCCTGGCGTCGAGCAGCACGGCCCCGTGCATCTGCCCCGCCAGGCCGATGCCGGCCACCTCTGCGCTGGCCCGCCCGGCCTGCGCCAGGGCAGCGCGCACCGCCTGCACCGCCGCCTGCCACCAGGCCTCCGGGTCCTGCTCGGCCCAGCCGGCGTGGGGCTGGTCGATGGGGTAATCGGCGGCGCCCACCCCCAAGAGGGCGCCATCGGGGTCCACGAGCACGGCCTTGGCGCGCGAGGTGCCAATGTCGATGCCCAGAAGGTAGCCCATGAGTACCTCCCTACCTCGCCCGTACGCTCACCATCTCCGGCGCCAGGGGCCGCGCCTCGTTGCGCACCGTGATCACCCTCTCCTCGCCCGGCTCCAGGTCGAAATAGTTATCCGAGTAGCGGGTGGCCTCGTCGGGCACGAAGAGGCGGACGAAGCAGGCATAGGCCGGCGCGCGCAGGCGCACCTGCAGCTCGTGGGCGCCCGCCTGCTCGATGCGCACGTCGAGCGGCGGCGCTGTGCGCTCGAGGTCCTTGGGCATGGCGAAGTAGTGCCGGTTGGCCGGGAAGAGGCCGCCCCGCGAGCGCACGCAGGCGTAGCGGTCGGGGCCGCCGGGCATCTCGCCGGGCTCCCATCGCCACACCGGCCGGCTCTCGTTGGCGCCCACCCGCACCTCGCGCTCGCCCTGCCAAAGGACCTGGCCGGCAAAGGTCGCCAGGCGCACCGTGACCGTGTCGGCCACCGGGCGGAGGGTGTCGTTGGTGAGCCACAGCTCCAGGCCCCCATCGGCCAGCGGCTTGAACGAGGCCAGCACCGGCGCGTAGGCGCGGCGGGCATAGTAGTAGCCGGCCTTGCCAAAGCCATAGTAGTCGATTACGCTCCAACTCAGCACCGGCCAGCAGTCGTTGAGCTGCCAGAAGAGGGTGCCCGAGCAGTGGGGCTTGCGCCGGCGAAAGTGTTCGATGCCGAACTTTAATCCCTCGGCCTGCGCCAGCATGCTCAGGTCGATGTACTCCTCCAGGTCGCGGGGCAGGCCGGTGGTGGCCAGCATCAGGTTGTCGCCCTTGTTCTTGGGCTCATCCTTGTTGTGATGGTCCATCGACGGGCTGTGGTGGTACAACTGCTCGGGCGGGATCACGCGGCGCAGCGTCTCGAGCACCGGTGCGGCGTGCATGCCGAACTCGCTGATAAAGCGCCCCATGTCTTCGGCATAGTGCACGTACGACACGTTCTCTGGCGTGTTGACGTGCTGTGAGGGCTCGCCGAAGCGGCGGGGCAACAGGCCATGCCACACGTGCCAGTTGTGGGTGTCGCCGTCCTCGGCCGAGTTGTAGTCGCTGCCGCCGTAGGGGCTGCCCGGCCAGTAGGGCACGTGGCCGTCGAGCTCGGCCACCGTCTCGGGTAGGATGTGGTCGTAGTAGAGGCAGCCGGGCACGTGATAGTCGGCCCGGTCCCAAAAGACCTGGGAGTGGATCCACTGGTTCTCGTTGTTGCCACACCAAAGGGCCAGGCAGGGGTGGTTGCGCAGCCGGCGCACCTGGTAGGCAGCCTCGGCGCGCACCTCGGCAGCGAAAGCGGGGTCCTCGGGGTACATGGCGCAGGCGAACATGAAATCCTGCCATACCAAGAGGCCCAGCCGGTCGCAGAGGTCATAGAAGACGTCGTGCTCATAGATGCCGCCGCCCCACACGCGCAACATGTTCATGTTCGCCTCGCGGGCGGCGCGCAGCAGCATGGCATATCGCTCCGGCGGAATGGCGCCCACGAAGGAATCGGCGGGGATCCAGTCGGCCCCCTTGGCGAAGATGGGCACGCCGTTGAGCACAAAGCGGAAGAAGCGCGTGCCCGGCTCGTCGGGGTCGGGCGACTGGTCGAGGGCGATGGTGCGGATGCCGATCTGCGTGCCATGGGTGGCCACCGGCCCGGCGCCATCGCGCAGCTCGACGTCGAGCCGGTAGAGGGCGGGGTTGCCCAGGTCGTGGGTCCACCAGAGCTGGGGGTGGTCCACGGTGAGGTAGAGGGTGGCCGTCGGCCGGCCGGGCTCGCCGGTGAGGGCGGCGGTCTGGCGCACGGCGGCGCCACCGGGCGCGGTGAGCGTGACCTCGGCGCTGAGGGGGCCGGCGGCGGCAAAGGCCTCGGCCTCCACCCGCACCGCCACGAGCGCGACATCCTGCGCCCGGTCGATCTCGAGCGTATAGGCGTGCACGCCGGTGATCGCAGCGCGGCGCTCGCGCCGCAACCACACCGGCCGCCAGATGCCCACCGTCGGCAGGCGCGGGCCCCAATCCCACCCGTAGCCGAACTGGGCCTTGCGGATCGAGACGCGCTCGAGCACGTTGTTCCCCCAGAGGGCGAACTGGTCGGGCGCGTGGGCGTGGGCCTTGGGCGGGTCGAAGCACAGGGCCAGGGTGTTGGGCTGGCCGGGGCGCACGAGCGCCGTGACGTCGAAGGCGGCCTCGCGGAACATGTTGCCGTGGCGGCCGACCTCCTGGCCGTTCAGCCAGAGGGTGGCGAAGGTGTCGAGCCCCTCGCACACCAGGCGCAGGCGTTCATCGGCGGCGAGCGGGCCGGGCCCCTCGAAGCGCAGGCGGTACCACCATTCGCGCTCCTCCATCCAGGCGCAGGCGGGTTCATTGCGGTCGTAGAACGGGTCGGGGATGCGCCCAGCGGCGATGAGGGCGCGGTGCACATCGCCGGGGACGGGCACGTCGAGCCAGGCGCTATCGTCGAAATCCGGCTCGTGGGCGCCGGCCGGCACGCCGGTGCCCGGCGCGAAATCCTGCAGCTTCCAGACGCCATTGAGGTCCATGACTACCCATCCAGCCGAGTTGAAGGGGCGCGGCCGCCTGCCAGGCGGAGCGCAAAGGAGGCCAACGGGAGAAGTATACGGCACAGCGGCGCAGGGTTCAAATGGAAGGGAGCGCCCGGCCCCCCTCGCCCACCACCGCTGCCTTTACTTGACAGTAGTAGAATAGTGCGCAGTTGCAGCGGGCTGGAGCCGGAACCCCGGCGGGTTCGGGCACGCCGCCCACCCCAGCACGGCCCGCCCGGCCCAGGCGAGAGCGGCGCGGGCAGCGACGAGCGAGAGGGCCGTGACGGTGCGCTCGAGCAGGGCGGCGTGCCCCCAGATGGCGGGGCGGGCCGGCGAGTTCGTCGAGTTGGTAGCCAACCTGGTGGCCACCCTGGGCGTGCGCAACCTGGTCGACCTTTTCCTGCCCACGCGCAGCCCGGCACCCGAGCCAGGGGCGTAAGTGCATGGTGCCCGATTGGCCGCCGGGCACCGTGCACTGCCATCTCTGAGCCCCACCGTGCGGCCCGGGGCCCCCTGGCGGCAGGCTTGCCCCTCCAGCAGGGCTGGGGGTGGCCATGCGCTTCAGGCGTGGGCGCGGGAAGCGGCCGGGGGATGGGCGCGCCGCCTGGGCGCCGGGCATGGGCGGCTTCGGCCGCTGCTACAGTGGGCTGCCGTCCATCTCGTCGAGCGGGTCGGGCCGAGGCACGATGAACGACTCGCCCCTGCTCCAGGCACGAGACTCGAGCGCGGCGCAGAGGGCGGCCGAGATGAGCAGGTCATCGTGGCCGCGGGCCGGCCGCACGCCCCAACGCAGGCCCTGGCCCGGCCCTGGCAACACCTGGTACTCGGCTGCAGCCACCTGCCTCCAGAACTCGGCCTGGGCGGGGCAGCCGCTCAGCCGGTGGTCCTGGAAGCGGCCGGTGTCGCAGATGGCCAGGAAAGCCCAGCCCAGTTGCGATTTGGTGGCCTCGGAGAAGACAAAGGGGATCACGCGCTCTCCCAGGCGCTCGCGCAGGAAGGAAGCCACCCCGGCGCCCAGCCCGGTGGCGTCGATCACCAGGTGGCGGGGTGCCCAGGCTTCGGCCAGCTCCACCAGGCGCGCATACAGCTCGGCCTGGCTGATGCCCTGCCACCAGCGGCGGCCCACCACGCGGTAGAGGGGCCGCCCCGCGGCTGGGGCCCCTTCGCCGGGCGGTGCCTGGATGGCAAAGAGGGTGCAGGCAGTGGCATCGTGCGAGCCGCGCTCGCCGGGGCCTTCGGCCTGGCCGGCCTCGCCCCCCACGTCGACGGTCAGCGCATAGAGCGCGCCGGGCTGGGGCGTGGGGTGGGGCGCATGGTCGCCCTGCATGAGCGCCCGCCGCGCCGGCGGGAAGAGGCCGGCCGCTGCCTCGATCTCTTCGAGCGCATACTGGGTGCGGATGAGCGGGTGCCAGGCACCCAGGCGAGCGATCTCGCCCTCCACGTAGGCGCGGTAGGCCGGCACCTCGCCGGCTACCCGCTGCCAGGGCACGGCGAAAACGCGCCGCACGCCATCCTGCTCCTCGAGCCGGCGCAGAGCGCGCACTGTGTGCGCCAGGAGCGTGTCGGCCGTCCATGCCGTGCCCCACAGGACCGTGGTGGCGTTCGTGGCAGCGCCCATGGGGCGGAAATCCTTGTTCCACTTGTCCTCTGGGATGTCCTGAGCCTCGTCGGCCTCCAGGAGGATCGATGCCGTGGCGCCCACCACCGAGGCCCCTGGCTGGGCCGAGAGGAACAGCGCCCGCGCCTGGCCCAGCCGCACCATGTAGCCGCGTTCGCGGTGCCAGCGGCCGCGGGTGAGGGGGTTCTGCAGGCGGGCCTGCAGGCGCAGGAGCGAGTTCACCGTCTGCGGCTGGAAGGTGGGCGAAGCCTTGACGAGAAAGCCCCCGGTGTGCTGGAAGGCCACGAGGAGCAGCGCCTCGAGCTGGGCCGCCGTCTCGTTCTTGCCGGCCTGGCGGCTCATCATCACTGCGAAGGTCAGGCCGCGCCGGCGAAACACCGAATCGAGCACGGCCCGCGCCACCTCGAGCTGGTAGCTGCGCAACGGCACGCCGATGGCCCAGCGCGAAAAGAGGGCCGGGTCGAGCACCAGCCCCGCCGCCTGATCCACATAGCGCCAGAGGTTCATTCCGCATCCCTCAAGCTAGGGGAATGGCTGCACCGCGAAGGACGCCAAGGGCGCGAAGGACTCCTTGGTTCTTCCTTCGCGCCCTTGGCGTCCTTCGCGGTTCAACTCTCCCCGTCTTTCGGCTGCAACTCGTGCACGCGGCGGGCGACGGCCTCGAAGAAGCGCTCGAGCTCATCGGCGCCGCTGGTGGCAGCGCGCTGCACGAGCATGCCGGCCAGGCTCTTGCCCACCTGCGCCAACACCGTGAGGTAGCGCAGGGCCTCGGCCGTATCGCACTCGTCGCCACTCACGCGCTCCTGCAGCAGCCGGTCGACCATGTCGCGGCGAGTCGCCAGGAGGGCAATCTCCTCTTCCAGGGTTGTCGTATGCATCTCCTCGGGCGAGACAGGCGCCTGGCCCGGCAGCCCGGGCGGGCGCACTCGCCCGGCGTGGGCGGCACACAAGGTGGCGCCCCGCATCGCCCAGGCCCGGCAGCCGGGGTATGCACAGGGTTGCTTCTTGCAGTTGCGGGGCATGGGGGCCTCCGTAGAACGTAAGGCGTGAAACGTAAAGCGGTTGTTGCGTGTTCCGTCTACCTGGGCCGGCAGACGGAACACGCGACACGCAGGGCGCAGCGCACCGTTACGCCATGGCCAGGGCCATGGCCTGTGCTTGCTCCATCGTCGCCCCTCCCCCGGCGACACAGTGCCCGACGGTGAAGGTGTGGCTGCCGGGGGCGACGCCCGAGGCCACGGCCAGCCAGGCCAGCGCCCAGTGCTCGTTGCCCACGGTGGCGACGGGCGCCAGTGGGGCCGTTTCGTGGGCGTCGTCGTGGAAGAAGGCGACGCTGTACGCGCCGCCTGCGCTCAGGGTGCCTGTCGCGGCCAGCAACAGGAGCACCCTGCTCTCCACCTCCACGGCCACGGTCAGGCTCAGGCCCGGCACGGCGACCAGGCTGGCCGAGGCGCAGGCGGCCGGCGAGGCGAGGGTGGCGCAGGCCACGGTTGGCTGCCACAGGCGCGAGGTCACCCACGGCAACGGCACCCCCTCCGGCGCCAGCACCAGGGCGTCGGCAGGGTTGCCGCCCGGCTGCAGCCACAGCCACACCCGGGTGCCCGCGGCCAGGAGCACCTCGCCCAGGCCGGCGGCCACGGGCACCCCTGCCAGGAGCGCCGCCGGCGCGCCGGCCAGCTCCACATCGGCCTGCCAGGTGGCGGGGTCGAAACGGCGGATGGTGGCACGATGGATCGACATGGGAGCCTCGCTCAGTTCCAGCCCGCTGTCCAACTCTCGCGCCACTGCATTTCGCGGCGCGCGAGCTGGTTCAGCCGGGCGCGGAACTGGCCCAGGCGGGCCTCGCCCCAGTCGCGCCAGAGGCGGGGCGCCCCGGCGGTGACGTTGACCTGGCCGATGGCCTCCTGCGCGCGCTGCAGGGCCGCGTGGCCCGCCGCGCCCATGGCCACCACCTCCTCGCCCTCCGGATTGAGGCTGGTGGCCAGGGCACCATCGAGCCCCTCGATGGTGTGCGGCCGCGCGTAGAAGATGCGGATGCCCTCGCCGGCATGCACAGCCTCCACGTCGAGGAAGAGCGTGTCCTCGTCGAGGAGCCGCCAGGCAGCGCAGGCAGGCGGGCACTTGGGCTCGCCGGGGGTGTAGGGATGCCACACCTCGGTGATGAAGAGCAGCGGCTCGATGCCCATCACCGCCAGGTTGTATTCGCGCACCCCCTCCTCTGCCACCAGGGTGGCGGTGGCCCGCTGCGGCAGGGCCCACGAGAGCTCGTGCAGCGCCCAGCGCACGGCCCGCTCGAGCTCGGCGGCCGACCAGGCCACGTTGTCCACATCCTTCAGGTCGGCAGCGACGTGGGCGATGATGGTGGTCAGGTCTGACATGGCGTCTCCTTCGGCCGCTATACCCACACCACCGTGAACTCGCAGCCCCCCGTCACTCCCACGTACAGGCCGTGGTGCAGGGCGATGGGCACGGCCGGGCAGAAAGAGGCCGACGAGCCGTTGACGGCGATGGTGAGGACCAGCTCGCCGCCGGCATCGGCGCCGTCGTAGACGAGCACGCTGCCCGCGCCGGATGGCAGGCTGGCGTGCACGGCGACGAGCTGGCAGGGGCCGCTGTGGGCCAGGGCAGCCGACGTCCCACGTTGGTAGGCGGCGCTCACGGCTTGCGCCTCCTCGCCGCCGGCACCTCAATGGCGGCGGCATCCGCAGGGGGCGCGGCAGCCGGCAGGCTCTGCTCATACAGGCAGGCCAGGTCGTGTACGGCCACCAGCAGCGAGCCTACCGCCTCGCGCACGCGGGCCAGTTCGCTCGACCCCCCCGGCGCCAGGGCCAGGGCGCGGTCGGCCGCACGCAGGCGGTTACGGACCTCAGCGAGTGATGGAGACATCGAGGGCCTCCTTTGCATGAAACGTGAAACGTGAAACGTAAGACGTGAAACGTAAAACGTGAAGCGTAAGACGTGGAAGGTATGAGTGTTGTGTGCGTTACCTGTCGGTTCCAAGGCGGCCTTGGTGTGCTTTGGGGTCCCGGCGGTCCAGCGCCCGTGCGCCGAGGCCGGCGGCACCGCTGAGGTTCTGGATGGCCTCGTAGCCGAAGGTGGCCACGGAAGCGCCCAGAAAGCCCGCCCAGCCTGCGCTCCACCAGTTCTGCCCGGTCAGGGCGGCGGCGGCCAGCTCGGCAGCCACGGCCAGGGCCAAGACGAGCAGGTTGGTATAGCGCCAGTTGGGCAGGTAAGCCTTCAGCCACTGGGCCAGGAGCCCGGCCAAGAGGGCGGCCGCGGTGGGGTCCAGCAGCCCAGACGGGTCGAGAGGAAACGAGTTCATGGCATCCTCCTTTGTGCGATGAACCAGCGACAAGCGCAGCGTGTTGCGTGTTCCATCCGCTTGGCCAGCGGAACGGAACACGCAGCACGCTCGCCACGCCTGGCATCGCCTACGCGACGTTGTGCTTGTGCAGCGCCCTGGCGTCGGCGACGCCGACGGTGTAGAGGAAGCGCACCTTGATGCGCATCTCGTCGTTGGTGAACATCGAGCCGATGGTCGCGTCGTCGGCCACAAAGAGCTCGGGCGTGCGGCCGAAGCGGTAGCCGATGCAGATGCCCGGCAGGTCGGCCGGGTCGGCAGCGGCCGCCCAGTCGCCGCCGTCGGTGAACTCGGGCACGGTGATGACGCCAAAGGTGCCGGCGCGGACGTTGGCATCGTTGTTGCCGGTGCCCGGCTCGCCCGCCGACTTGAGGATGGTGAGGGCCGTCTTTTCCAGCTCGATGGGCACCAGCAGCCAGCGGGGGCGCACCCCCAGGCGCTTGCCCGAGCCAGCCTCGGTCTGTTTGAACATGGCCTGCACCGTCGCATCCCACGCCGAGGCCGAGAGGGCAGAGGTACCCAGGTTGCCATACTGGGTGTCGAAGAGGTGGAACGACACCTGGTTGGCGGGCCAGTAGGGCCCAAGGCCATTGTTGTCGGTGAAGAGGCTGGCGATGGCAGCCGAGAGCGTACGCCACCCGGCCAGGCCGAGCTTGCGCGGGATCTGGCGCACCGCGGCCACGTCGTCGCGGTCGATGGTCTCGAGGGTGATGCCGATGTAGCCCCCCTTCTTGGTCCAGCGTGTGACCTCGCTGGCGTCGGTCAGGCTGGCCAGCTCGGCGTAGGCCCCGCCCTCCTCCACGGTCGAGAGGTCGCCAAAGCCGCCCAGGGTGATCCAGGTCACATCTTTGAGGGTGGGAAAGTCTTCTTCCACCACAATGGGCTGCCACCACTGGGGCCGAGCCTCGAACGACTGCACGAGCACTTTGTTGAGCGAGTTCTTGACGACGTTGGCGAGGGTGGTGGAGGTGACGTTGGCCAGGTTGACCCTCTCGGCCACGTAGGCACCGCGCATCTCGTGGTCGCCGCTGAGCAGGAGGTAGAGCTCGCGCAGGCCCGAGAGGCGGGGCACGTCGTGGCGCTCGGCGCCTGCGACGCCCAGCAGCCGGTCGCAGGCCAGTTGCAGGCGGTCGAGTTCGCTCAGCATCCCGCTCGCCTGTGCGCCGGCGCCCAGGTGCTGCACGGTCCTGTCTTCCTGCAGGGCGGCCCACACCGTGCGCTCGGCCTCCACTTCGTGGAGCACATCGGCCACGGTATAGTCGCCCCGCTGGGCCAGGCGCACCTGCACCGCCTGCTGCATGGGCAGCGGCAGACCCGAGGCGGCCAGCGCCGTGCGCAGGTAGGCCGCCGTGATCTCGCGCCGGGCGGCCCGCGCCTCCTCGAGTTCGGCGCGCAGCCCCTCGATGAGCGGCGCGGCCGCTGTGGTTTCGTTGACCTCTGACATGGTTGCTGCTCCTTCGGGCGCCACCCAGGGCGCCGCTCGTTGGTTTGCGGCAGGGGCCACATCGTTCGGGCGCGGAGCCCCCTGCGCCTCCGCGCTGGCCTCGGGCGGGCAGACCCCGCCCCCACAGGGTTGCGCATGGAGCACGCGCTCCACGCTGCCGCCGGCCGCCGGGCCGACGACCACGTCGACCGACAGGACACGTTCGATCTCGACCACGATGCCATCGCGGTGGGCCACCAGGAGGTCGGCCGAGAGCCCGACGTTGGGCACCGGACGGCCGGCCTCGCGGTCGCGCACCAGGGCGGTGAGGAGCGGCGCGAGCTCATCGCCGGCCTGGCCGGCCAGGCGCAGCTGGGCCACAATGCCCCGCGCCGGCTCCCACACCGGGCCAGCGATGACGCCGCACACGTCGCGCACCGAGCGTCCGCCCGGGCGGGTGCGGTCGAGGGCCGAGGCGTGATCGGCGAACGAGGTCACGCCATCCCACAGGGGCAGCGAGGCGGCCAACACCTCCGCCGGGTACTCCAGGCCGTTGGCACGCCCCGGGCGCATGCAGACCACCTCGAACTCGCGCCCTGCGCCGGCGGTCACGGCCAGTTCGACTTGGACGACAGGCATGGGTTCCTCCTCCGGCAACTGCGCACTGCGTAACCGAGGCTCGTGTTCCGTGTTGCGTGTTCCGCATTGCGTGGTGCGTGTTCGGTGAGGCGTATTGCGCGGCGCATGTGCCGCCTGCCACGCATCGATGGCAACGCAACACGCAATACGCAACACGTTTTACGTTTCACGTTTCACGCATTACGTCTCACTCCCCCCTCCCCCCACCGCCTGCCAATACAGCCCCAGCTCTGCTTCCACCTCGCCGCCCAACTGCGAGCGGGCGCGGCGCACGGCCCAGGCGGAGAGGTCCACGAGCATGGCGCCGAACTCGCGCCGGCGGTGGTCGTAGTGCCGGAAGGTGGGGGCGCCCATCTCGCGCGCGGTGGCCCGGTTGGCCGATTCGCCTTCGGCGAGAAAGTGCAGCGGGATGCCGGCCCCGGCGGCCACCATGAGGCGCATGGCCCGGCCATCGGGCGAGGCATCGGCGGCCTCGATGGCGGGGTGCACGGCGCGCCACTCCTCGCTCTCGTCGGTGATGATGACCGAGCCAGGGGCTGGCGGGCGCATGTACTGGGCACGTTTGCGCTCCAGCACCCCCGGCCCCGCGTTCCTGACCGTCACCTGCCAGAGGAAGGCGCCCTTGAAGCGGTTGATGCGGGCGCGGTCCTCGAGCCACTCCTTGTAGCGCCTGAGCCAGGGCAGGATGGGCGCCAGGTCGCCCTGGCCGCGCAGGGCGCCCACCGGCCGGTTGATCGAGTAGTGCAGCATGAGCTGGGGGGTGGTGAGCGCATCCTCGGCGCCGGGTCCGGGCCACCAGCGGCCCTCCAGGGTGCCATCCAGCTCGTGGTAGCGCAGCTCGCGCTCCAGGTCGGCCGGGTCGGTGTCGATGCGGTCGATGCGGGCGGCCGGCACCTCGCGCACGTACGACATGCCATCGGCGGGGTTGGTCGAGAGGACCAGAAAGAGCTCGCCGGAGCGGGTCAGCTCGTCGCACCAGCGCTCGAGGCGCAGCGGTATGCGGTTCAGGCGGTGCGTCCAGAAGCGGTCGAGGAACTCTTGCACGCGCGGCAGGCGCGAGCGCACCAGCAAGCCCTCGCCGACCACAAAGTCGGTGGTCAGGCTGACGATGCGGAAGGCCAGCGGGTTGGCGCGCCAGGCCTCGAGGGCGCCGGCCAGGTCGCCCTGCAGGTCGTGCCAGGCGCGGTCCTGCGGGGCAGCGCTGCCGCCCAGTTGGGCCCACCAGCGGTCGTCGACCACCCTCACGGCCTGCTCGACGCGAGAGCGGATGATGTCGCCGAAGAAGCGCTCGGCGAGGCGGGAACGCCATCCCATGTGACCTCCTTGTGGCCAGTGGCACGTGCCATCTGCCGGCCGGGCAGAGAGGCATGCCGTTCCCCTCCGCCCGGCCTGCCCGGCCCGGCGCCTGTTGCGGGCAGTGCGCCGGCGCGCTCATCGGGCTCGCGATGGAAGCCCGGGAGCGTCGGTGTGTTGGGGGCGGCGGGCCCGGCCCAGGCGCGCCGCGGGACGCACGCGCCGCAGCCGCGCGGGCGCAGGCGGCCGAGCCCCTCTCCGCACGGCCGCCATCCCCACGCGCCGGCACAGGCGGCCTCGCAGCCAGGCACCGGCCCGCCGCCCCACACCCGGCCGACGAAAAAGGGCCGGCTCCCGGCATGTTGCCGGTGCCAGCCCTTCGGCCGCACCTTCAGGCCACAGCGCCTCGCCGGCATCGAGCTGCCCGGCGGGCCGATGTGGCCCCGTGAGAGGCTGCCGCGCCCGGCCCGCACCGCGCGCGGCGCCCTCTATTCCCTTGTGGGGGCGAGCCTGCAGCCCGCCCCCCTCTCAGCGGACCGGCCATCCCCAGCCTGCCGTGCCTCCGTACACGCGGGCCTGCCCAGGGCGACAGGGGCCGAACGGCGGCCTCACCATGGCCGGCCGGGGAGAGCCTTTCCGGCTATAGAATAGCACAAATGTTCTAGGTTGTCAAGAGGGTACCAGGCAAGATGAATAAAGATTCACGGATGGAGGAGCCCAGCGGGCTAGGCCACGCCCACCACCCGGCTGCGGCGCTCCATCAGGATCACGTCGCGCCAGGTGCCGTGCAGTTGGCCGAGCCGCTCCCTGCGGCCGACCACGCGGAAGCCACAGCCGCTGCAGAGGGCCAGGCTCGCCTCGTTGCTGCTGAGGATGCCGGCCTGCAGCGTCCAAATGCCCTGCCGCTCGGACACTTCGACCAGGGCGCGCAGGAGCGCCCTGCCTACTCCCCGGCCCCGGGCTGAGGCGGCCACGTACAGGCTCACCTCGGCCACGCCCGCGTAGCAGCAGCGCTCTGAGACCGGACTCAACGCCGCCCAGGCCACCACGCGCCCATCCTCGCGGGCCACCAGCCGGCCGTCGCGGCGGTGAGAGGCATCCCACTCGGGCCAGGTGGGCACCCGCACCTCGAGGGTCGCGTGGCCCGTGTCGATGCCCTCCTGATAGATGGCGGCGACGGCGGGCCAATCCCCTTCGGCCATCGGCTCTATGGTCATCCAGGCCTCCTTCAGGCTTGGGCCGGCAGCCCCAGCCCGCTGAGTTGCATCGCCCCGGCCCGCATCCGAAAAAGCCACGAGGGGTGGGCCCTCGTGGCTTTTTCGGATGCGTAGCTATTGGAGAATGTCGCGGCGGATCTGGTCGTACTCGGCCTTGGTGATCTCACCGCGCGCATAGCGGGCATTCAGCACGTCGAGTGCGGAATTGCTCGCCTGCGGGTGGGCCGGGTACTCATGCCGCGAGCGCAGAGCCAGCACGATCAGCGCGATAATGGCTCCCCAGAAGAGGAGCGTGAGCAGCCCACGGCCCAACATCCAGCCGAGGCCCAAAACCAGCCCCAGCCCATGATGCCCAAACCAGAACATGATCAACCCTCCCAGGCACGGCGGCCAGGCCTGGCGGTGCGCTGGCACCGCCCCGGCCGGGGCCGCCCAGAATCGAACGGCGGCCGGCTCGCTCACGAGCCGCTCCGCTCGGCCGACAGGTCCCCACACCCTAACGGTGGGTTACCATAAGATAAGTATAGCACCAATCGCGGGCCTTGTCGACAGGCGGCCTCGCCCGGGTGTAGTTCATTCTGGGGGCAAGCCAGCGACCAACGTTCTGGACAGGTATGAGGCCCATCCCCCCGGCCCCTTCCCACTGCGGCGGGAAGGGGGAGCCCTTCGATGGGGGTTTGGGGCGGGCGCTTTGCGCTCGCCCCAAACCCCCAAACCCCTGCCCCGCCCCGACGGGGTGGGGGCAGCACCATACACCGAATGCTGGCATACAGGCTTGCCCCCAAGCGGAACTGCACCCGTCGGAGGGGGCGCAGCCGCTCGGCGCGGCGCGAGGCCCCCTTGTCACTCTGAGCGGCTCCTGCGGCCAGCCTTCAGCCCGGCGCCAAGCGAGCGAAGAGTCCTTGCCAGCCATGGCGGCACGCCTGGAGTGGTTTGGCGCCACGGCAAGCAAGGATTCTTCGCTGGAATTGGCGCCCCAGTGCTGCCTGGCCGTCACTGCCGCTCAGAATGACTCTCACGGCGACGGTGGCCAGCAAATTCACCGACGATTTCGGGATACACCCGGCGGCCTCACCTTCCCTTTGACAGCGGACCGCACCGGCCGTATAGTGGAGTCTGGCAGCCTGCTTCACGGGCTGCCGCCTTTGTCGTGGAGGCGCCCCGGGCCGAGGTCGCAGCGCGCCGTAGGCCCGGGCGATGGGGCCGCGCCTCTTGTTGCCGCGGCCCAGGGGGTATGGAGCGATGGAGAGCCGAATCGCACGCGAGATCAAGCTGCACCTGCACCCGGTAGCGGTCCTGTTCAGCAACGAGAAGCCGGCCGGGGCGCTGCAGTTCGAAGAGGGCGCGCGGGGCTGCGTCGTCGAGATGTACGGCCGGGTGGCCCGCGGCGCGGTCGCCGCCTTTGACCGCCACACCACCGGCTGCCTGGGCGGCATGGTGGGCCTTTGCTTTGGCGATGCCTACCGCGACTTTCCGGGCGGCATCGAGTACTTTCTCTCGGTCGGGCGGCCGGGCTTTCGCGAGGGCGAGGCCTACCGCAAGACCGTCGAGATCGCAGCGGCCACCATCGCCGCCCTGCCCAAAGTCGATATCCCCTATACCTACGTCGTCTTCAAGCCGCTCGAGCAGGTGGACCCGGCGCGCGAGACGCCGCAGCTGGTCTCTTTCCCCTGCCGCCCCGATCAGCTCTCGGCTCTGGTCACCCTCGCCAACTATGACCGCCCCGGCGCCGAGAACGTCGTGCTGCCCGCCGTCTCGGGCTGCCAGAGCGTGGTGCTGGTGCCCTACCTCGAGGCGCAGAAGGAGCAGCCACGGGCTGTGGTGGGCATGACCGACATCAGCGCCCGCCCCCACGTCGATGCCGACGTGCTCACCTTCACCGTGCCCTTCCGGCGCTTCCTGGAGCTGGAGGAGAACGCGCCCGCCAGCTTCCTCAGCAAGCCTGCCTGGCGCAGGCTCAGGCCGCGCATTCCAGAAGTGCCCGAGAATTGAAACTTTCGGCTTCCCCGGTTGTCTTCTATATGGGGGCCCACCATGAACGACGAAGAACTGGTCCAGCGGCACCTCTTGGGTGACGAGAATGCGTTCCCCGAGCTGGTGCAGCGCCACATCCGCTCGATCTATAACCTGGCCTACCGCTCCACAGGCGATGGCATGGAAGCCGAGAACATCGCCCAGGAGACGTTTGCGCGCGCCTACGCGGCACTGCCGCGCTGGCAGCCCGGCACGCCGTTCAAGCCGTGGCTGCTGACCATCGCCCTCAACCTGTGCCGCAACTGGGCGCGCCGGGCGGGCCGCGAGCAGCCCATCGCTCAGGCCCACCCCGCCAGTGAAGACGAGGCCGAGGATGACCCCCTCGACCGCCTGGCCGACCCGGGGCCCGATCCCCTGGAGATGCTGGTGGCCGCTGAGACCAGTGAAGCGCTGGAACGAGCCGTGCAGGCACTGCCGCTTCCGTACCGGCAGGCGATCATCCTGCGCTACGTCGAAGGTCTGAGCTACGAAGAGTTGGCGCAGACCCTGGGCCTGCCCCTGAACACCGTTCGTACCCACCTTCTGCGGGCCAAAGAACGGCTGCGCCGGGCGCTCACAGAAGGTATGGGGAGGGAAGCCGATGGACTGTCAAGAGATTCGGCCGCTCCTGGACCCCTTTGGCGAGGGGTTGCTGAGTGCAGACGAGAGGCAGCAAGTATGCGAGCATCTGGCCGTCTGCGCCGCGTGCCGCAACGAGGCGCGTGAGCTGGCCGAGCTGGGCCATGCCCTGAGCCACCTGCGGCTCTACGAGCCGCCCGCCACCCTGGCGGCCCGCACCATGGCCGCTGCCCGCCGCCGCAGCGATGTGGCCCGCCCGGCCCCGGCCTGGTGGTCGTGGCTGTTGGGGGCGGGGGCTCTGCTGGCCGTGCTGGTGTGCCTCTGGCTCGCGGCCGAGGCCCTGGCCGGCTTCGAGGGCGCCGGCGGCGGCGAACTCCTCGACCTCATCGGCAGCTACCCCCACCTCCTCTGGCGCTATCCGGCCGATACGGCCCTGGCCCTCCTGGAAACTGTGCCGGTGACCAGCCTGGCCATCGGCCTGGCCAGCGCCGTCCTGGCCTGCCTGCTGGGGGCGCAGGTCGTGGCCCAAGCGACCGCCCCCCGAGGCTGGCCCCACCCCAATGGGCGGGCCTGACGGGGAGGCGACCGTGAACGCCTGGAAGGTTCTTGCCGTCGTCGCCGGGGTGCTGGCCATCCTGGCACTCTTGGCGGGCGCTTTCGCCCTGGGCGTGCGGGTCGGCGGCGCCCAGGCCTACCGGGCGGGCTTTCACGACATGTTTCCACCTCCGCCCCCGCCCACCGGCGCTTGGCTGGCCGGCCACAGCGTCGTGGGCACGGTGGAGCAGGTCGACCTGCGCGCCGAGCTCATCACCGTGCGCGGCGAGAGAGGGGTGTATGCCCTGGTGCAAGTGGGTGACGACACCCTCCTCGAGCGGCGCGGCCAGAGGATCGGCCTGGCCGCCGTGCAGGCCGGCGAGCGCATCGTGGCCATTGGCGCGCCCGACGACGAGGGGCACATCGCGGCGCGGGTCATCCGCATGCTTGACGCCCGGGCCAGCAGGCCGGCCTCCCTTTGGGGCGAGCTGGCGCGCGGCGCCTATCGCGTCTACCATGCCCTACAGCAGGCATGGCGTGGATTGTTGGGGAGGAAAACTCCATGAGGAAGACGATCGTTATCACCGTCGTGGTCGTGGCAGTTGTAGCGGGCCTCGGTTTCTTTGGCTTGCAGCGCCTGCAGGCCGCCCAGGCAAGCCAGACCAACCTGCAGACGGCGCAGGTGCGCCGCGGCTCGCTGACGGCCACCATCGGCACGGCGGGCACGATCCAGCCATCCAACTCGATCAACTTGAGCTTCCAGACGTCAGGCACGGTGAAGGAAATCAAGGTGAATGAGGGCGATCCGGTGAAAGCGGGCCAGGTGATCGCCACTCTGGATGCGGCCGATGTGCAACTGCAGGTGACCCAGGCCGAGCTCAACCTTCAGAGCGCGCAGCTCAAGCTGCAAACGACCAAAAAGGGCCCCACGCCCGAACAGATCGCTGCGGCCAAGGCCAGCCTGGCCAGCGCCGAAGAGAACCTGAAGGCGCTGCAGGCCGGGCCATCGGCCAACGACATCGAAGTCGCACGCCTCAAGTACGAGCAGGCCAAGGACCAGCTCTGGAGCGCCCAGTGCCAGCGGGATGCCACCTGCGGCAAAGGGCCCGGCGTGGCCTGTGACCAGGCCAATGCTTCCGTGTCCAGCGCCACCATGGCCGTAGAGATCGCCCGCATCCAGTACGAGCAGGCCCAGCAGGGCCCCACCGATAAGGACCTGCGCGCCGCCGAGGCCCAGGTGGCCCAGGCGCGCCTGAACCTGGCCAACCTCACCAGCTCGCCCACGCCCGAGGATATCCAGGCGGCCGAGAATGCCGTCAAGCAGGCCCAGGTCGCGCTCGATCAGGCCAAGCTCAAGCTGGCCCCCTACACGCTGACGGCCCCCTTCGACGGCACCGTGGCGCGCCTGTCGCTGCAGGTGGGCCAGATGGTGGGCGCCAACACCCAGGTGGGGCTCCTGAGCGTGCCCGACAGCTTTGACATCACCGCCGACATGTCGGAGGTCGATGTGGCCAGGGTCAAGGTGGGCCAGGAGGTCAATATCACCCTCGACGCCCTGCCCGACCGCACCTTCAAGGGCCACGTCACCAAAGTGGCGACCGTCGGCACCAGCACCCAGGGCGTGGTCAACTATCCGGTAACCATCCACCTGGATGAGGCCGACCCGGCGATCAAGCCCGGCATGACCGCCAACGCCTCGATCATCGTCGACCAGCGCGACAATGTGCTCCTGGTGCCCAGCCGCGCCATCCGCACCCAGGGCAACCAGCGGCTGGTGCGGGTGCTCTTCCAGGGCCAGACCATCGACGTGCCGGTGCAAGTGGGCCTGAGCGGCGACAACGGCACCGAGGTCCTGGGCGATACCCTGAAGGAAGGCGATGAGGTGGTGCTGAATGTCACCGCCAGCCAGACGCAGCGGGGCCTCGGTATCCCCGGCATGGGCGGCGTGATGAGGTTCGGACGATGATCACCCTGCAAGACATCACCAAGACCTACCGGCTCGATGGCGTCGAGGTACAGGCGCTGCGCGGCGTCTCGCTGGAGATCGGCGCGGGCGAGTGGGTGGCCATCATGGGGCCTTCGGGCTCGGGCAAGTCGACGTTGATGAACATCATCGGCTGCCTGGATACGCCGACCAGCGGCAAGTACATCCTCGACGGCGTCGACGTCAGCTCGCTCGACGATGACCGCCTGGCCGAGATCCGCAGCCGCAAGCTGGGCTTTGTGTTCCAGTCGTACAACCTGCTGCCGCGCATCACGGCCCTGGAGAACGCCGAGCTGCCCATGGTCTACACCCACACGCCGAACCGCCGCCAGCGCGCGGTCGACGCCCTGAGCCGCGTCGGCCTGGCCGACCGGCTGCACCACCGGCCCAACCAGCTCTCCGGCGGTCAGCAGCAACGGGTGGCCATCGCCCGCTCGCTGGTGAACAATCCGCCGGTGCTCCTGGCCGATGAGCCCACCGGCAACCTCGACTCCAAGTCGGGCGAGGAGATCATGGCCATCCTCAGGAGCCTGCACGAACAGGGGCTCACCATCGTGCTCGTCACCCACGACCCCAATGTGGCTTCTCGGGCGCAGCGCATCGTGCGCCTGCGCGATGGCGTCGTTGTGGGCGACGAACGGACATAGCAAAAGGAACTGACGGAACGGAGGGAACTGGAGGAACTGATGGGGAAGGCATCCCTTCAGTTCCCTCAGTTCCCTAGTTCCCCCAGTTCCCTTTTGAGCGAGGGCTTCTATGGATCTCAGAGAGAGCCTTTTGACGGCGCTGCGCAGCCTGCGTGGCAACAAAGTGCGCTCGGCGCTGACCATGCTGGGCATCATCATCGGCGTGGCCGCCGTGATCGCCATGCTCTCCATTGGCCGCGGCGCGCAGAGCATGATCACCGCCCAGATCGAGAGCATGGGTTCGAACCTGATCTTTGTGTACCCAGGCGCTGCCCAGGAGGGGGGCGTCCGCCAGGCTACGGGCACCATGCAGACGCTGACCTATGAGGATGCCTTGGCCCTGGCCGACAAGTCGGTCTGCCCGAGCGTGGCGGCCGTGGCCCCCGAGGTGACCACCGGCGGCCAAATCGTCTTCCAGAGCCAGAACGTCAACGCCCGCATCTCGGGGGTGACCCCCGAGTATGCTCAGGTGCGCAACTACCAGGTGGCCAGCGGCGAGTTCATCAACGAAAGCCAGGTGTCGGGGCGCTCGCTGGTGGCCGTCTTGGGCGCCAATATCGCCAACACCCTCTTTGCCGACCAGGACCCGGTGGGCCAGACGGTGCGCATCAACAATATCTCCTTTCGGGTCATCGGCGTCCTCGAGCCCAAGGGCGGCACAGGCATGGGCAGCCAAGACGACGTGGTGCTGATCCCGCTGACCACGGCGCAGACCCGCCTGGGGCGGCGCTTTGTGCGCGGCGGCACGGCGGTGAACGACATCAACGTGCAGGCAGTCGACGCCAAGTCGATCGACCAGGCGATCCAGGAGATCACCGATGTGCTGCGCCAGCGCCACCACATCCTGTTCGACGATGATTTCCAGGTGCTCAACCAGGCCGACGTCCTGGCCACGGCCAACCAGATCACCGGCATCCTGACCGCCTTCCTGGGCGGCATCGCGGCCATCTCGCTCCTGGTGGGCGGCATCGGCATCATGAACATCATGCTGGTGTCGGTGACCGAGCGCACCCGCGAGATCGGCATCCGCAAGGCCGTGGGCGCCAAACGGCGCGACATCCTGGCCCAGTTCCTGACCGAGGCTACGGTGCTCTCGGTTTCCGGCGGCCTGATCGGCATCCTGCTGGGCTGGGCGCTGGCGGGGCTCATCTCGCGCATCAGCGCCTCCAGCGGCACGGCCATCACGGCCGTGCTCAGCGCCGACTCGGTGCTCATGGCCACTGGCTTTTCCATCGTCGTGGGCCTCTTCTTTGGCATCTATCCGGCTGCCCGGGCAGCAAGCCTGCATCCGATCGAGGCGCTACGGTACGAATAGCGCGGCGCGCCCGGCTTGCCGACTTTTGTGGACAACTTGGGAGGGTTGACTCATGAAGGGTTGGGTGTATCCTGTCATCGCGGGTTTGGTGGTCTTGGCCATCGTAGCCGCTGTGGGCGGCTACCTGGTGGGGCACAACGCAGGGTTCCAGCAGGCGAATAACGCCCGCGCCGCGTTCATGGCCCAGCGCTTCGGCCAGGGCGCCAACGGCCAGGGCACCTTCACCGGTGCCGCGCGCCAGGGGGGCATGGGCACCACGGGCACGGTCAAGAGCGTCGATGGCAACACCGTCGTCGTCACCACGCGCAACGGCGATGTGAAAGTGAAGCTGAGCCAGGATACGGCCGTGCAGAAGATGGCCGAGGGCTCGGTGCAGGATATCCAGCCCGGCCTGCGCATCGTCGTCACCGGCGACACCGATTCTGGCGGCACCATCAACGCCCGTAGCGTTCAAGTCTTGCCGGCGAGCAGCTAGCCATGCGGATTGGAGCGGCAACGGACCGGCCTGCGGAGCAGGCGCAAGCGCGACCGGTCTTCCGGTGGCCAGACCTCTTGGCCGACCGGAGGTTCTGGCTGACCGTGGCCCTCGTGGTCACGGCCAGCCTGTATCTTTCGACACTGCAGTGGGGCATAAACGGCAGCACGGAGCCCTATTGCACTGATGTAGGGGAGATCCAGAACGCTCTGCCGCGCTGGGGGACGATCCATTACCCAGGCTACCCGCTGTACACCTTGCTGGGTTCGGCCTCAGTGAGCCTTCTGCGCCTGGTGGGCATTGCACCCGCTGCCGGCGCTTCGCTTTTCTCCGCAGCGTGGGGCCTCGTCACTACGGCCATCGTCTTTGTCCTAGCTGGCGAACTGGGGGCGGGCCCGGCGCTCTCGGCGTTGGGCGCCATCGCAGCAAGCCTGGCCACGTCGATGTGGGTCGACGCCTCGCTGGCCGAGATTCACACCATGGGGGCAGCTCTCACAGCAGCCACGCTCCTCTTCGCACTGCGCTTTGGCCGGTCGGGGCGCGAACGCGACCTGCTGTGCCTGGCGACCGCATTCTCGGTCGGCATCGTCCACCAGCGCACTACGCTTTTCCTGGCCCCGGCGGTCCTAGTGCTGATATGGGGACGCTGGGCCGAGCTCTGGCGCCAGGCGGCCAAAGTACTGGGCATCGGTGCCCTGTCGCTCGCGACATACCTCTACCTGCCCATTCGCGCGTGGATGGGCGCCCGGTGGACCTTTGGAGCCGTGGGAACTTGGCAGGGCTTCTTGCAGATCTTCCTGGATACGAAAGTCGACCGGGTGGTGGCCCTGCCTACCGACTTGGCCGGCTGGTTTGTGCGTGCCAGAACGTTGGTCGGCCTCCTGAATAATGACCTGTGGCTGCCGGCCCTCCTCCTGGGCCTGGTGGGCCTCTGCCTTCTGCCACCACGCCGGGGGGCCAGGCGTGAGGCGATTGCGCTGGCGCTGGCATGGCTTCCCGCGCTGCTCCTCTCGCTGGTGATCTGGGAGGGAAGAGTATCCGATGCACTTCTCGCGGCCAAGCTGCCGATGACGCTGCTGGCCGGGGTGGGCCTCGCGCTTCTGGCGCAGGCAATGGCGCGTCTGACTCCGAGGGTGGCACTCCTGGGCGCTGTTGCGCTCGTGGCGGTGGTCGCGGGGGAGGCCTATGCCCACCGCCCGGCGATCCTGGCCGTGACGCGCGATCCGTCTGCCGAACGAACCATCGACCGCGCCATGCAGGTGGCGCAGCCGGGGGCGGCGACGCCTACGACCTTTGTTGCGCCGTGGGGCCACACCTACTGGGCCCTGGCCTACGCCCAGGCCTATCGCGGACAACTGGCCGGCCTCAATATCGTCGACCATAACGCCGACATGGCGGCTATCGCAGCCCGCGGCGACCGACTTCTCACCTTCAGCGAGACACTGTACGTTCTCCCACTGACCTGGTGGGACGCGCGCCTGGGCCACGCGTACCTCTCGCTGCCTGAGCCTGGCATTGTCGAGATCAGTCCACAACCTGCCACCGCCTCCGCAGTGCCGCCCGGCCCGGGGCTTGACCTGCAGAACGGGGTGCGCATCCTGTCTGCAGGGCTCAGGCCGGTGGGCGAGCGGCAGTGGGTTCTGACTGTCTACTGGCAGGCCGAGCGCACGCCGGAGGCCGACTATTCGGTGGCCGTGCACCTCCTGGCTCACGACCCGCCCCGGGGGTCGGCCGACATCCTGGCCCAGGCCGATCGCCAGCACCCCGTCGACGGGTGGTACCCTACTTCGCGCTGGGCGGCCGGCGAGGTGGTGCGCGACACGTACGAGGTGGCCGCACCTCCGGACAGCAAACCGCAGGCATTGCGAGTGGGCATGTATCGAGTGCTACCAGGCGGCGGGTTCGAGAACTCGCCGTGGTTGACGCTGCCTCTGTGAGAGGAGGATGAATGGGGGGTCCCCAAAGCCCGCACACGTCCGCTGGCCCCGAGGGCCACGTTGCCCTGTCGGTCGTCATCCCCGTGTACAACGAGGAGGCTAGTCTGCAGGGCCTCTACGATGCGTTGCAGGATGGCCTTCGCAGCCTGGAGCGGCCGTGGGAGGTCCTCCTCATCGATGATGGCAGCACCGATGGCAGCTTCCGCGTCATGAAGGAGCTGCACGGGCGCGACCGGCGCTTTCGGGTCATCCGCTTCCGGCGCAATTTCGGCCAGACGGCGGCGCTGGCGGCGGGTTTTGACCATGCCCGCGGCGACGTGGTGGTCACCATGGATGCCGACCTGCAGAACGACCCCCACGACATCCCCATGCTCCTGGCCACCATGGAAGCGGGCGACTATGATGTGGTTAGCGGCTGGCGGGTCAAGCGCCACGACACCTTCCTCACCCGCCGGCTGCCTTCGGCCATCGCCAACTGGCTGATCTCGCGCATCACCGGCGTGCACCTGCACGACTATGGCTGCTCGCTCAAGGCCTACCGCAGCGAGGTCACGCGCAACGTCCGCCTCTACGGCGAGCTGCACCGCTTCGTGCCGGCCCTGGCCAATTGGATGGGGGTGCGCGTGAAAGAGGTGCCGGTGCAGCACCACCCCAGGCAGCATGGCCGGTCGAAGTACAACCTCTCGCGCGTGCCGCGGGTGCTCCTTGACCTGCTGACGGTCAGCTTCCTGCTGAACTATGCGGCGCGGCCGATGCAGGTCTTTGGCCTCATCGGCCTGGCGGTGGGCGGGGGCGGTTTCCTGCTAGCGGCGTACCTGGCCGCGCTCAAGCTCTTCTGGGGCGCGGCGCTATCGCAGCGGCCCCTCTTGTGGCTGGCCATCCTGTGCATGATCGTGGGGGTGCAATTCCTCAGCATGGGGCTACTGGGAGAGCTGGTCATGCGCACCTACTACGAGGCCCAGCACAAGCCCATCTACACGGTGCGTGAGATCGTCGAGGAGTAGCCTTTGACCCGCCGCAGACTGATCGACCTGGCCAAGGTGGTGGTCACCGCCGGGCTGCTGGTGGTCGTTGCGCTCACCGTCGACCTGCGCCAGATCGCCAGCACCCTGGCCGCGGTGCAGTGGGTGCCGCTGCTCGGCGCCCTGGCGCTCTACCAGTTGGGCCTGGTGGTGCGCGCCTACCGCTGGCAGGCCCTGCTCGAAGGCCAGGGCGCCCACGTGGGGCTCCTGCGGCTATTGGGCCTCTACTACGTGGGCACCTTCTACAGCGACTTTTTGCCCACGGGCTTTGGCGGCGATGCGGTGCGCATGTTCGAGTTGGCCCGCGACGGCGTGGGCGGGCCCGCCGCCATCTCCACCGTCCTCGCCGACCGGGTATTGGGGCTGCTGGTGCTCCTGGCCATGGCGCTGGTGGCGCTGCCCTTCAGCGCCCACCGGGTGCCTGGGGCGATCGTGGCTGCCCTGCTGGCTCTCATTGCCGGCTCGGCCCTCGGCCTCTGGCTGCTCTTGAACCGGCGCCTCTACGCGGCGGCCAGCCGGCTCCCCCTGCTGGGCCGGGTACTGCGCCACGAAAAAGCCACGGCGCTCTACGATTCCCTCCACCGGTTCCCCCGGCCGGCCCTGGGCCGCGCCACGGCCGCATCGCTGGCCTTCAACGCCAGCCTGATCCTGGTGCAGGTGGGCCTGGCCTGGGCCGTCGGCGTGCGCATCGGCCTGGGCTACTTTCTGCTCTTTGTGCCGATCATCTCGGCGCTACTGGTGCTGCCCGTCTCCATCAGCGGTTTTGGCGTGCGCGAGGGAGGCTACCTGGTGCTCTTTGGGCAGGCCGGTGTGGCCGCCAGCCAGGCTGTGGCCATGTCGCTCCTCTCTTACGGGTTGAACCTGGCCACGGGGGTGGTGGGGGCAGTGCTCTACCTGGCGCAGGGCGCGCGCACGCTGAGTGCGGGCCGGTGATTGCTGAGGCCGGGCGGAGTCCCCGTACGGGAACCGTACTTGCCCACCGGGGCTTGGATCCCATCCGGGCAGGCGCGGAGCAGGTATGCCGGCTGTTGCCGGGTGCCGGTTGGAGCGAGTACGGCTGTAGTACCAGGCTGCAGGCAGAGGCCGGGGGCTGAAGCCGCCACTATAAAGGCAAGAGCCCAAACAGCTTGAGGATCGAGGCGATGATCACCACGATCAGCAGCCGCCGCACCCACACATTGGCGTTCTTGTTCTTGACCGCAAAGCGCGCCGCCAGCCAGGCGCCCGCGCCCTGCCCCACAGCCATCAGCACGCCCAGCGCCCAGTTGACCTGGCCGCCACTGGCAAAGATGGCCAGCGAAACCAACGCGAACGAGAGCACAATCACCAGCTTGATGCCGTTGGCATCGACCAGGGTGTAGCCCAGCCCCAACACCATCGCCGCCAGCAGGAAGACGCCGACCCCGGCCTGGATGAACCCTCCGTACACGCCCAGGGCAAAGAACAGGGCCAGCACGCCGGCGTTCGGCCGGCCGGGTTTGACCTCGGACCGCGAGCGGAGCCAGCGCTCGGGGTTGAAGAGCACCACCCCCAGCATCAACACCATCACCGCGCCGATGACCGTGTTCATCGCCTCGGCATCGAGGCTCCTGGCGATCAGCGCCCCCACCACGGCGCCGGCCACCGCCGGGGGCACCAGCCATTTGACGCCGGCCAGGTGCAGCTTGCCGCCCCGCTGAAAGGTGGTGATGCCAATCACATTCTGCAGGATGACCCCGACACGGTTGGTGGCGTTGGCCACGTTGGCCGGCAGGCCGAGGAAGATCAGCATGGGCAGGGTGATGAGCGAGCCGCTCCCGGCCAGGGTGTTGATGATGCCGGCGACGATGCCGGCCAGGAGAGCGAGCAGGTAGATGGTCCACCGCGCAGCCATTTCCGCGTCCTTTCTTTGTCGGAGTGCAGCCCCACCCACTCGCAGCGGGCGGCAGTCGCGTCCGTAGCCCGGTTCGACTGGCGTTCTCGCAGCTCAAGTATAGCGCCGAGGAGCCGGCCGGCAAAACTGCCAGCCATCGTCTACATGCTTTGACGCCCTTTCCCCTTTTCGGTATAATGGGCACGCCCGTCAAGCGCACCCTGTCAACCCTGGAGGCTCCCTATGCCCTCGCCCGAGAGCGCACCATTCCCCGCGCTCCGCCCTGCCGGCCCATCACCGCTCCCGTGGCAGGCACCCATGCGGGCCGGCGCACCGATGCTGAGCGGCCCTGGCGGCAACCCGGCGACGCCCGGGCGAGGCAGCCAGCGCGCCCCGCGCCTGGGGCTGTGGCTGGTGGCGATGGTGGCACTGGGGGCGGCTCTGAGCGGTTGCGCGGCCGATGCTCCGCCGACGCCAGGACCGGCCACGGCTGCGCCCGCGCCCGCCGCCATGCTGAGCCCGACGCGCCTCGCCCCCTGGCCTACCACACCCGCCCCATCGCAACCCGTCCGGCTCATCCTCTGGCATGCCTGGCTGGGCGACCGCGCCGAGCAGTCGCTCCACGGGGCGGCCGAGCGCTTCCACCAGCAACACCCCTCCATCACCGTGGAGCCGGTCTGCGTGGGTGAGGATAGCGACCTGGCAGTCAAGACCGTGGCGGCGATTCAGGCCGGCCGGCCGCCCGACCTGGCGGTGGTGCGCCAGGGCCAGATACCTCAGCTCATGGCGCTCGATGCCGTCGTCGCCCTCGACCCTTACCTCGACGACCCAGAGGCCGGGCTGACCCAGCAGGACCGCGACGATTTCTTCCCGGGGAGCTGGCAGGCGGGCATCTACCCCGAGTTCGGCAACAAGATGCTCTCCTTCCCCTTTGCGCGCGGTGCCCTGGCCATGTACTATAACCAGACGCTCCTCAAACGGGCCGGCCTCAACGCACCCCCCAAGACCTGGGCCGACCTGGAAGCCGCCTGCAAGGCCATCAGCCGCGGCGATCTGGTCGGCCTGGCCTGGCACGAGGATGCGTCGACCTTTGACGCCTTTCTCTACAGCCGCGGCGCGTCGCAACTCTCGGGCGACCACGCCAAGGCCGCCTTCAACGGCCCCGAAGGCATCGAAGCGCTCGACCTCCTGGTCCGTTTGGGCAGGATTGGCGCGGCCCTCAGAACGGGGGGAGAGGACGCCGACCGGGCCCTGTTCGCCCAGGGCAAGGTCGCCTTCACCTTTGCCTCGACCAATGATATCGCAGGCTACGCTGCGGCCATCGGGAAGGCTGGCACGGGCTTTGCCTGGGGTGTGACCATGATCCCCCAGGCCGACGCTTCGCGCCCGCCGCGTACGGTCGGGTTCGGCGCCAACCTCTGCATCCTCAAGACCGACGAGGCCAGGCAGCGCGCCGCGTGGCAGTTCTTGCGCTGGTTCACCGCCAGCCAGCAGATGGCCGATTGGGCCTCTGCCACCGGCTACATGCCCACGCGCACCTCGGCCGTGCAGAAGCTGGCCGCCTCTGGTTTTCTCGACCAGAACCCGGCCCTCAAGGAGGCCTGGAGCGCCGTCATTCCCTACGCCTACCCCGAGCCCGATGTCAGCGGCGAGGCGGAGATTCGCCAGGCCATCGAAAGGGCCTGGTCGGCCGCCGCTGCCGAGAGCAAGGCACCGAACCAGGCCCTCGACGAGGCCGCCGCCAGGGCCAACGAGATCCTGGCGGCCGAAAAGTGATCAGGCCCGCCAAGCACAGGGATCACACCGCGGCAGGGCAGCCGCCCCGCCGCGCCGATGGGAGGAACTTTTGCTGGAGACAGCCGTGGCCGCTGCCCGGGCGGCCGGCCAGATTCTGAGGGAGCGCTTTGCACAGCCCCACGAGGTGAGCAGCAAAGGGCCGCGCGACATCGTCACCGAGGCGGACCTGTTGGCCCAAGAGGCAATTCTCGCCCAGATCCGCGCCCATTTTCCGGAGCATCAGATCCTGTCGGAGGAGGCCCGCCACTCGTTGGGAGCCGCTGGCGCCCCCTGCCGCTGGGTAGTCGACCCGCTGGACGGCACCACCAACTATGCGCGGGGCATCCCCTGCTTCTGTGTGTCGATTGCCGTCGAGTGCCAGGGCGAGTTGCAGGTGGGGGTGGTCTACGAGCCCTTGGGCGATCGCCTCTTCCACGCCGTCCGTGGCGAGGGGGCCTACCTCAACGGCCGGCGCGTGCACGTGAGCGGCTGCGCCCGCCTGATCGACACCCTGCTCGACCTGGGCTGGGCCCGTAGCCCGCAGGCGCGCGACATCTCGACACGCGCGGCCTCGGCCCTGGGCCCGGCCATCGGATCGGCGCGCACCATGGGCTCGGCAGCCCTGGGCCTGGCGGCGGTGGCCGCCGGCTGGGAGGATGCGTTCTTCCACCCCGAATTGGCGCCCTGGGATATGGCGGCGGGGGTGCTCCTGGGGCGCGAGGCAGGGGGCACGGTGACCCTCCCCAACGGGGGGCCGTGGGGCCCCTCCC
>Ga0078972_1003268_pt1 | contig 49303 bp, 45 predicted proteins | sample YelNatPaOPGAMG01_FD_67568 | JGI IMG/M metagenome (GOLD analysis project Ga0078972, IMG submission 67568) | Hot spring thermophilic microbial communities from Obsidian Pool, Yellowstone National Park, USA - OP-RAMG-01 (SPADES assembly) (version 2) | ecosystem: Environmental > Aquatic > Thermal...
CCCCCAAAGGCGCCGTGGCAGTCATCGAGGACATTTCTGACAGGCTCCGCCTCGAAGCTGTCCGGCGGGACTTCGTCGCCAACGTAAGCCACGAGCTGAAGACACCGACGGGGGCGATCGCTCTCCTAGCAGAGACGATCGAGGGTGAGACAGACCCCGCCGTAGTCTCCCGTCTCGTGGAAAGGCTCGGAGCGGAGGCCGACAGGCTCAGCCAGACAATCGACGATCTGCTCGACCTTTCGCGCATCGAGGCCAACGAGAGCGCCACAGAAGATGACGTCGACGTGGCCGCCCTGATCGGCGACGCCGTAGCTCCACTCCTGGAGGCGGCAGAGAGCTTGAACGTCGTTGTGTCGGCACCCGCCGTCGACCTGGGTCTCCGGGTGAGGGGGAGTCCCCGGGACCTTCGCTCGGCCGTGTCGAACCTCGTGGACAACGCCATCAAGTATTCAGAGCCCGGCGGGACGGTGCACGTCGAAGCTCACAGGACCCATCGCGGTGTCGAGATTTCGGTGTCCGACCACGGCATAGGCATACCGTCCAGGGACCTCAGCCGAATCTTCGAGCGCTTCTACAGAGTCGACCGGGCCCGCTCCCGCTCTACGGGAGGGACGGGTCTCGGCCTTTCCATCGTTCGCCACGTGGCAACCAATCACGCTGGGAGGGTGAAGGTCCGTTCGGTCGAAGGCGAGGGCTCTACTTTCACTCTCGTACTCCCCGACACGGTCTTGGGACTGCCACGATGACCTCTCCGGCGGTTTCGGTGCTGGTCGTCGAAGACGAGGAGTCCTTCATCCAGGCTCTCAGCGTCGGCTTGGGCAGGGAGGGATTCGACGTCACGGTCGCCCGTGACGGATCGGAGGGTATCGACCTGTTCGAGTCCACCAACCCTGACATCGTCCTTCTCGACCTTTGGCTGCCCAAGCGGTCAGGGCTCGACGTCTGCAGGCACATCAGAGAGAGAAGCCGTGTGCCGATAATCATGGTCACCGCCAAGAGTAGCGAGACCGACACTGTGGTCGGTTTGGAGGTTGGCGCCGACGACTACGTAACGAAGCCGTTCCGCCTGAGCGAGCTGATCGCCCGGATGAGGGCAGTGATGCGCCGCTCGGGAACTGCGGCGGAGGGATCCCCCGGCGAGGAGAGGATCGTCATCGACAATCTGGAGCTCGACCGGAGCCGCCACGAGGTTTACCTGGACGGGCGGAAGGTGTCGCTTCCCCTAAAAGAGTTCGAACTGCTCGAGAAGCTCATGGCGAGTGCTGGCAGGGTGGTAACCCGCGACTCGATCATCGACGAGGTCTGGGGACGCGACTACGTCGGAGACACCAAGACACTCGACGTTCACGTGAAAAGGCTCCGAGCGAAAGTGGAGGCCGATCCATCCAGGCCGACCAAGATCCTCACGGTCCGAGGAGTGGGTTACAAGTTCGAGCTTGATCAGGCCCCCAAAGCCGCCCTTCGAGACCAGCCCGCCGCCGGGGACATTGCCCCTGGTCCGAGGGGGAAAGCGGCGACACCGGCGGGAACCAATCGCAGCGCTACGACGTTATGAAGGTTCGGGCGCAAGCAGAGCCATACGACTCCCTGACAGGACTTGCGAACCGCTCCCTGTTCGCGACGTGGATCACCGAGGCAGCTTCCAAAGCGACTCCCACGCGGCCCCTCACGCTCGTAGCAATCGACGTCGACGGTTTCAAGGAGCTGAACGCTGCGCTGGGAACTGCGGTAGGAGACCAGATACTCGTCGAGGTCGCCCGGAGAATCGAGATCAGCGCCGGGACCAGCGCCAGGGTCGCCCGAACCGGAGGGGACGAGTTCGCGATGGTCGCCGATCCAGGCCGTTCATACATGTCAGGCGACACGCTCGCGCGCCGGGCTTTAGCTGTTATCGAGGAGCCCCTCAGGCTCTCCGCGATAGAACTGCGGCTGTCGGCGAGTGCTGGATTTACCGAGACTGCCGGCGCTGTCAGTAGCCCTCTGGATGAGCTCAGCAAAGCTGAAGTAGCGCGCGGGCAGGCGAAAGCCAGCCGCCAGCGGATGCAACGTTACAGCGAGGCGTTACTGAACGGCTCCAGGCGACGACTCGCCCTGGCTTCAGACCTTCGTTACGCTATCGAGGAGGGCCTCCTCGACGTCTGGTACCAGCCCGTCGCCCGAATGACAGACGGGCACGTTACCGGCATAGAGGCGCTGGCTCGCTGGCTAGACACCGACAAAGGCGCGGTACCGCCAGCGGAGTTCATTCCGGTAGCCGAGGAGGACGGAACTATTGCAGGTCTGACGTCTTGGGTTCTTGACAGGGCGTTGAAAGACCTGGCGCGCCTGCGCGCTGGCGGTTACGACCTGACCGTGGCTGTCAACGTATCCCCGGGTCTGCTCTACGACTCCGAGGTCATGACAGCGATCCTCCCCGCGTTGGAGTCCTATGCCGTGCCCGCCGGTCGCCTGTCGCTCGAGGTCACCGAGACCGCTCTGCTCGCCGACTCGGAGTCCGCTGGGGCGGTCCTCGGCGAGCTGGCCAATAGCGGGGTGCACGTAGCGATCGACGACTTCGGCACGGGCTTTTCTTCGCTGGCCCGCCTCAGCGACCTTCCTGTCGACACCATAAAACTCGATCGCAGTTTCGTGTCCCAGGTGACCGGAGGCGAATCCGAAGTCGCCGTCGTGAAGGCTATCTTGGATCTCGGACGCAGCCTCGGCCATCGGGTCGTCGCCGAAGGCGTCGAGCGTGTCGACACGTGGGACGCTCTGCGAGGTCTGGGCTGTGACCTTTTGCAGGGTTACGTGATCTCCCCGGCGAGGCCGCTAGCGGAGATCGAAAAGTGGTTCGGCTCCCACCCCGGCGGAACCCGGGTGCTGGCCTGACCAAGCGATGCCGACGAGGGTAAACACGCTGGCTGCGGGAGATCTCGCTCACCTAGTGCGGTCCTTCGAGCGCGGTATCGACCCACCCGACGAACTCCTCGAACCCTTGCCCCTCGTCGTCGTCGAAGACGACCACGAGGCTCTCTGCGCGCCAAACGGCTTTCCGGCGCAGTTTCCACTGATCGTGATGGTCGTCGGTGACGGAGTGGGATTTCACGCAGAGCACGGCCTCTACGACATTGCAGTGACCGGCGTAGGACCCTCCCCGGCGGCTCCCTGGGTCAGCGTCGAGCGCTTCGACGCGGCGATTGACCAGGTGGCGTCGACTGTCGCCAAGGCACCAGTCGCGGCTGCAACGTTCGTGCAGTTGCTGCGCTGCGTAGCAGGACTTTCGATCCAACAAGGCCTCGCCTTCGAGTCGTTGGCTTATTCGACTCTCCAGGCGGGTGCTGAGCACGCCGAATGGCTCGGACGTCGGCCTCCGCCTGCGCTGAACCCTGCTTCAGCCGAGCGGCGAGGCGAGCCGCCGGTCGTTGCGACCCGCTCCGACGGCACGCTGATCGTCGAGCTGAACCGGCCTGGTCTTCACAACGCGTACAACGCAGCGATGCGAGACGCCCTGTGCGAGGTGCTGAGCGTGGCAGCTTTCGACAAGTCAGTGAAGCTGCAGCTTCGCGGCAGGGGAGAGTCGTTCTGCAGCGGTGGTGATCTCACGGAGTTCGGCTCCTGCCGTGACCCCGCGACTGCCAACCTGATACGTACGCGACGCAGCCCGGCCCGTCTTCTTGCGGCGGCGTCCTCACGGACTCGTGCGATAGTGCACGGCCACTGCGCGGGTTCCGGCTTGGAGTTGGCGTCTTTCGCTTCGAGCGTCGTCGCTGATGGCGACGTCACGTTATGGCTCCCTGAGATCTCTATGGGCCTGATACCCGGAGCGGGCGGCACTGTCAGCATTCCCCGGCGTGCCGGCCGGGGCCGGACGGCGTGGCTTGGGTTGAGCGGGGAGCGGATCCCCACGTCGACCGCCATCGCATGGGGGCTCGTGGACGGCTGGCTCGCGGACCACGAAGCTGCGATCGGGCGACCCTAGGGGCTTTTGGTGTTTCCTACCAGTGCGACCGATGCGGCCGTAACAATGTCTCGAACTGCTGGGGCGATGGCCGCTCGACTCGCCGGAGCGAGGAGCTTCGAAGCGTCGTCGGGGCTCATCGTCACTGCGAGCACCCCTGGTTCGTCTCGAGTGGTGACGCCCGACGCCTTGGCGAACACCGCTCTCATGGCAGAGTTGTCCTCGAGGACGTGCGCTACGAGGCGCTCGATGCCAGCCTGTTGCGCTGCGACCCCGAGCGCTCCGAGCAATACTGTTCCTATTCCACGGCCCTGGTTCTCGTCGGTGGTCGCGAAGGCCACCTCAGCTGTAAGCGGGTCGTCGGTTCGTACGTAGCGGGCTGTTGCCAGGCCGCTGCCGTCGTCTGCGTCGATTACTACCCATGCGAAGTGGTCTACGAAGTCGATGTCGACCAGGTAGTCGAGCAGCTTCTGGGAGGGTTGCGCCGAGCTGAAGAAACGCCGTCTGAGCGACTCGGCGGAAAGCCGTCGCACGGCTTGCACGAGCGCGGTTCGGTCACTTGGAAGCAGTGGCCGCAGAAGGACCCGCGAGCCGTCTTTCAGCTCGATCGGTATCGGTTTGCAGTCCTGGGCCAGGCGTCTTGCGGCGATGTCCTGTATTCGCTCACGGACCGGCTCTATGCCTAAGAGGAAGTCTAACGCATCGGAACCACCCGAGACGACCTGGCAGGCGCTAATCGTTCGCAGCGTAGCGTTTCGGGGAAGGGACCGAAGCACGGCGAGCTCACCAAGTATCGAACCGCTGCGGGCAACAGCCAGACTTGTGGTCGTCGAAGCCGACGTTGCGGTCACCTCGACCTCGCCGTCTAGGAGTATCCAAAACCTGGTTCCGACTTCGCCCTGCGCGCCAAGGTTCACCCCGGCACACACCGTCTGCAGCTCCATCAGCTTTGCCAGGCCGGTCAGGTCGCAGGTGGACACTCCAACGAATAGGTCGAGATGCTCCAGGGCATCCGGGAGAGTTTCCGCCATGCTCGGGCGTGGCGTGCTATTGGGGTGGTCCGCTTGCGAGGGTCACAGAGGCGGTCTCGCTTTGGCCGGCGGAGGTTGTCCATCCGAGGGTAACCTTGTCACCGGGGTGAAGTTGGGATATAAGGTTTGTGAGCGACGCCGGGGATGTCACAGTCGACCCATTGAGCGACGTGATCACGTCGTTCGCTACGATGCCGGCGGCGGCGGCCGTTCCGTTTGCAATGACTCCAGCGACAACCGCTCCGCTCGTCGGCGAAGCCGCCGAAGACGTGCTTACCTCTACCCCGAGGAACGCCGTCGCCCCGATGTGCACGGTAGCGCTAGCCTGACCGGCCCTGATCTGCTTCGCGACAGACATGGCCTCGTTGATCGGGATGGCGAAACCTTCGTTACCTTGAGTCTGAAAGGAGAAGCCCGTCGACGCTGCGGTGTCCATGCCGATCACCTGGCCGGAGGAGTTGACTAGGGCGCCGCCCGAGTCGCCGGGCTGTATCGCAGCGTTGGTCTGGATCAGATTCGACAGTTTCTCGGTGGTACCGTTACCCGCGTCCTGCGCGCTGATCGACTGCCCAAGGGCGGTGACCTGGCCGGGTGCGCTGCTGGGGGTGCCACCGATACCGCCCGCGTTGCCAAGGCCAACGACCGAGTCACCAACCGCTACGTTGGCGGAGTTGCCGATTGACGCTACGGGCAACCCCGACGCTCCGACCAGCTTGATGACAGCCACGTCCCGGGTCCTGTCATAGCCTACGACGTCAGCCTGGTAGGTCTTGCCGTTCGCTATGTCGACGGCGTGCATCGACGTCTCACCTTCGATGACATGGTTGTTGGTCAATACGAAGCCGTTCGAGGTAAGGACTATTCCCGTGCCCGCGGCTGCCGCCTGCTGGTAGGACAATTGGGTGTCGATGTCGACAAGTGACCTGGCCGCCTTCGCTGCGGCACCGCTGAGAGGAGGGTTGGAACCGCCGACACCACTGCCAAACGATGATCCGCCGCTGAAGGGGTTGGTGGAGTTGCCGGACGAACCGCCTGTTCCCCCTGACGGACCGATGCCGCCTGAGCCGGAGCCGGGCGACTGCCCGAGAGCGCTCTGGTTGACGTTGGACGTCCACACACCGTGACCAATTCCCAGACCTACCAGGAGTCCGACTGCTAGAAGCAAGGCCGTCACGACGCTGGGCAGGCTTCTCTTAGGACGATTTCGGCCCCATCCGCCCGACCAGCCTCCACCTGGATACCCTGATGGCGGCCAGCCTGGAGGAGGCGGTGTCCACGAAGGGCCATAGCCACCTTGGCCGTATGGGCCTTGGCCATAGCCACCCTGGCCGTAGCCGCCTTGGCCGTATGGGCCTTGGCCGTATGGTCCCGGTCCGTAACCACCCTGGCTTGGACCGTAGCCCCCTGGGGCGGACCAGGCTCCTGGGCCGTCACCACCTGGGGGGCCGTCGTGGCCTTGGGGTTGGCGGTGCCACTCAGGCGGCGGAGGCGGGGGAGTCCATCCACCCACCTCTTGTCTGTGCTCGTCCGGGGCTGCGGGCCCCGCCGGCGCGTTGTCTTGGGGATTGTCGGGATCGTACATGGTCTCCCACCAGGGTAGGTCAGGAACTTCAGCTATACAGGTACCACGGGCACCTGAGCATTGCGTGAAAAATTCCTATCCCAACCGAGCGATCTTCAGTGGCGCAGCTCCCTGAACGGGGTGATTTTGTCGTCGTTGGGCTCTTTGGGCAGCCCGAGCACGCGTTCACCTATGATGTTGTGTTGGATCTCGTCAGTGCCGCCGTAGATCTGCGGTCCCTGCGCGAACAACGCCGTCTCTGTCAGGGCTCCGGCGAGCTTCCCGCCAGCGAGACCTTCGAGGGAAGCTGCGTCTGAGGGCTTGTAGGCGTGGAGCATCCCGCGTGGCCCCAGCATGCTGAGGCCCAGATCCCGAGACAACCTGAGGATGATGCTCATCGACAACTTGGCGATGTTGCCGGCACCAGGCAGATCGGATCCAGCCGAGCGAAGCGCCCTTTGGCGTAGCGTCATGTAGCGGCCGATCTCGGTGAGGATGTGGAGTTGCGCCAGACCCTGGCGGACTGTCGGATCGCCGTTGACGCCGAGCTCGCCAGCGAGGCCGCGAAGCAAGCCGGCCGTACCGGCGACACCACCCGGCCCGCCGGAGCCGCCCCGCTGTCGTCCCGACACGAGATCGCCAGCCCTCCTGACCAGGTCTCCGGCTATCGAGCCGGGTACTGCGGTGCTCGCCCCTGCTGACCCCCCGCCGGCTCCCAGGCCGGCACGTTCGAAGGCGAGGGTGGTGTTGGCAACCGCCCAGCCGTTTCCGACTCCGCCTATCACCGCACTGTGAGGCACGCGAGCCTCGTTGATGAACACCTCGTTGAAAAGTGCGCGACCGGTCATCTCGCGAAGAGGTCGCACCTCCACCCCGGGCTGCTTCATGTCGAACGCGAAATAGGTGATCCCCTGGTGCTTGGGTACGTCGAGATTGGTGCGGGCCAGCAGCATGCCCATGTCTGCTACTTGGCCGCCCGACGTCCAGACCTTCTGGCCGGTAACGATCCACTCGTCACCATCGCGTTCCGCGCGGCATTGCAGCCCGGCGAGGTCAGATCCGGCGCCTGGCTCGCTGAAGAGCTGGCACCACGCGTCTTGGCCGGTGACGATCCGCCTGACGTAACGCTCGACCTGATCGTCGCTCCCGTGAGTCGCTATGGTCGGCGCGGCGAGCAGCAGCCCGAGGCCTCCCGGAGCGGGAAGGGCCCCGAAGTCGGCTATTTCGGTTTGGGCACTGACCGCCTCGGCTCGTGACAGACCCAGGCCGAAGCGATCCTTGGGTAGCGTTGGGGCGGCCCACCCAGACAAGCCGAGTCTCTCCCACCATTCTGCCACGCTCAGGTCGGGATCCCAGTTGAGCTCCAACCATTCTCGCAGGCCGGTCAGTGTTGCCGCTTCGCTCGAGACGCTCACAGTTGCAGCTCCTTCAGGTCGGTGGGGAGATAAGGACGTCTTGATCCTAGATGTAGCAGAATCCTTGAGTGGCATTCGTCGACAAGACGCTCCTGAAACAGACCGTGCTGCGCAGCGTCGCAGAGCGCCGCCCGATCGACGCACGCGAGGATGCGAGCCGGACTTTGGTCATCGAGCACCTCCGGACTCTCGAACGTCCGTTCGACCGTCACGCTGATCCGGTCCACGTGACAGGCTCGGCCGTGGTCATCGGACCTCGCGGCGTCCTGCTCCACCGGCACAAGAGGCTGAAGATCTGGTTGCAACCGGGAGGTCACATAGACGGCGACGAAGCCCCCTGGGACGCAGCCAGGCGAGAAGCGCAAGAGGAGACGGGACTTCGCTTCCGGGCGTGGCGTCAGCCGCCGGCGCTGCTCCACGTCGACGTCCACCCCGGCGGCGCCGGCCACACCCACCTCGACCTGCGTTACTCGCTCAGCGTAGACGGCTGCGACGAACCAGCCCCCGGCCCCGAGGAGAGCCAGGAGGTGCGATGGTTCGGGTGGGACGACGCGTTGAGCTTCGCCGACCCTGGACTTGGCGGCCTCCTCGCAGCGCTGCGCCCTCCGGCCTCACAGGCTGCCGGCGAGTCGTCTAGGCCCCTTCCCTGATCGGCCTGAGCAGAACTTCTTGGCTGACAGTGGCCAGGTGGGTTCCTCGGCGGTCAAAGACGTGTCCGGCGGCAAGGCCGCGGGGCACTCCGACGCCCTCGCAGCGAAAGTCGTGGAGTTGCCACTCCCCGTCGGGGACGCGGTGATGGAACCAGATGGCGTGGTCGAGGCTGGTCCCGCTCCAATGCCGGCCGCTCACCCCGTCCCCAGTCTGCTGAGCCGAACGCACGCTGTCGGTTGCCAGGTCGTCGGAAAGGTAGGCGAGGGCAGCGGCTGAGAGCACCCAGTCGTCACCGTCGGAGTCGCGCGCGCGCAGCCAGGCTGTAGTCCTGCCATTGTCGTCGCGTATCATGCGACGCTCGAGCATCGAAGCCCAGCCCGATTCGGAAAGATCCTCCGGTGGGGCCGCCTCGGGCATCGGATGTGTCTGCAGGTACCGTTCGGCCTGGCCTGCTTGGAATGAGGCCGACATGTTGAGTATCGCCCCGGCCGACTGGGAGGCTACGACAGACCTGGTCACGAAGCTCCGCCCGTCACGAAGTCGGTCCACGTCGAAGCGTATCGGCTGTGACGCATCACCTCGACGTATGAAGTAGGCGTGCAGGGAGTGCACCACATAAAGCGGGTCGACAGTTGCAGCCGCCGCCACGAGAGACTGGGCGACTATCTGGCCGCCGAATAGACCTCCCCACGGGTAGCTGGGGCCTTCTCCGACGTAGGAGTCAGGTCCACGCCGGTCGAGGTGCATCATCTCCTTGAAGTTCATGTCGCCGTAAGGCCGAGATACGCTGTGAGGTCGAGGGAGGGCATCGGTCAGTCTCTCGTGGCTACATGGTTGGGCGTAACGTGCATAGCGGGTTCGAACCGGCCCGTTTCTGCCTGCGATGGGGTCGCGGCGAAAGCCCGGGTCAGCTCAGCCCTGCAAGAGCTGCAAGGCCCCCAAAAGCGTTCGGAAACACTAGCATTACATCGTGGGCAGTTGAAGCTGTCCAAATGCTCCGATCCGGCTGTAGGTGGTTTCATACTCGCCGCAGGGTATCGCGAAAGGTCAGTGCAGCCCTAGAGCGGCTGCGCACGCGGGCCACTGCCCCCAGCCGGCGGACGCTTGAAGCTTCTCGGCGGCGGCGTCCTGCATTGCGGGTGACGCCTGGCTGGGGCTGCCGGGAAAGCCGAGATCTGTCCAGGTTTGCTGTGTGAACTGGTAGGCCCCGTAGAAGCCGTTGCCAGTGTCGGCGGAGTAGTTCCCGCCCGACTCACAGTTTCGCAACTCCGCCCAGACCCCTCCGGCGCTCGCCGAGGGAATCCCAGGGGATGGGGACGGCTGGGTCCGCACAGGTGACGGGGCTGCCGTCGCCGGGGCCGACAGTACCGGGGTAAGCACCCGAACCAGCCCGTTCGCTAGAGGTACTCCCTGGGTCGGCGACACCGGGGAGACGGCCGGCTGGTGTTCGGCGATCTGGAGGTCGGCTTGGAGTACCGCCAGTTCGGAGTCGGCGCCCGAAGCGGCGCTCACGGCCGCTGACTGGGCCCTAGCGGCTGCAGCGGTCGCCCTGTCGGCGGCTGTGAGTTCGCTTCGAAGCGTCGCGGTCGCCGAGCTCACCTGGGACTCCAGGATCTGGTAGGCAGCTAGAGAGCCCGAAATATTACCCACGACAACGCTCAGGTAAGTATCTGTCAGCGACTGGCCGAGGGCCGCTGACGCCTGGTCAGCTGACGGAGCGCTCAGATCCCCCACGTAGCCGGCCAGTGCGGCGGAGCGCAGAGCAGACAGGGCGTTGGCTCTGCGTGCGGAGAGGACCGCCATCTGCGCTGTGCTGGCGGTTACCTGCTGGCGCAGGACGGACGCCGCGGTCGAAGCCTCCTCGTATGTCACGGTCGCCGAATGCACTCGGACGGCGCCCGCTGTGACCGCCGCCTCCAACGAGGATATCTGCGAGGACAACGAGGCCTGCTGTGACGCAGAGGCGCTTCGTTGCCCAACGACTAAAGGAGCGCCCAGCAGGACAGCTGCCACGCCGAGGCGGACAACTGTCCTCACCGCGAAAAGACCCCGTGTCCGACCTTGCACGGCAGCAGTTCGCACCGGTACGCAGAAACGTGGTGAGATAGGAACGATGATACCGCCCCAGCCGGGAACTTCACCAAGCCGGCCGCTTACTTTGATGTACAAAAGCGACAAAGTGCGTAGCTTTACCTCCGACGGAAGGATCTGAGAATGCAAGACCGCAGCCGGGACGTGCAGGTGACCATGTTTGACGACTACGTCGGCGAGGTGAGGATCTGCCGTCCGCCCAACAATTTCTTCGACGCAACTCTGATCAGGGCTATCGCTGACGCCTACGACGAGCTAGCCGACGGTCCCTGCAGGGCCATCGTGTTGTGCTCTGAAGGTAAACACTTCTGTGCGGGAGCCGACTTCCACGGCCAAAGCGACGCCGAGGCCCTTCCCGAGGAGGGCGCTAGCGCGTTGTACAGGGAGGCTCTGAGACTGTTTCGGTCCGAGCTGCCCGTAATCGCAGCCGTGCAAGGTGCCGCGGTTGGTGGAGGTCTCGGACTGGCCTGCTCGGCCGACTTTCGAGTCGCGTGCAAGGAGGCCCGTTTCGTAGCGAACTTCGCTCGTCTCGGGTTCCACCAGGGTTTCGGCTTGAGTGTCTCGCTTCCGGCCATCGTCGGCCAGCAGGCAGCCTTGGAGATGCTCTACACCGGGCTCAGGGTCACCGGCGAGCAGGCCCTTGCCACCGGACTTTGTGACAGGCTCGTGCCTGCAGACGGCCTGCTGGGCGCGGCAAGGGACCTCGCCGGGACGATAGCGAAATCGGCGCCCCTCGCCGTGCGTTCGATAAAGGCCACTATGAGGTCGGAACTCGCCGACAAGGTAGAGGTCGTGCTCGCCAGGGAGGACTCAGAGCAGGTCGCTCTCAGAGTTACACAAGACTTCGCCGAGGGAAGCGCAGCTAGTCTGCAACGGCGCGAGCCGGTCTTCAACGGCCGCTGACAACTCCAGGCCCGCAGGGTCTGAGGAGCCTTAGCGGATCTGGTGATACAGGCCGTAACCCCCGAGTCCTATCGCTACGACTAAGGCCGCCGACAGCAAAATAGCGAACAATAGATCAGCCTTCCGGCTCACTAGGGCATAGATGCCGAAGAGTTGCGCGACCACCAAGAGAACCCCGGCTGAGTAGACCAACGTCACTTCGGTGTTATCAACAGCAGTGATCCGCAGGGTGCGTCGGGGCGCTGAAACGGCGAACTCATCCCTTTGATCCTACTTGGCCTCCCGGTTACCTTCTAGGCGGCCCGGGAGGCCGCTCGGCCGCAGTGGTCAATAACGATACTGGTCCGTCTTGAAAGGTCCGCCAAGAGGCACTCCGAGATAGTCAGCCTGGCCTTCTGAGAGCGGCGTGAGCTTGACTCCTAGCTTGTCGAGGTGCAGGCGTGCGACCTTCTCGTCGAGGTGGCGCGGCAGAACGTAAACGCCGACCGGATAGTGCTCGGTACGGGTGTAGAGCTCTATTTGCGCCAGCACCTGGTTGGTGAAAGAAGCGGACATGACAAAGCTTGGATGACCAGTAGCGCATCCGAGGTTAACGAGGCGGCCTTCGGCCAAGACGATGACCGAATGGCCGTCGGGGAAAGTCCACGCGTCCACCTGGGGCTTTATCTGCGTCCGGCTGATGCCCGGTGTCCGGGCCAGGCCCGCCATATCGATCTCGTTGTCGAAATGGCCTATGTTGGCGACGATAGCGTTGTGCTTCATCGAAGCCATGTGAGCTGCGGTGATGATGTCGCGGTTACCCGTGGCTGTCACGAAGATGTCAGCGGTGTCGACGACATCATCGAGCGTGAGTACCTGGTAGCCCTCCATCGCTGCCTGCAGCGCGCAGATCGGGTCGATCTCGGTAATAATGACCCGGGCTCCCTGGCCTCTGAGTGACTGGGCGCAACCTTTGCCGACATCGCCGAAGCCGAACACGACCGCCACTTTCCCGGCGAGCATGACGTCGGTCGCCCGGAAGATCCCGTCGATGAGCGAATGGCGGCAGCCGTAGAGGTTGTCGAACTTAGACTTGGTCACCGAGTCGTTGACGTTGATAGCGGGGAACAGCAATTCACCTCGCTCGTTGCGCTGGTAGAGCCTGTGAACACCTGTCGTGGTTTCCTCGGTCACACCCTTGACACCCGAAGCGATGCGGGTCCAAAGCCCCGGATCCTCACGAAGCGTGCGCTGGAGCGTCGCCAGGATCACCCCGTACTCCTCGGAGTCCGAGGGGCCGAGGTCGGGGACTGCGCCTGTCTTGTCACATTCGACGCCGAGATGGACGAGTAGCGTTGCGTCGCCGCCGTCGTCGAGGATCATGTTAGGACCGTCACCGTCGGGCCAGCGCAGTGCTGCCTGGGTGCACCACCAGTACTCTTCGAGGGTCTCGCCCTTCCACGCGAAGACGGGGATTCCCCTAGCAGCAATAGCCGCCGCCGCATGATCTTGGGTGGAGAATATGTTGCATGAAGCCCAGCGGACCTCTGCCCCGAGCTCCACGAGTGTCTCGATTAGCACTGCAGTCTGAATCGTCATGTGCAACGAACCAGTTATACGAGCCCCGCGCAGGGGCTTATGCTCGGCGTACTCTTTGCGTAGGGACATCAACCCTGGCATCTCGACCTCTGCGAGGTCCATCTCGCGACGCCCGAAATCGGCAAGCGATATATCCGCGACGCGGTAGGGAGGAAAGGCTGTGGAGGTGTCGGACAATTGCTGTCTCCTGTGAGGTCTCGTATTCGCAGCAGCCATGCTACGCAGCCATGGTCGCTACACCTCCAGCATCGGCTTGAGGTAGGTTCCACGACCGTGGACGAAAACACTGTACTAGTGATCACAGCCCATCCTGACGACGTCGATTTCGGGGCTGGAGGCACGGTCGCAACGTGGGTCTCCGCAGGGGCGGAAGTGACCTACTGCGTGGTCACCGACGGCGACGCTGGCGGCTTCGACCCCGAAGTCCCTCGCAGGCTAATAGGTTCGATCCGCCGAGCGGAGCAGATGACCGCCGCCGAGGTCCTCGGAGTGAAAGATGTCATGTTCCTCGGATATCCCGACGGCAGGCTGACTCCTTCGATAGAGCTGCGCCGGGACCTCTCAAGGGTGATAAGACAGGTAAAGCCGACGAGGGTCGTCTGCCAGTCACCCGAACGGAACTACGAGCGGATCTACGCCAGCCACCCCGACCATCTAGCGGCCGGGGAGGCAGCATTGTCGGCGGTGTACCCCGACGCCCGGAACCAGTTCGCGCACCCCGAACTCGCAGCCCAAGGACTGGATCCCCACACAGTCCAAGAGGTGTGGATGATGGGATCGGACAAACCGAACACCTTCGTGGACATCACGGATAGCTTCGAGTCGAAGCTATCCGCTCTTAGAGCGCACTTGAGTCAGCTTACCGACGCCGACGGGCGCCTCGAGGAGAGGATCAGGGCGTGGGCCGCTGAGCAGGCCCGGGCCGCCGGGAAGAGCGAGGGGAGGCTCGTCGAGGGTTTCCGTCGGATCAGCACCTCATAGGTGCCTGTGCCGCTCAGGGGTTTTCCGCGAACGGCTTGGACTTGTCCACTCTGGGTTCGCTGGGCAGCCCGAGGACCCGTTCACCGAGGATGTTGCGCTGGATCTCGTCGGTGCCACCCCGAATCGACAGGGAAGGGCTCACGAGGAACATGTTGACCCACTCGTCGGGACCATCTGGGCGGGCAGTGGCAGCCCCGCCCTCCACCGTCATCGCAAGCTCCGCGAGGGACTTGACCAGTGCCGTTCCCCGCAGCTTCGACCCCGATCCTTCCGGACCCGGCGTACGACCGGTCAGAGCAGCAGCCTTCGAGCGCTCTTCGGTAAATCTGATGGTCTCGTAGCAGATCAAGTTCTTCATCAAGGCGTCTCGTTGCACGCCCTGCGAGTGGTCGAGCATCCCGGCGAGGCGCAGCAGCTGGTCTCGGCGGACACCTAGGCCGCCACCAAGTGAACCCCTCTCGAAGCTCAAGCAGGTAAGAGCCACCGACCAACCGCGGCCTGGCTCGTCGATGCGGTCCGAGTCGGCCAGCCAGACGTCGTCTAGGAAGACCTCGTTGAAGTGCGCGTCCTTGTTCATCTGCACGAGCGGTTTCACGCTGACTCCCGGCGAGGCCATGTCCAAACCGAAGGCTACGATTCCTTTGTGCTTGGGCAGGGAGGTGTCGAAGCGGGCCAGGAGGAGCCCCCACTTGGAGTAGTGGGCGCGCGAGGTCCAGACCTTCGAGCCGGTGACCCTCCACCCCTCACCGTCGCGCTGGGCCCGCGCGGAGAGGCCGGCGAGGTCCGAACCCGCGTCGGGCTCCGAGAACAGCTGGCACCAGATCTCCTCGCCGCTGCGGATTGCGGGCAGCCAGCGCAGTTTCTGTTCGTCGTTCCCGTGGGCGAGGATTGTAGGGCCGACAAGGTCGATACCGACCATCCACGGGTAAAGATCCGGCGCCTCGTATCGTGAGAGCGCAGCCCGTACGACTCCGGCTGACTCGTCGTCGAGGCCCATGCCCCCGTAGAGCACCGGCCAGGTCGGGGTAATGTATCCTCCGGCGGCGAGCGTCGCTAGATAGGCGCGGCCGGCACCGAGGTCGTCCAGACCGGCACCGAGCACCGCTACTGGTGAGTCAGGGTTCCTGCGCTCCAGCAGACGACCGAGATCGACTGCAACCGTTTCCTCCAAGGCTGCGAGGTCGCCTTCTTCGTGCACGACCGAGAATCTAGCCGCCCAGCTACGGTCGTGTCGCTGGGGCGACACAGCAACCGTCCAAGCACCACTTCCCCACGGCGGCTTCGGGGTCGAGAGCGTCGACTAGGCCAACCAGCATCTCAACGAAGCGTGGGGTCGCGCCGGGGGTTGCAGAGCGGACCAGTCTCGTGCCGAGGGCTTCGGCGTGGACGGCAGCAGCGACGTCAAGGTCGTAGATGACTTCCATGTGATCCGACACGAAGCCGATCGGTACGACGACGACCGAGTCTGAGGTGTTAGCGAGCCGATCCAAGACGTCGATGATGTCGGGACCCAGCCAGGGTTGCGCCGGCGACCCGGAGCGGCTCTGATAGACAACCTGCACTCGCGACGCGTCGACTCCTGCTCTGGAAGCTACCTGTCCTGCGACATGGTTAAGCTGGCTTTCGTACTCACAAGAGGCCGCCATCGACTCGGGAATGCTGTGAGCGGACATGAGCACCGGCGTTGCGGGCGGGACTTGGCCGCAGGCCTCGCGCAGCCCGTCCGCCAGGGGCTGGATGAACCCCTCCTGATCGAAGTAGGGGCCTACTCGGAAAAGTCTGGGACTCCTGCTACCCACCTCTATCGCCGCCGCCTGCATCTCTTCGATGTACTGGCGGCAACCGCTGTAGGAGGAATAGGCCGACGTGGTCAGCACCGCTGCCCGCTCTATGCCGTCCGCCGCCATCCGCCGAAGGGTGTCGCCGAGATAGGGACGCCAGTTCCGGTTGCCCACATAGACAGGGATCCGCTCGTTACGCTCGGCGTAGATAGCCTCGATGGCGGACCCGAGCTGGCGGTTCAGTCCGTTGAGAGGGCTACGGCCCGAGAAGAGCTCGTATTGCTCCTTCACCTTCGCCAGACGTTGCGGCGGCACGCGCCTACCGCGAACGACATTCGCCAGGAACGGGTCCACGTCGTCAAGGCCCTCGGGGCCGCCGAAGGACTGTAGGAGGATCGCGTCAGGAACCATATGACACCGATAGGCACTCTAGCTGCACGTAACGCTAATGCGGCGCCGTCACCCTTGGCTCCACACAGTCTCGGTCCTGACTCCCCAGCTCATACACTGCCCGTAAGAGGGCTCCCAGATGTCGAGGCGTTTTCCGATGATGGCACCCCCGGTGTCCTGCGCGTAGCGGACACCGACCCCGGAGATGTACAGCCGAGTTCCGAGCGGAATCACTGAAGGGTCCACCGCAACAGTCGCCATCGATGTCGGAGCGCCGCTGGCGGTGTTGCCCGCAAGGTCGTAACAGGTGACGACGAAACTCCCCAGCAGCGAACCCGCCGACGCCGACGGTGGTGACGCTTGGCTCAACGCCTGCGGCCGTGGCGGCGTTGCCTCGCCGGACTGCGAGGCCGGGCCAGCCGCGCTCGGCGCAAAGGCAGGGCTAGTTGCGCTTGGCGGGATATCTTTGATCGCATTGGCGAGCCAGTAACCGCCACCATCAGGGGTAACAGCCATACCCACTATCGGCGATGCGGGATGCATCCTCTCCGCCGAACCGTAAAAGTTCGCATCGCCGAAACTAAAGACGCCCCCGTCGGCACCAACAAGCCAATAGCCGCCACCATCAGGGGTAGCAGCCATACCGACCATCGGCGCTCGCAGGTCAGCGGGAACACTTGCGTAGCGGCTGCTTGCGGCGGCGCCGAAGCCATCGACGGGTCCGACGGGAGGAGTAACGCCAGCTGCGGTCAGAGCCGTCGACAACACCGCGGGAGATGTCGGAAATCGCGACACGCTTCGTGTTTGGACGACAGCAGCAGCCAACTTCGCAGAACTGGCAGCATGTGCAGATTGTGGCATTTGCGGCGATGGTGATCCCGGCATCTGAATCGATCCTGACAACATCACTGCAATGGGGACTACGGCCAGGGCCCCAAGGCTGCGCCGGGAGCTCCTCGAGCCGCTTTGCAAACAGCGACTGTTGTGAAGATGCCAGCCGCTAAGGTAAATCGTAGTTAGATCAGAATCGCTGTAAGACTCGCAGTTGTCAATCGTTTTTCGTGTACGCACGCGTAGAAGACCCTTCGCTCAGGGCGCTGGGATTCGCGTCGACGTAAAGGAGCCGACAGACAGGGAAACGAGATACGAACCAGCGCTTTCCTACACAGGAAACTCACAGTGCAGGTTGTCGTTATGGCACAACCGGCGGTCACTGGGACAGTCACCGGCGGGCCTTGTCTTTTCTCAGACGCAGAAGTTAGCCAGTCGACGAAGTATTGTCAACCAAAACGCCAGTGACATATGTCACAGATCCCTGGTTGACAGTGGAAAGCGCAGGTCGAAGGCCCTTCAGGTTCGAGAAAAAGAACCTTTTGTCACTTGCCCAACGGTGGGATCGTCCAGCTGAAGCCGGCACGTTCGAACATCCGCGCAATCCCAAGACACATTAAATCGCCTCCGTGGCGGCAGATGGCCTGAGCACCTACGGGCAGGCCGTCGACCAGCCCGACAGGAATAGCGGTCGAGGGTAGATAGGAGAGTGACGCCATCTGAGACCACACCAGTCCCCTGGAGGCTGGAATCTCACGATCCCCTACCAAAAGTGCCAATTCGCCCAAGGAGGAATCGATGGAATGGGGGAATGCAACGCAGGGCATGATCGGACAGATCAGAGCGTCGAACGTCGCGAACCACTCAGACCAAGCGGCACGCATGCGCGACCTCTCGTCATTGCGCACAAGCCACTCCCGGTGGCTCCCGCCTACAGCGGTACCGACGCTGTCGGGAAGGCTTGCCGATACCGCTGAGAGCGTGAGGGCACTGCACATGGTGGCGACCGACTCCAGACTGACAGGCAAGGAGCACAACTCGACCGAGATTTCTCCCGACGCAGTCGATTCAGCGGCGGCTGAAATCGTTCGCGCGACTCTCTCATCGACATGACAGTAGGGATCTTGAACGCACACTCCGATCCGCAGGTTCTTCAGCTCAGCCTCCACAGGCCAAGGTGCGCCACCTGCTAGAACCGTCATAGCCAGCAGCAAATCGCTGGCACTGCGGGCAATCGGTCCGACTACATTCATGTCGACCTCGACCGCGTATCCAGTCCGCCGTTCGCTGCAGTCGAGGTAGCCACCCTGGGAGACGATGCCGAAAGTCGGCTTGTGGCCAAAGACTCCACAGAAGCTGGATGGTATCCGGATCGATCCGCCAAGGTCAGTGCCAATGTCAAACGCGCTCAGACCTACCGAGGCTGCAGCCGCAGAGCCGCCGGAAGAGCCGCCAGTAGTCCGACCGGTGTCCCATGGGTTGTTCGTCGTTCCAAAGAGCCTGTTGTGGGTCTGAATGTCAGCAGCCCACGCAGGTGCGTTTGTCTTTGCAAAGACGATCGCTCCAGCTCTGCGCAGAGCGCTCACGGCGGGCGCGTCGAAGGTTGGGACGTAGTCAGCCAACTCAATCGCTCCGGAAGTGGAACGCAGCCCGCCAACAGCGAGCGAGTCCTTTACGCTAACTGGTAGACCGTGAAGCGCTCCTAGGGGTTCAGATGATCGCGCACGTATATTGTCTGCTGCTGCAGCTGCCAAGTGTGCCGCTTCGAAGTCGGCGGTGACTATGGCATTAATACGGGAGTTGAGACGTTCGGTTCTGCTCACATAGGCAGCGAGAAGCTCCCGGCTCGACAACTCACCGTCGCGCAGCAGACGGGCGAGCTTCACCGCCGGGGCTAGACAGATAGCGTCAGTCCCGTCGAGTGCAGGCAGCGGAGCCGTCATGTCAGCTCTTTAGGCGCTGGGGAACAAAGCCGCCGGGTTGAGGATACCTAGGGGATCGAGCGCGGACTTTATCGCTTTCATAGTGGTGATCTCCGATGCCGAGCGGGACAGGCCGAGCCAGCGGGCCTTGGCGCGCCCTATGCCATGCTCCGCGCTGATGGAGCCACCCAGGGAGGCTACGAGCCTGAGGACTGCCTCATCGACCGCGTCGTCGTCAGGGTCGGGTCCGACGACGTTGACGTGAAGGTTGCCGTCTCCGGCATGGCCGAAAAGGACGAGCGTGGCGTCGGGGAAGTCGCGCTTTAGGAGCAGGCGGACCTCCTTTTCGAAGCTTTCCAGGCGGGAATGGGGGAGCGTGACGTCGAGCTTGTGGGGAATTCCGATCGCTGACACTGCCTCGGTGTGGCGCTCCCGGTACTCCCACAGCTTCGCCACGGTCGACGCGTCGACCCCTATAGCGGAGGCATCGTCGGGTAGGTCGAGCAGCGTCAAGGCCTTGAAGAGGTCGTCGGTGCAGTCCGTCCTTCCGGCTGTCTCTATGAGAAGGTATACGGGGTAGGCCCTCGACAGCGGTGGTCCCAGCCGTGCGTGGGAACGCACCAGTGCCAAGCCGTCGTCGAAGAACAGCTCAGCCGCCTGCAATCCAGGAAGGCCACCGCGAAGCGTGTCGATCACCTCCAACGCTGAAGCGGTCGAGTCGAGGCCGAGGAGAGCGACCGCCCGATAGGGGGTCTCCGGAACGAGACTCAACCTAGCCGCAGTGATAATTGCCAGAGTACCCTCAGAGCCAACTAGAAGCTGTGAGAGGTCATAGCCGGTGTTGTCTTTGAGGAGCCCTCCGAGGTGGGAGATGACCGTTCCGTCGGCGAGGACGGCTTCGACCCCCAAAACCCTCTGGCGCATCGCCCCGTAGCGGATCACGTGGAGACCCCCGGCGTTCGTCGCTATCATGCCCCCGACCGTGGCGGAGTCTCGTGCAGCGAGGTCCACTGGGAACGTCAAACCCTCGACGGCCGCAGCCTGCTGCAGCGCAGCAAGAGTGACACCTGCGCCGACGGTGACCTGGGAGGCCGGCTTGTCGACCGGTTGGATCGCCGCTAGGCGGCGGGTGCTCACCACGACGCAGGTCCCGGTGTCGTCGGGGGGTATCGACGCGCCGACGAGGCCCGTGTTACCACCCTGGGTGACCACTGGGACGCGCCGCTCCGCGCAGGCTGCGAGGACGGCCGCTGTCTCGGCAGTGGTGCCTGGTCGCACCACCATGGCGCAGCGGCCCGAGAAACGACGCGTCCAGTCCACCTCGTATGGCCGACAAAGCTCGTCGTCGCTGAACACGTTGGTTCTTCCGACGATACCGACGAGGGTCTCCTCCAAAGCGCGGGAATCGACGAGGGTGTGAGCCGTGGCCTTCAGGTCGGCGCTGGGCGGCGACGGCTGGAGCGGCGGAATGGGACCGTCCTGGCTGTGATCGCTAGAGTTCATTCGACAATGTTCTAGCCGCGCCGGCCTGTACGGCGCGGCGCTCACACACGAGGAGCCCGCCAGTGACGTCCCAGGAGCGCGTGCTTGTAGAAATCTCAGCTGGCGTCGCCGACGTCAGACTGAACCGCCCCGACAAGCTGAACGCGCTCGACGCGGCGATGTTCGAGGCCATCGGCGACACGATCGACGCCCTGGGCAAGGACACCAGTGTGAGGGCGGTGGTGCTATCGGGCGAAGGCCGCGCTTTCTGCGCAGGGCTCGACATGGCCTCACTAGCGGCTATGGCTGGAGCAGACCGCGCCAGCACGGCGGGCCTCGCGGAACGCAAACCCGGCGAGATCGCCAACCGGGCTCAGCTGGTCGCCTACGGCTGGTCGCTGCTTGCGGTCCCGGTCATAGCGGCGGTCCACGGCGTCGCTCTCGGCGGGGGAGCTCAGATCGCCCTGGGAGCAGACATCCGCCTGATGGCCCCGGACGCCAAGATCTCGATTTTCGAGATCTCCTGGGGACTGGTGCCCGACATGAGCGCGACGGTGACGCTCCCCAAGCTGGTCGGCGCTGACGTGGCCAAGGAGCTCGCGTGGACGGCCAGGATGGTAACGGGGGAGGAGGCGTCGCGCATCGGCCTTGCCACCCGCTGCTGCGAGGACCCTCACGGCGAGGCTCTACGCCTCGCTGCGGACATCGCGAGCCGTAACCCTGACGCGGTCAGAGCCGCCAAGCGCCTGTTCTCTCCGGCACAGAATGCGACCGTGGCTGACATGCTTGCAGCGGAGTCGGCCGAGATGGCGGCGCTCATCGGAAGCACGAACCAAGCTGAGGCGGTCCGAGCCCGCCTCGAAGGGCGCCAGCCGGTATTCGTCGATCCTGACCTAGGCTGAAACCGTGACCGAAGCCCCTGCAGCCGAATACACGTCTCCTGTCCGACCAGCCGGCGTTGACCATATCGAAGCAGCGCTGTCGGCCTTCCGCCGACAGCTCGACGGGCAGGTGTCCGTCTCGGCGTCGGTGGTCCAAGACGGCCTCCTCGAGATCTGGGGAGCCCTACCTGAAGGTTCCGCTAGGAGCCAGGTCGAACGCTGGCTAACCGAGACCCTGGGAAGGAACCTGTACTCTGTGGCCGATATCGACACCCGTCTTTCTACAGTCCTGCCCGGGAAAGACTGAGCCGTGCCAGACGAAACCCCCAACCCCCGCCAGAACGTCACTTTCGCCAGCAACGGCGGTCAAGCTCACGGCTATCTGGCCCTGCCCGAAGGCGGACATGGACCCGGCGTGGTGGTCATCCAGGAATGGTGGGGTCTGACCTCCCACATTGCTGACATAACCGACCGGCTCGCCCGCGAAGGCTTCGTAGCTTTAGCGCCCGACCTCTACGGCGGCCCAACCACCCACGACGCAGCTGAGGCAGGCGAGATGATGGCCCGCCTACCCCTGCACAGAGCCACCAGGGACCTGGCAGGTGCCATCGACTTCCTCTTAGCCCGTCCCGACGTGACCTCTAAGACGGTTGGGCTGGTCGGTTTCTGCATGGGAGGCGCCTTCGTCTTGCGCATGGCAGCCGAGGAGGGAAGCAGGGTCGGTGCAGCCGTTCCTTTCTACCCAGTCGGCCCCATGCCCGACGACTACAGCGGTCTCCAAGCAGCCGTCCTCGCCCATTTCGGGGATCAGGACGCGTTCATGGCCGCGGATGCTCCGTCGGCTCTGGAGTCTTCTCTGCGCTCGGGCAACCCGAAGGAGATAAAAGTGGTCCGCTACCCGGCGGGTCATGCGTTCTTGAACGACGAGAACCTTCTCGGCACTTACAACCCCGAAGCGGCACGTGCAGCATGGGAGGCGACCGTCAGCTTCCTTAAAACCAACGTGGCCTGAGCATCGCCTTACAGGTATCCCACGCTGGGCTGGCAGGTCTGGGGCGCTGGCAGGTCAGGGGCGCTGGGCGTTGGCGATCCATCTCCCTCGCTGGCTGGATACCGTCACCTCGACGTCGAAAGTCCGAGAAATCAGATCTGAGGTCATCACCTCGTCGAGACATCCTTTGGCTACGACAGTTCCGGATCGGAGCAGAAGTGCGTGGGTGAAGCCGGCCGGGATCTCCTCCACGTGGTGGGTGACCATGACCGCCGTCGCAGCGCTAGCGGCAGCGGACACGGAGCTCAGGAACGCTACGAGACGCTCGCGGGCTCCCATGTCGAGACCGGCGGCGGGCTCGTCGAGTAGCAACAGTTCAGGTTCGGACATGACCGCACGAGCCAGAAGGACCCTCTGGCGCTCTCCTTCTGACAGCGCACCGAAAGGTCGCTCGGCCACTTCGGCGATCCCCGCGTCGTGGAGAAGCCCAGCGGCCCGCTGCCTGTCAGCGTCGTCATAGGATCCCCACCACGGCTCCAAATCGCCGAGACGACCGGATAGGACCACCTCGGCCGCGCTGACGCCTGGAAGGATCTTCTTGGTGACCGAGCTCGAGACGATGCCGATCCGCCTGCGCAACGCTCGCACGTCCACCCGACCGAGCCGACCGCCTAAGATCGATACCGCCCCCCGGCTGGGGTGCAAGTAACCCGAAGCGAGCTGGAAGATCGTCGTCTTACCAGAACCGTTCGGCCCTAGGACCACCCATCGTTCGCCTCGCCCGACCACCCAGTCGACCCCTTCGAGGACTGTCACACCGGGATGGTCCAGACCGACCGACACGAATTCGAGAGCCGACCCGACAGTAAAAGTCACAGCCAGACAAGCTACCGGCTGGCGGACGAACCCTACTTTTTTCAAGGATGTTGACATGGCCGCACCAGACCAGATCCTCACCTCCGTCCTAAAACCCGCGTTCGACCGCTTAGCCCCCGGAGCGGATCCGATGCTGCGCCCGTCCAGCCGGGAAGGCTTCGACTTCCAGGTGAACGGAGCGATAGCTGCGGCCAAGAGGCTCGGCCGATCCCCGGCTGACGTCGCCGGAGAGGTAGCCCGGACGGACGGCCTCGGAGAACTCTGCAGCGACGTCGAGGTGACCCCGCAGGGATTCGTCAACCTCAGGCTCTCCGACGAGGTGGTCGTCTCCTGTCTTGCGAAGCTAGCCGGCGACCCCCGCTTAGGCGTCGACCCCGCAACCGTCGCGCTCAAAGTGGTAGTCGACTACTCAGCTCCAAATGTCGCCAAAGAGATGCACGCCGGCCATCTGCGCACAACCGTCATCGGAGACTGCCTGTGCCGGATGCTCGCCTTCGCCGGTCACCAGGTCAAGCGGGAGAACCATGTCGGCGACTGGGGAACCCAGTTCGGGATGCTCATCGAGCACCTCGTCGACGTCGGCGAGACCTCGGGAGCCCACGAGCTGTCGGTAGGGGACCTGGACGGTTTCTACCGCCAGGCTCGGGCGGCCTTCGAAGCGTCACCCGACATGCAAGAACGCAGCCGCAGGCGGGTGGTCGCACTGCAGTCCGGCGACCCCGAGACTTTGCGGCTGTGGAAGATCCTCGTCGAGGAGAGCCTCCGTTACTTCGACGAGGTCTACGACAAGCTCGGCGTGCAGCTGACACGCCAAGACGTCGTAGGAGAAAGCTTTTACAACCCTATGCTGGACGAGGTCGTCTCCCAACTGGACTCCAAAGGCCTTCTCGTCGACAGCGACGGCGCTAAGTGCGTGTTCGTGGAAGGGTGGACCACCAGGGAAGGAACGCCTCTCCCTCTGATAGTGCGCAAGTCCGACGGCGGCTACGGATACGCCGCGACCGACCTGGCGACCCTGTGGGACCGCTTCGGCCGCCTCGCAGCAGACGTCGCGCTCTACGTGGTCGGTGCGCCTCAGGCTCAGCATCTGGCGATGTGCTTCGACGTGGCACTAAAGGCCGGTTGGCTGCCTTCCCGGGAGCGGGCGGTGCACGTCTCGTTCGGAAGCGTCCTCGGCCCGGACCGCAAGATGTTCAAGACCCGCGCCGGTAAGACCTTCAAGCTCGTGGACCTTCTCGACGAGGCGGTGGAGCGCGCCCGCGCTGCGGTGTCGTCGCGTTCGGCCGACCTAGATGTCGACGAACGCGAGGATCTAGCGAGGGCGATCGGGATAGGAGCAGTCAAATACTCCGACCTGTCGACGGATCGCGCCCGAGATTACGTGTTCGACCTCGACCGGATGATCAGCTTCGACGGCAACACCGGGCCTTACCTTCAGTACGCCCGGGTTCGTTGCCTTTCGATCTTCCGCAGAGCCGGGCTCGACCCTGCCAGCTTTGTCGGAGCGCCACTCGACGTTAAAGTCGCGGAACCCGCCGAGCGGGCCCTCGCCCTCGGCCTCACCGGCTTCGCCGGGGCGTTCGGCGCGGCCCTCGAAACGTGGAGCCCGCACAAGCTCTGCGCATACCTGTACCATCTAGCGGGAGTGTTCACGACTTTCTTCGAAGCCTGCCCGGTGCTCAAAGCCCCCGACGAGCCCACGATGCGCAGCCGCTTGACTCTGTGCGCCCTCACCTCCGCCGTACTCGGCCAGGGTCTGGAACTGCTCGGGATGGACGCGCCGGAGCGGATGTGAGCTCCACCCCCGGCCCCCGGGTTGCTATCGGCCCGCGAAGCGCACCGTTCGCAGAGGCGGCAGTGACCGCCGGCGGAGGCCAAGTCGTCGGAGTGGGAGACGACCCCGACGCGCTCGTTTGGGTGTCTCCTCGACACATAGCGGAGCTGTCCAGGGTCGTTGCTGACACTCCCACCTTACGCTGGGTGCAGCTTCCCCTGGCCGGCGTGGAACGCCACTTCGCTGCCGGTGTGTTCGACACGGACCGGGTCTGGACATGCGCTAAGACTTCCTACGCCGAGCCGGTCGCAGAGCACGCCATGGCGCTGGCCCTGGCAGGTCTTCGACGTCTCCACGAGCGGGTGGTCGCCAAAACCTGGGGTGAAGCGGCGGGAACGACGCTCTACGGGGCCGACGTGGCCATCCTCGGGGGAGGGGGAATAGCCCGCGAGCTGCTGCGCCTCATGGAACCGTACGGCGTGCACGCCACCGTGGTGAGGCGCAGCCCCGAGCCCCTGAGCCCGCCGACACGGACCGTAGGGCCAGAATCGCTGATCGAAGCGGTGACATCCGCGACTGTGGTGTTCGTCGCGCTGGCGCTGACCGAGGAGACCCGTTCGATCGTCGACGCTGACGTGCTGAGCGCTATCGGCCCGGCGGGCTGGCTGGTAAACGTCGCTCGCGGGGCTCATGTCGAAACCGCTGCTTTGGTCTCAGCTCTGCGCAACGGGACGATAGCCGGCGCTGCGCTGGACGTCACCGACCCCGAGCCGCTACCAGACGGCCATCCCCTCTGGAACGCCCCGAACTGCATCATCACCCCGCACACAGCCGACACCCAGGAGATGGTGGAACCCCTCCTCGCGGCGCGCATCGCAACCAACGTCGCCCACTTCGCAGCCGGTGAAACTCTCGAAGGTGTCGTCGACCCCAAGAGCGGCTATTAGCACCCCCGACAGCGCTCTCGCCGGTAGGGCTCGGCTCAGCCGTAGAAGGTCTGCCAGTTGGCCTTCGACGGGTACGACTTGCCTACCGGGCCCTGGCCGAAGACTCGCATGATGTTAAGCGTCAACTCCGCCATGACCTGTGCCGGGCAGGCAGAATCGGTCGCCGGGCACGAAGCTGCCAGGGACGGTATCCAGTTGACGGTGCCGGAGGTGAACACGCCCGCCTCGCTGTTAGCCATAGTGTAAAACACGGTGTCCGCGAAATGCCTGGACGGGTTGTACTGCACCGTCACAGGGGAGTGGGAGAGTATCTCCACGTTGGGTGGATTGCTCGAACGGGAAGGGTCGTAAGCCTGAAAGTCGCTGGCCATCACCCCGGGTATCTGCTCCCCGGCTTTTAACCCTGTCCCAGAGTAGAGCCACGACGTTGGGTCCGACACCACTAGCGGGAAGCTCGTGAGATTGTTGAAGCCCACGTAGCTGGCTCCGACGAGGGTACTTGCCGGCAGGTCCGCCGGTGCCTGACCCCACCAGTTCTGTGTCACCTCCGCGTTGTCCACCCCGTAGAGAGGGTCCTTGACGGGGTTGCGGTAGTTAACCACCTCGCGGTCCGCGCCGAGCGGCGAAGGCTGCAGCCGGACCTTTCGTAAGATCGGGCTGGCCCCGAAGAACACAAGGTTGACCCCAGACGAAGCGCCGGCCACCGCCGCCTGGCGCATCGAGTTAGACCACTCCTCGTCGTGGCCGGGCGAGATCAGAACCTTGTGATTTGCGAGAAGGTTTGGGTGCTCATCCAAGGTGATGTCCGTCCAGTAGGCGACGTCCAAGCCGTGCTGCTCCATCAGCCTGGTAAGCGGATACATAAGGCTCAGATAGCCCCCGGCGCCGTTCCCCGAGGCGTAAGGACGGTCGAAGGACACAACCCTTGCGCGTGTGGAACACGGGTAATGGTTGGCAGCGCACGGCGTCGCCCCTTGGTATAGGTCGTAGCCGCCAAAAGAGTTGAACACCTGCTCGGTGAGCACCGCCGACATGACGACGTAGGTGGCCGTGCTCGACGGATCCCAGACGGTCAAAGGAACGTAGCTCTGCTGTCCGCCAGATCCAACCAGCTTGAGGAGGTACTGCCCTTGGACCCACGCAGAGTCGACGGTGAACGAAAGAGACTGAGCCCAGTGGCATTCCACCATGTTGATCCCGGCGCTGACAGGACAGGCCGGCTGCACTACTCCGGCCACCTCGGCTGAGCGCCACACCAGGCGCGCCCCTTTGCCCTGGTAGTAGCCCATCCTGTAGGCCTGAACCTGGAAGGTCGCAGCCTGAGTTGAAACGAACAACGACACGCCCTGGCCGACCCGGGCTTGCACCCGGTTCGAGTAGCCCATTATCCCAGTAGGGCTCTGCTTGGAGGTGATCTCCCACGAGGTCGCACCCGGCTTGGCGTTCTCGGCGGCCACCCACGGGGCTTCGACACCGTCGGGGCCGGTGAAACTCGCAGCCTGTGCCGTGGAGGTGGAAGTTGGTTTGCGAACCGTCGTGCCGGCAGGCGAGGCCGCCGTCGAAGCAGGCCGGGAGTTCACGGGCCTGCCGCCCGACGCCGTAAGCGCTACGACGACTACGGTCACCAAAGCGGCGGCTACCACAACACCGATCAAGGTCCTGGGACGCGACCGACGGGTGTGCGCAGGACGGTGTTTGGCCACCGGGCGAATATACAAGCCGGGCGCCGCCCCTGGAGGTACACCAATTCAGCTCTCGAAGATGCTATGAACTGCGGGTGCCTAAACCGCGACCAGCCCACGCACAGCGACAACGCTCCACTCGGCGCCTCTGGTTAATCGCAGGTGGCGCTGCGGCGATCCTCGCAGCTGCGGCGGTGACAGCAGCCGTGGTCCTGCAACCGTCGCCGAAAGCCAAAACCGCTTCGGAGCCTTCGACTACGGTGACGCCTTCCACCCTCCCGGCTACCACCACCTCTTCGCCCCCGACGACCGCCGCATCAGCGGCGGTTTGCCCACTGACAGGCGCGAGCGCCCCCGGGGGGACGCCGCCGGACCGCCCGGCATTGGCGGTCAAGATAGGCAACGACCCCGCGGCCAGACCCCAAAGCGGGCTTGGACACGCGGACATCGTCTTCGAGGAGCCGATAGAAGGTGACATCACCCGCCTCCTAGCCGTCTACCAGTGCCAGGAGGCGCCTGAGATAGGCCCGGTCCGCTCCACGAGATGGATCGACACGCAACTGCTCGCCCAGTTCGGCCATCCGGCGTTCGCTTTCGCCGGGGGGATCATCCCCGACGTCAACCTCGTCGCCGACTCGGGAGTCTACGACTTGGACCTGTTCACCCACGCTCAGGCTTCCACGCGCATCACGTCGCGTTATCCACCGGAGAACCTTTACACCTCGACGTCGCAGCTTTGGGCGCTCGACCCGTCCAAGACGCCACCTTCGCCGATCTTCCACTACGGCGAGCCGTCCGAGGCCGGCACGCCAACCTCCGAGGCGACACTGCTTTTCTCCGGCATATTGAACGTGCAATGGCGTTGGAATCCCTCCACGTCAAAGTGGGAGCGCCTGTACGCCGGGGTTCCCAACGTCGACGCTGACGGTACGCCTGTCACAGCTGCGAACGTCGTGATCGAGCGGGTCACCACCAGCCTCGGCACCGTCGCCGAGGACCGCAACGGGGCGCTCGGCGTGCACAGCCAGACGGTCGGGTCAGGTCAGGTGACGATCCTCACCCGAGGGGCTGCCTACAACGCCACGTGGTCACGCTCGACCACCTCGGTTCCGACGCAGTTCGTCGGAGCGAACGGTCAGCCCGTGAACTTCGCGCCGGGACCCACATGGGTTGAGTTGCTGCCGGTGCAGGCATCCCTGCAGCTCACCCAGGCCTCTCCGCTGGCGTCTTCTACGACTTCGGGCAACTGACCCCAGATCGCGCCAGACGCTGCGGCCTGGCCCTGCCCGGCTGTTGGCCCAGCCCGGCCCGCTTCGGTTCAGCCGAGGTCGCTACAGGCGAGGCGCGCCGTCGCGAAGCGCCATGGACCCAGGTCGAAGGTCTCCGACCACTCGGCGACGGTCCGGCCTGACAGCTCGACGAGATGTCCGCTCCTGCCGGGCATTGTCACGGTCGTCGGAGCGCCAGTCGGGTTGAAAACCCGCACTTCGACGCGTCCGCCCACTCGTCGCAGAGACGAGATCACCCCTCCCTCGATTTCCAGGCGGCTTCCCCTGTCAGCGAGCGGGCCGCCTCCCGCCGCCCGCAGCACCAGGAGGGGATTCCACAGACTGTCGGCTGCCCTGTACGGGTCGTCGCAGTCAGGCGCTAGAGCGTACTCGAAGGTGCGCATCCCGAGAAGCTGGGCCTCCTCTACACGCACCGGCGGCCCGGCTGACACGGGTCTCGTCGCCACGCCGGCAGCGCCGAGCCGGCCGGTTCCCCTAAGCAACGTGAGCGCGAGCACGCTTAAGTCGTCGCTAAGCCCGTATTCGAGGAGTCCCCGGTGCAGGACCGTGAGCGTCCCAGCGGTCACGAATCGCCGGGACGGGAAGGTGACCGGTGGCGCTTCGACGCGGTGGGACACGCCGGGAGCTTCGCGACTGTGCGACCGCTCCACGGTGGCGAACGCGCACTCGGCCACGGTAGAGGTAACCGGTTTGCCGAGCGGGAAAAGCACCCTGACCCTGTGATCGCGTAAAGTGTTGTCGAAGGTGGTGGTCACCCGGACGACGTTCTCGTCGCAGCGGACTTCGATTCGCGAGACTACTTTCACCGTGGCTCCGGCGTGCACCTCGCCCGGCTCGGCTGCCCTGGGACCGGCTCCCCATGTGTAGGTTCGTGAGACGAGGACGTTGCCCCGCAACGGGCCGGTCTCGGTCGTGTCCACCTCGACTGCGGACGGGCTGCAGCGGGTGGGTCCGCCGGGCAGGCCAGCGAAATTGTAGGTGTCACCGCCGTCTGGTTCCTCGCAGATGGCGTTCATGCCGGGGACACCCCCGAGCGTGAGATCGCCGGTCGCGAGATCGATGCGGGCGTCGAGGATCCCATTGCCGAGCGTGACGGCACGGTCGTCACGGGTGACTTCGACACAAGACGAGGAGCCGGTCGGACCTGCCCGGCAGCCTTCGAGCATCGCCCATCCGTACCCCGGCACCTCCCTCACCCGGGCGAGAACCCGACTAGAAGCAGCCCGGGTGACCGTCAGGCGCAGCGGTTCGTCCTTCGCAGCCCCGGCTTCGGCCCAGATTGCGGCGACCTGTCCAGCGACCAGGAGTTGGGGGCTGCCCGCCACGTCAGCCGTCAAGCGGACGTCAACCCCGTTCGCGCCGGCCTTCTTCGTGGCCGCGGCGTCCACGATCGGAACGTCCTCGCCGATCCAGCCGAGCGCGGTCAGCTCGTCCAGCATCGAGGCGAGGTCACGTCCCGAGCCGGCCCGTTCGACTGTGGCGCCTGCGCTGAGCGAGAGGACCTGGACGCCATCGGGTGGCTCCGAGCCTGGCAGCGTGAGCTCCACCAGACCGTCGCGGGGGAAAGGCGACGGGTTCACGACCATAAGACCCGCGGAGGCGGTAGCGATACCAGCGACAGCCAGAGCGCAGCACACGGCGGTCCCGCCCAGCGCTACCGCACTGTCGTAGCGTGCCAGGACCGCTCTCGCTACGGGGTCCGCAGAGCATCCGCACACCGAGTCGTGCGCCGAGTTGCGCACCACGTCGAGCCAGGCGCGTTCGAGGTTCGCTTCGGGCCACTGAGACTCTGGCAGCCATAGGGTCGCCAGCGGCTCGGCTAGCTTCTCCAAGACCAGCTCGGCCTGGGCGCACGCCTGTTTGACGTCGACTCTGGTGGAGAGCACCCCAGGAAGCAGCGGCGCCCGTGCGTTGCTTCTCAACTCCCCGACGACCAAGCCGAGATCGTCGGAGGCAGCGTCGCGCAGGTACGACGTCAGGTCGGTCAGCTCGAAGCGGTAGGCGTGCTGGGCGTCGTTGGCCGCGGCCAGCGTCCGGGCAAGGTGGCCCTGGATCGCATGGTGGTCTCCGCCGCACATCAGTAGCAGCGTCTGGTCGCCCCGGAGGAACTCGGCTACCTGCTTCTCGTAGTCGGACGCGCGCTTGACGAGGGATTCCCAATCGTCTGGTAGGTAGGCCCCGACGGCGTAGCCCGCTGGGAGGTACTCGCAGCGCACCTCGGTGCCGTCAGGGGAGCGCCATCGAAAGGCGGTGGCGTCCACCTCGGCGCCTACGCCGCGCCACACCACAGCGTGGCGGATCCCGGCGCTCATGAGGATCTGCGGCATCTGTGCTATATGACCGAACATGTCCGGCAGGTAGCCGACCTCGCAGAGGCCCCCGATGCGCTTAGCCCCGGTGACGCCCCGCTCCAAATTGCGAACAAGCGTTTCTGCCGACACGCAAAATTCGTCCATCAGGCAGTACCAAGGTCCGAGAGCCAGCCGTCCGTGCGCTGCGAGTCTTGCCAGCCGAGCGGCGCTCGACGGACGGGCGTCGAGGTAGTCGTCGACGACGGCCACCTGTCCGTCTAGATGGAAGTGGGTGAAACTGCTGTCGCGCTCGAGTACTTCCAAGGCTTCGTCGAGAACCCGGACCAGCCGGGCGCGCAGAGCTTCGAAAGGTTGGTACCACTCGCGGTCCCAGTGGGTGTGGGCTACGACGGCGACGGCTCGCATATGCGAAGAACACTATGCACCGGCGATTAGGCGTGCTACCCTTGTCGGCGCGAGGGTGGAAGCATCGAGTCGAGGCAGACTCCCTCTCCGGCTCAGGCCGGAGGCCGCCGGGCCCGCTCCTTTAGCAAGGAGGGAGGTCCGCTCCGGCCAGGAAAGGAGGGATTGCTTGTGGCAACCGGAACAGTGAAGTGGTTCAACTCGGAAAAGGGATACGGATTCATCTCCCAGGACAGTGGCCCCGACGTCTTCGTGCACTTCAGTGCTATCGACGGTAACGGGTACCGTAACCTCGAAGAGAACGACAAAGTCGAGTTCGAAGTCAACCAGGGCCCCAAAGGCCTTCAGGCTGCGAACGTCAGGCGCTTGGGCTAACCGCTCAAGGACCCCGACGGCGACAGACCCGCTTTACCGGCGGGTCTGTCGCCGCGACATGACACCGCCGTGTGGCTTAGAAGTCGAGCAGTTCCGGGCGGCTGTAGACGTTGAACGTGCCGTCGCGCACGAACGCCACTAGCGTCACTCCGAGCTGCCCGGCCGCTTGCACCGCCAGGCTGGACGGCGCCGACACCGCCGCGAGGAGCCCTATCCCCGCCACCGCTGCTTTTTGGACTATCTCGAAGCTGACTCTTCCCGAGACCGCCAGGGCGTAGCCTCCTGGCGTCCGGTCGAAGCCGCCGGCCGCAAGGATCGTGGCGCCGATAACCTTGTCCACAGCGTTGTGCCTGCCGATGTCCTCGCGCACGATCCGGGGGTTACCTTCACGGTCGAACAATCCGGCCGCATGCAGCCCTCCGGTGCGGTCGAAGGCCTTCTGGGCGGCGCGCAGACCTTCGAAGAACGCCGGTATGAGCGATCCCGGCCAGGGCTGCCCGGCGTCGACTCGGCCACAGGACACGACCAGGTCGTCGATAGTCGCTTTTCCGCAGGTGCCGCAACTGGCCGAGGCAACGAACGCCCGGATAGGGACTTCGCGCGCTCGGGGTCGGCTCAGGCGCACAGCGACGTGATTCCAGCGGGCGGCCGGGTCGGAAGCGACCGCCTCGCAGTAGTCGACTGAGCGGATCTCGTCGCGCCCGGCGACACCTTCGCTGAACACGAACCCGGCAGCTAACTCGAAGTCGTGACCTGGGGTCCGCATCGTCACCGCCAGAGGCGCCGCCGTTTCACCGGGGCCGGCGATCATCACCTGGAGGGGTTCCTCCGTCGCTACATCGTCGGGTAGCTCCACGCGCCGGCCAGGCCTCACCTTGAGGGCCTTGAGAGCTGTTACCGGTCCAGGCCGCTTGGCTGGAGGTGGCATAACCGACGGCGGCTTGGAAGGCAACTGGGCGGCGGAGGGACGCCCCGGCTGTGAAGGTCTGGACAGGCCGGCGAGATCTTCAGGAGTGTCGACGTCAGCAAGGAAAGACTCCCAGCCTGCGGGCGCCCCGTTGGTAGCCGGGTCCACCAGTCTGGGGCGTCCGACGGCCAGGAAGTCGCGCATCGAGCGGGACCCACCGCCAAGAACGTCTCTCGCAGCTTTTAGCTCAGCGGCCGAGTACCGGGCGCACAGCGGCTGCGGCCTAGCGCCGACCACCGGCACCACACCCCGGTAGCCCGGGTATCCGACAAGCCAGCGCAGCAGCTCGACGTCAAGGAGAGGCATGTCCGTGGCGACGACCACGACGGGCCCGTCCCACCCGGTCTGTATCAGGTGCCTGGCGCCTTGCACGACGCCGGCGAGGGGTCCGCCCCCCGCCGGGTTCTCGACGCTGCACGCCAGCCCGCTTGCGCCGATCCCGACTTCCACGGCAATGCCCGTGACCGACGCCAGGACCTCGGCTGTCCTGCGCGCAAGCGTCGACGAGGACCTCCCGTCCGGTGAAGCAACTCGAAGCGTCGCTTTGTCAGTTCCCATGCGCCGGCTGGAGCCCCCTGTGAGAAGTATCCCGGCGCATCGCATCCAAGTATTGTTACCCACCCGGCGTGGAGAAGACCCGGTAACTTATCGACGGAAGCGGCCGTGCAGGCTCGTAGCGCACGGCGTGGGAGACTGTAACCATGTCGTCGTTTCTCCACGAGCTGACCTGGCGCGGCCTCGTGCAACAAGTCACCGACCGGGACGGCCTGAGCAAACGCCTCGACGCCGGGCCGATAGTCGGCTACATCGGGTTCGACCCGACCGCCGGAAGCCTCCACGTCGGCCACCTTCAACAGCTGTGCCTTCTCAGGATGCTGGCCCGTCACGACAGCCGTCCCATAGCCCTGGTCGGTGGGGGCACAGGGATGATCGGAGACCCGAGCGGCAAGAGCGAGGAGCGCAACCTGCTCACAGCGGAGACCCTGCAAGCCAACCGGGACGCCATCGCCGCTCAGATATCCCGCCTCCTGGACGTCTCAGACGCAGGCCCTGCTGTCCTCGCCGACAACTTCGACTGGCTCGGCCAGGTGGCCCTCATCGAATTTCTGAGGGAGGTAGGAAAGCTTTTCAGTGTCAACGAGATGATCCGCAAGGACTCGGTCCGGACCCGCCTGGAAAGGCAAGGGGAAAGCCTGTCTTTCACCGAGTTCAGCTACATGCTCCTCCAGGCCTGGGATTTCGTGCAGCTTTACGACCGCTACGGATGCGAGCTGCAGCTCGGAGGGAGCGACCAGTGGGGAAACATCGCCGAAGGGGTGTCGCTCATACGCCGGATGCGCGACGGTGCCGTCGCGTACGGGGTCACGTCGCCGCTGGTAACCAAGTCCGACGGGACCAAGTTCGGCAAGACCGAGAGCGGAGCGGTCTGGCTCGACCCGGCCAGGACCTCCCCCTACGAGTTCCACCAGTTCTGGATGCGCACCCCCGACGATGACGTCGTGAGCTATCTCAGGCGTTTCACCACCCTCGACCAGGGGGAGATAGCAGCGCTCGAAGTCCGAGTAGCCGACGAGCCGGAGCGGCGAGCGGCGCAGAGGGTGCTAGCGGACGCAGTCACAGAACTCGTCCACGGCCAGGAGGAGGCGAGGAGCGCCGCTGTCGCAGCGAAAGCCCTTTTCACCTCTTCGCTGGCCGACCTCGACACGTCGTCGTTAGCAGCAGTGGTAGCCGACGTCCCGAGCACGCTCATCGCCAGAGCCGAACTGGAGCGGGGGCTCAGCGTCGTCGACCTGGCAGTAGCTTGCGGTGTCGTGTCCTCGAAGGGAGACGCCCGCCGCCAGATCGCTCAGGGCGCTATCTACCTGAACGGTACGAGGATCCCAAAGGACCGGCTGCTCAGCGGCGACGACGTCCTGCACGACCGTTGGATCCTCCTCCGGCGCGGGCGCAGCCACCAGCACGTAGCTGAACTTAGCGACCGTCCCGGGCGCGACGAGGCCAGCGGGGTGCGAGCACCGTGACCTGCCCGAGGAGGCAGGCCTGATGAAAGTAGGACTGAACTGATGAAACTGGGATTGACCTGATGAAAGTGGGATTAGTAGGCCCGTTCCCGCCCGGGCAGGATCGCGCTGTCTACGACCGGCAGCGGCGGAGGGTCCTGTGGAGCATGCCGAGCGGCCTCTACGTCCTTGGCACCCGGGGTAGCGCTGGACGCAACCTCATGACGCTTAACTGGGCTATGCAGGTGTCGAGCGAGCCTAAACTCATAGCCGTAAGCGTCGAGCGCGACGCGTTGAGCAACACCTTCATTCGCGAGGGGGAAGCCTTCTGCTTGAACATCTTGAACCGCTCGGACCGGGCTGTGGTCAGGAAGTTCGTCAAGCCGCTCGAAGATGGAGGCTCCGAAAGCGAGCTGGCCGGGTTCGCAGTCACCCAAGCGGCCACCGGCTCGCCGATCCTCGAGCTAGCAGCCGCCTGGGTGGACTGTCAGCTCCACCAGGCGATGGACTTCACCAGCCACACGTTGTTTGTTGGGGAGGTCGTCGACTGTGGACCCACTGAGCTTGCCGAGGGCCTCGAAGTGCTGCGCATGGAAGACACCAAGATGAGTTACGGTGGGTGAGGTCTACCTGCCACCTGCCGCCGGCGAGCCCAACCGGCTAGCCACGCCAGCAGCCGTCCGCAAAGCTTCGACGACCACAGAGTCCTCCATAGAGTTCGTCGAGCGCCAGGAACGCCTCGAAGGAATCCTCGCCGAGCTGGGAATGGCCGAGCGTTACGCCCTCGACACGGAGTTTCACCGTGAGAAGACCTACTGGCCGCTCCTCGCACTAGTCCAAGTTGCTTGGCGCGAGTCGGGCACGAGACGGGTGAGAGTGGCGCTGATCGATCCGCTGCGCGTCGACGTGAAACCTCTCGCAGGTCTCCTCGAATCGCCGGCTGTGATGGTCGCGCACGCATGCGAGCAGGACCTGGAGATACTGCGCCACTCCTGCGCAACGATGCCCGGGCGCATCTTCGACACCCAGATAGCTGCTGGTTTTGCCGGGCACACGACGGCAAGCCTGGCGTCCCTGGTCAAGTCCTACCTTGGAGTTGACCTAGCCAAAGGCGACCGGCTCACGGACTGGAAGGCGAGACCTCTCAGCTCCTCCCAGCTGGCTTACGCCGCCTCGGACGTCGAGTACCTCCTGGATCTCGCCGACAAGATCAACGCCGAGGTCGACGCTGCCAAGCGAACGACCTGGGTAGACCAGGAATGCCAGCTTCTACTGGAACGCTGCTCCAAGCCAGTGGACCCTTCCCGGTGCTGGTGGAAGCTTCGCGACGCTCGTGCCTTGAAAGGCGCTTCGCGTGGTATCGCCCAGGAGGTAGCGGCTTGGCGTGAACGCAAAGCCGCTGAGGTCGACCAACCCGTCCGTTACGTGCTGCCCGATCTGGCGATCCAGGCGATCGCCCACCGGCCACCCGCCACGGTCAACGACCTCAACGCCATACGCGGCCTTGACGGCCGGGGGGTCAGACCGTCGATGGCAGCGGAAGTGCTCGCAGCGATCGAGCGCGGACGGACTCTGAGCGGCGAGGACATCGTCGCTCCCCCCAGCGAGGACGTCCCCAAGGAGATGCGCGCACCGGTAGCACTGATAATGGCTTGGATAGCCCAGGTGGCTCGCAGCGAGAGGATCGACCCGGGCCTTCTGGCCACGCGGGGGGACGTGGCAGCGTTCGTCCGGGATGACCCCCAGTGTCGCCTTCTGGAAGGGTGGCGGAGCGAGTTGCTCCTCGAGGATCTGCGCGCCCTTCGAGATGGCAGGGGAGCCCTGACCTTCACCCGTGACGGGAACCTCGTGCTCGAGGAGAGCTCAGGAAGGCCGATCGGATCCCGAGGTGACCTCGGGATCACCCGGGCGAAGGTCGACGGTCAAGGTCAAGATTCCGTCTTCTAGCTGCCCTTGGGCGTCCCCGATGATCGCGAAGTCCTGGAAGTCGATTCGCGCTTGGTCGATGAACCGTTTGCGCTCGGCGCCCTCCACCGGAGGGATGCCCCGCTGGCGGACCGCTCGAGCTCGCGTCCGGAAACGCTCGAGCATGGCTTGGACGTCTAGCTCGTCGGACATCGCTCTGTACGATACCGCCGCAACGGACGTTAACCTGGGAATCCAATACGGATCAGGCCGAACGGCTGTCCCAGGGATCATCTCGTGCTCTCGGCGTACAACGCCAAGAGCACGAGGCGTGTTGATACAATGACATAGATGCCACTCAGAGGTGGCTGTTCTCGATGAACGGGAGCTTGTACGGTGAAAAAAGGACGTCATCGGCGTTTCGAAGAAGCACGAGTACTCAAGCGCTTGACCGAAGTGGACGTCGAGCCGTGCCCTGAGTGCGGGGCTGATCCTGAAGGCGAGCACGCGTCGTGGTGTCTTGCGATGGAAGACCTCGACGAGGAACAGCTCTCTGGGCCCGAAGCGCACAGAGCTTAGGCAATACAGACCTTAGGCAATACAAGGCCTAGGTAATTCAGGGCCTAGGCAATACAGGGCCTAGGTAGAGTCGGCCGTTTAGCTCTGGGGCGTTCTCGGGGGAGTACCTCGTGGGCGACTTGGAGAGGCCCCTCGGGCTGAGCCACGCGATATCAGCGCGACTGGGGTCGCCTCGTCGTGTTGGGCACGCTCGGCTGCTTTTACGTCAAGGTATCGCTCCAGCGTAGCGTAGACCTCGCCGCCGACCATGGCCCTAAGCTCCTGTTGCATCGAACGGTACAGCGGCTCCGGCCCGCTGAACGCCTCGGGAGCTTCTGTGCACCACCAGTAGAATTCGGCGCCGCCGTCACCCCAGTGCTTTCGTTGCCAGCTGGTGATGGTCGATATCACAGTGCCGTCCTCGCCGTCGTCGTCGTGGCGGCGCAGCGGAAGCTGCCAGCACACGTCCGGCTTCAAGCCCATAGCTTGGGCTCCCGACCTGATCGCGCCGAGATGCAGGGCGCACCCGGCTCCGGCAGCGAAACCAGGGCGGTTCAAGAAGATGCACGCGTCGTCGACGAGCCGGGTCGTCGCCGTCCCCTCCTCGTCCAAGTCGACTACCCCTCTCAGGCGGCCCTCGGCGGCGAACTGCCACAGGGACAGGTCAAGGTTCGCGGCTGCGTCCTGGACGCGCTTCACGTCCTCGTCGCAGGTGAAGTGCGCCCCGTAGGAACAGCAGCCCTGCGCAAGGTCCGCCGCCGGTCCGGTGAGGACCCCTTGGCAGCCACTGGCATACAGGCACTGCCAGCGCGACAGCAAAAACCCGACGTCGAGCAGCCACGTGCGCTCCTCGAAGGGATCGTCGATGCTGACCCACTCGCGGACCGCTCCGGGAGCGGCCACCGTCTGCTGCGCTGCGTGGGCCTGAGACGAAACCGGTCGGTCGCGGCGAGGGGTCTTGCGCGTGGCCACAGCCGAACGATACACCGCCGCCTCGTAGCGTATGATCTGCGTGCACATGGCAGGGCCAGCGTCACGTCGACGCCTCGCGGGGACCGTGACGATCGGGATTTGGCTAGCAGGACTGCTCGCCTCCTGCGGCGCTAGCCGTGCCGCAGAGCCGGGGCCGGCTCCCGTGGCGAACGGCGTAGCGTCCGGTCCCGTCTGGTCGGCGTGCAACGGAGCTGACGGGCCTAAAGGCTACCAGTGCGCTTCCGTCGAGGTCCCCCTTAACCCTGAGAACCCCGCCCAGCCGGGAACCGTAGCTATAGCGCTCGACCGCCACCTAGGGTCGACTCCTTCGGACGGGGTCCTGCTCGTCAACCCCGGAGGCCCCGGGGTGTCAGGAGTCGACTTTCTCCCACAGGTCATGGACATGGTGCCCCGGTCGGTGTCGGAGCACTTCGAGGTGGTCGGCTTCGACCCGCCGGGAGTCGGCCACAGCGATCCCGTGACCTGCGTCGACAGCTCCAAACTGCTCCGCTTCGTCAACGCCAACCCGGCCCCGACCAGCCCCGGCGGGTTCGCCACCCTGGTGTCCGCCGACCGGTCCTTCGCCGCCGCCTGCGAGAAGCGAAGCGGACGCGAACTGCCCTATGTGAGCACCGTGGACGCCGCGCTCGACATGGACAGACTCCGCCGGTCTCTCGGGGTAGGGTCGATCAGCTACCTCGGCTTCTCCTACGGGACGCTCCTTGGTGCCACCTACGCCGACATGTTCCCGGGCCACGTCCGGGCGATGGTCCTCGACGGGGCGGTGAACCCGGACCTGGGAGTCGTCGACAGTCTCGACGCCCAGTCCGACGCGTTCGAGGCCGAGCTCGACTCGATGTTCGCCAGCTGCGAGGCTGACACCGGCTGCGCGTGGCATCCCGGAAGCGACCCGCTCGGCGCGTTCGAGAACCTCATGGCCGCCGTCGCAGCTCACCCCCTGGCCGTAGCGGGATCCTCGCAGCCGTTCGGCGTGGCGCAACTCCTCTACGCGACAGCAGCCGGCTTGTACACGCCGTCGTCGTGGCCGACGTTGGAGGCCGGCCTCGGCGAACTCGAAAGAGGCGACCCGACCACCCTGCACCAGCTCTTCGACAGTTACATCGGTCTGAGCGCGGCCGGTGTCAGCAACGAACTCGAAGCCGAGACGGCCGTAACCTGCCTTGACACGCCGGCACCGTCGCTGGCCGCCCTCGAAGCCGCAGCCCCCGCAGCCGAGAAGGCAGCGCCGGTGTTCGGGCTGTTGAACCTCTACAGCGAAGCCTTGTGCTCTGTGTGGCCGGTTCCGGCCACCGGCAGGCCCATGGTCCTGCACGCCGACGGGTCGCCGCCGATCGTCGTCGTCGCGACTACCGGCGACCCGGCCACCCCCTACGCAGAAGGGGTGGCGTTAGCCGGCCAGCTCCAGCACGGAGTCCTCGTCACCCGGGTGGGGGAGGGCCACACCGCTTACTCGTACAGTTCATGCGTGCGCAGCTACGTGAACGCCTACCTCGTCGGCCTGAAAGTTCCGCCTCCCGGGCTGCGCTGCCCGTCCGACTGATCGACGCTGCGGTCGCAGCGTCTCCTTGCGCCCACACCAGCAGCGCTGCCCAGCAGCAACGACCTAGCCGAGCTGACGGCGTGAGGGTAACCTCTCATGTACTCATGACCCTCGGAGCTCTCATCGCTGACCTGCGCGCAGCGCTCGGCGTCGAAGGCGTCCACGCAGACCCCTTCGAGCTGAAACTCTACGACCGCGACGCGTCCACTATGAGCGGACGCTGCGCGGCGGTGTGCTTCCCGACTTCGACCTCAGAAGTGTCCGCAGTCCTGCGAACCTGCCGTAGCCACAACTGGCCGTTCGTCGCTCGCGGCTCGGGGACGGGGCTCGCCGGCGGGGCCGTTCCGAGCGGACCGAAACCACCGGTGGTGGTGGCCACGACGAGGATGAACCGCGTGCTCGAGGTGGACGTCGAGAACCGCTTTGCGTGGGTGGAGCCAGGTGTGATCAACCTGGACCTTTCCCGGGCTGTCGCCGGGCACGGCTTGTTCTTCGCTCCGGACCCCTCGTCGCAGCAGTCCTGCTCTGTGGGCGGCAACGTCGCTAACAACTCCGGAGGCCCGCACTGCCTCCTCTACGGGGTGACCAACGCCCACATCGCAGCGCTCGAGGTGGTCCTAGCCGACGGGGAAGTGGTCCGCCTCGGCGGTTTGGACCCCGAGCCGGAAGGCCTCGACCTTCGCGGTTGTTTCGTCGGGAGCGAAGGGACGATGGGCATAGCCACCCGTATCTGCGTCCGGCTGACCGAGAAGCCCAGGAGCGTGTCCACGCTCCTCGCTGACTTCACCGACATGGACAGCGCTGCCAGAGCCGTCAGCGCTGTCATAGGCGCCGGGATCGTACCCGCCGCCTTAGAGATGATGGACAAGACGATCGTCGGGGTCGTCGAAGCGTACGTGCACGCTGGCCTTCCCACCGACGCCGAGGCTCTGCTTCTCGTCGAACTGGACGGTCTTCCCGGCGGGGTGCGCGTCGAGTCCGCCGCAGTGTCGGCGGTACTTTCCAGCCACGGGGCGCGGACAGTCAGAGTCGCCGCCGGCGAGACGGAGCGGGCGCTGTGGTGGAAGGCGAGGAAGTCGGCTTTCGGGGCGGTCGCCAGAATCGCGCCTAACTACTACCTTCACGACTGCGTCGTGCCGCGCTCGGTGCTGGTCGACGTTCTAGGGGAGGTGAACGAGATCGCCCGGGCGACAGGTCTCCTCGTCGGGAACGTGTTCCACGCTGGCGACGGGAACCTGCACCCGCTGATCGTCTTCGACCGACGCGAGCCCGGCGTGGAAGCCAAGGTGCACGAAGCCGGGCAGCGGATCATCGAGGCTTGCGTGCGGGCGGGAGGTACCCTCTCCGGCGAGCACGGGATCGGCCTCGAGAAGCGTGAAGCGATGGGGCTGGTTTTCACCGACGCAGACATGGCGGCACAGAGGTGCCTGAGAGACGCGTTCGACCCAGAAGGCCGGTGCAACCCCGACAAGGTCCTCCCGTCCGGATCCGCCGGCTGCGGCGAGCTCGCTTCGCTTCCCCCAGGGGCTTGGATATGACCTCCCCTCTGGAGGCTTTCGCCGAGGAGGTCGGCGGTGTCGACGCGGGACCGGTGACCTGCAGGGGGGGAGGCACACAGTGGCACCTCGGCGGCGTGGCGTCGCCAACCGCGCGACACGTCGTCGCTCCCAGCGGCGTCGTCGAGCACCAACCCGAGGAGATGATCGTCCGGGTCGGGGCCGCCACCACCGTCGCCGAACTGCAGGACTGTACCTTGGCGAAAAGCCAGCTCGTCGCGCTCGAAGCGGACCGGCCCGAGGAGGCAACCGTCGGTGGGGTCCTGGCGTGCGGTCGAGCGGGGCTCCGCCGCCTGGGCCGCGGTCCTCTCCGGGATTGCGTGCTCGAAGTCACCGCCGTCACCTCGACCGGCCGCCTCGTGCGCTCAGGGGCTCCGCTGGTCAAGAACGTGACGGGCTTCGACCTGTGCAGGCTGTTGGTCGGCTCCTACGGCAGCCTCGCTTTCATAGCCGAGGTCGTCTTGCGCTGCGTTCCCAAACCGCAGACCGAACGCTGGTTCTGCTCGCAAGGAGCCGACCCTTTCGAAGTTAGATCCCGCCTCTACAAGCCGCTGTCGGTGCTCTGGGACGGAGATCGGACCTGGGTGGGCCTCGCAGGCTACGAGGTGGACGTGGCGGACCAGGCGGCTGAAGTCCTCGCCGCGTTCGCGGAGGCGCCGGGGCCGCCCCCGGTCCCGGCCAGCGGGACGGGGACCCGGCTGTCGCTGCCGACTGGAGACCTGAGGAAGCTCTTGCAGGCACCGCCAGGGCCGACGCTTTCGGGTGGCGGCTGGCTTGCCGAGATCGGAGTCGGGGTCTTGCACTGCGACCCGGCTGCGAGCGACGCTCTGGTAGAAGGCGGTTTCCTGCCAGCCTTAGGGGCTTCGCCCCCGACGGCGGCGCTCGGCGACCTGCACCGTCGCGTCAAGGAGAACTTCGACCCGTCAGGCAGGCTGAACCCTTCGCGCAGTCCGCTGGCGGATCACGTGACGCCAAAGACGACCCGACCGGACCTCGGTGGGGTCCAAGAGCCGGCGCTTAGGGTCGCGCCGGCGGGGCCAGTGAAGCGATGAAACGCCCTTACCTCATAGCCCTAAACCCCGACGAGCTCGCCTGCTGCGTCTCGTGCGGACTGTGCCTGTCCACCTGCCCCACCTTCCGGGTAAGCGGGGAGGAAGCCAAATCGCCCCGAGGCAGGATCGCAGCGATGCGCCTCGTGAATGAGGGTGCTCCCGTAACCGACAGCTTCTTGGAGGTCATTTCTTCCTGCGTCATGTGCAGGGCATGCGAGACGGCCTGTCCGTCGTCGGTGCATTTTGGGGCTCTGATGGAGGACACCCGGGCTGGCCTTGCTGCCAAGACAGTGCCCCCCTGGCAAAGGCTCGCATACCAGGTCCTGGAGAGGCCGCAGCTGCTCAGGACGCTGACGAGCGTCGGAGCGCTAGCGCAGCGGTGCCACCTGATCCCACGGGCGCTCGAACGACGTCTCAGCCTGCCCCGCCTCCCCTTACGCCAGGAGACCCTGACAGCGACGGGTAGCGACGTTTGGTTGTTCACGGGCTGTGTCATGGACGCCTGGCAGCGACAAGTGCACGCAGCCACGATCGCTGTGCTGTCGGCTATGGGTTTGGGAGTGTCCCTGCCCGGACCGGGAGCCGCTTGCTGCGGCGCGCTGCACTCCCATGCCGGTCTCACCTCCAAAGCGGCGACGCTGGCATCTAGAGTGATCGCCGCCTTCCCCGGCGACGCTCCTGTGCTGGTCGACTCGGCCGGGTGCGGCGCCCAGCTTCGAGACTACGGCCGTCTGGTCGGCACCGACGAAGCCGTCAGGTTCGCGGCGAGAGTCCACGACATCCACGAGTGGGTTGCAGGCAGAGCTCACCTGCTGCCACCCGTCAAAGCCGACGCTGGGCCGCTGCGGGTGGCCGTGCAGGACCCCTGCCACCTCCGTCACGTGCAGAGGTCTCACATGCCCGTCCGTGAGGTGCTGTCACGCTACGCCTCGGTAGTCGAGCTCGACGACGACGGCCTCTGCTGCGGCGCAGGTGGCGCTTACAGCGCGCTCCGGCCGAAGATGGCTGGGGCTATCCGCCGGGAGAAACTCCGGGTGATAGACGCCGCGGCGCCTGACGTCGTCGCGAGCGCGAACCCGGGCTGCTCGCTGTGGCTGGCAGCCGGCGGAGCCCGAGTCGAGCACCCGATGCTCCTCGTAGCGCAAAGGGCTGGACTGGTGTGACCGACGAGCTCGCCGACATAGTCGAACGTCTCCGTACCATCTCCGAAGAGCTCGCCGACCTGGGGTTGCAAAGCCTGCGCGTCGCGCTTCGAAGCGGGGAGAAACGAGACCCCTTCGAACGGCGTGTCGCCCAGGCGCGCCGTTCGGTCGAAAAGGCCGCCGGGCTGCTCACAGGTATAGGCGACGACGACAGCGACTAGGAGGCGCCCACAGCCTCGCGACCTCCGCCGGTCTCATCGCCAAGGTACCCATGGGCGGACAGGAAAGCGATCAACTCGTCGGCGGCCTCCTTGGCGTCCAGCGGCCCTGCCACACGGCTCGCGCTGCCAGTGGCGTTCGCCCCTGCCAAAGCTACGAGACGCTCATGGGCATCGCCACCGGGAGGCGCAACACGCAGCGGACGGGGACGGTAAGGTCCCGGCGCCCCGAACTCCACCGTTCCCCGCAGCTCCACGTCCACCGCAGGGACGACCTCCGCCGCGTTGGGGGGCACTCCGACGAGCGACCGGATATCGGCCCGTCTCAGACGGACGCCGGCGGCTTCGACGGACAGCACCGACGGGCGGGCTATTACTATGCGCTCCCGCCAGCCACCCTCGAGGCGCTTGTCGACGCGCAGCGTCGAATCCCCGGTCAGCTCTATAGAAACCAAGCCCAAGGCGTGCGGCATTCGCAGCTCCGCCGCAAGCAAACCGGGGACCGCGCCGACGCCGTGGCGGGCGGACCGGTCCCCGCAGAGGACCATTGCGGCCGGCCCCGCCCGGCGTATCTGCGCTGCGAGCTGAGCTGCCACCCATCGTGGCTCTCCCGCTAGCTCGGCGGGGCTCAACCTGCGCGGCGACCCGCTGTGGGCAGTGTCGACCCGGCAGACGGCTACCCCGAGAGCGGAAACCTCGGCGAGTGCGACTTCGCAACCGGGAGGCCCGACCGTGATCGCCACTACGCCAAGACCCCAAGCTTCGCCCATGCGCACTGCGTGTTCGACGGCAGCCGCTTCCGAAGCGCTCAGAACAGCCCATCGCTCGTCGACGGTCACCGAACCGCTCAGCGGGTCCACCTGCGGCCTCAGGTCGTCGGGGGCAACGCACACGAACAGCGAAGGTGCCTCAGCCACGGCGGAACACCACGCCAAAACCGCCCTGAGGGTAACTCCACGAGATCGCACCCTCTTTGTTACAGACCATGTAACAGGTGCCGCACTCGAAGCACTGCTCGTAGTTAAACAGGATCCCCCCGTCCGCTGTCTGGGCGAAGAGGTTCGCCGGGCACGCGGTAACGCACTCTCGTGTGGTGCACGAGGCGCAGACCTCGGTGTCGACGGTGATGTGAGCGTGCTCCGCGATGCGAAACTCGACGGTCGCCATTCGCTCCTCGAAGGACATGACGCGCGAGTCGGGTGTCAACGGAACGTCCTCGCAGCTTCGAGACCGTCCTTGGCGACATGACGTAACTTCAGGCCGTGCGTACGCATCGAACGCCGAGCGAGGCTGAGCAGCCCCGGTTTGGGAGCCGGGTTGCCCACTGTGAACATCTGCTCCGCCAGGTCGCAGAGCACCTTGTTGTAGACGCCCTGCACCCGGTCTGACAGGACAAGAGCCGGGGCCCGCCGGAGTCGCAGGTGATCGGCAAGCACGAAACTCGTCTCAAGCTCCCGACGGTATCCGCCCAGCCCCCGGGCCGTCGTGTCACCCGCCTCGATCGCCCTAGCAGCTGCACGCCCAGCTGCGAGGCCAGCCCCCACCGCGAAGTTGACACCCTCCAACCACAAGCCCGCCGCTAAGGTCATTCCCGCGGCGTCACCGGCGACGAGCAACCCGTCGGCGACGAGGTCCGGCATCGAGTCGTAACCACCCTCGGGGATAAGGTGAGCGGAGTACTCCCTCAAAGTCGTGTGGCGCAGGTAAGGGGCGATCGACGGGTGAGCCTTGAAGGCCGCGACGAGCTCCTCAGGCCGGCGCTTCGACGCAGCGAGACCGTCGAGAGCGACGACGACCCCAACCGACACCGAGTCGTGGTTGGTGTAGAGGAACCCACCTCCGGGGATCCCGCCGGTCGCGCCGAGAGCTTCGATGTCTAGACCCTCCCGGGCGGACAGCCCGAAGCGGGACTCGATCATCTCCGGCTCCATGTCTAGAACCTCTTTCACCCCGAGAGTGAAATGTGACGTGGAGACGTCGCGGTGCAGACCCGCAGACTTCGCGAGGAAAGAGTTGACCCCGTCGGCTGCGATGACGACCTTGGCGTGAAGCTCACCGCCGGGACGGTCCGTGCGGACACCGCAGACTCGCCCGTTCCCGTCGCGCAGCAGCCCCGTGGCGACGGTGGAGCACACGAGGCGGGCGCCCTCAGCGACCGCTTTGTCCGCGAGCCAGCTGTCGAAATCGGCCCGGTACACCGTCATCCCGTTGTGAGGCGGGCCGCCCCACGCCTGGGAGCGCACGTCGAAGCTCACCGATTGAGAGGAGGTCAGCACCATCGTCGAACGTCGCACCACCCAGCGTTGAACCGGCACACTCTGCCACCAAAGCGGGTCTATCTGGTCGAGGATGCGGCCGTAGACGACGCCGCCGTAGACGTTCTTTGAACCCGGGTACGGACCGCGTTCTACGATCAGCACGGACATGCCGGCTTTCGCCAGCGCGAAAGCGGCGGCAGAGCCGGCAGGGCCCGCCCCGACGACTAAAGCGTCGAAACCAGCCGGGCCGTCGAAACCAGACGGGCTTGGGTGTCTCACTGGGCCGCCTCCAGGCCGGCTGGGATGGTCACGCCGAGCCGCCGGGCCAACTCCGCGAGGACTGCCGGCGCGTCAGCTACAAGTCCGAGATCGGCCATTCGGGTCATCGGGCAGAACGGGTCGGTGTTGACGCTGACCACGTGCTGCGCCCCTTCGATGCCCCCCACGTGCTGGGAGGCCCCTGATACCCCGAACGCTACGTACAGGTCCGGGTTGACTGTCACCCCGGTAGTTCCGATCTGACGGTCATGGGGCATCCAGCCTGCGTCGCTTACGACGCGTGTGACCCCGGCGGTGCCCCCAATCGCTGCGGCCACGGCACTTAGAAGCTCGAACACCGCTACAGGCTGGCCGTCCCCTGCGCTGCGTGACGTCAGGCCGGCGCCACCGGCGAGAATGCGCCTCGCGTCGGCGAGGTCCATCGTGGCGGGGTCGGGTTCGACGAGGGTGCCACCCAAAGAGCCTTGCACCTCGGCGCTCGCTCGCTCCTCTCGGGGAGGATCCTGAGCGTCTGGAGTGCTGTCAGGTACACGGTGAAGTCGGGCCGGGCCGGCCTGCGCGCCGCCCTGCGCGCCAACCTGGGCGCCGGCAGGCCTGGGCCACAGGGTGACGACCGCCGGAGCGCGAGTCGCCGCAGGGACCACGACCTGCCCGTCCGCTCGGAGCAGTTCGGCTCGAACGACGACGCCGTCGGCTTCGAGGTTTGCTGACACCGACCCGGCCAGCAGCGGCCATCCCATCTCATGGCAGAGGATCGCGCCAAGGTCCCTACCGTCCGCCGACGCCGGGAGGACTACCAGGCGGACGCCTTCGAGCACCGGCCTGACAGCGTCGAAGACCGCCTTGGAAGAAGTCGGCGACTCCACCAGCCACACGTCAGTTGCGTTGGGCAACGAGGCGGCCGCTTTCGCGACGCCACCACCGGCGAGCACCACCGATCCTCCCGCCTCTGCGGCAGCGTCGCCGGCTCCGGGCGGGAGGCGCCCGTCGCGCGCGACGACGACCGCTAGGACTTCGCTTGGTCGTGTCATATACGCGACCCCACACGATGGCCTTCGATGACAGCGCAGTGCGCCCTACGGGGAGCCAGGCAGTCGCCGACCCGGTGCACCTCGAAAGGCGCGTCGCTCAAAGCCCGCCACAAGGCGTCCTCTGGTTCCTGGTGGGTTGCTACCACAACCCAGTCGGCGACGCGCGGCCTCTCCTCGCCGGTCGGGTGATGCACCAACGCAAGCTCGATCCCTCCCGGCGTGCCCTCGGCGGCTTGGCTAGGTTTGACTCCCATAGCTACCAGGTCCGTAGCCTGGCGGATCCCCTTGCGGTGAGCCCTGACGTTCCAGGTCTCTAGGTCCAAGGTAACGCCGAGGTCGCCTCCGACGACCATCGCAGGGGTGACGATCTCGACCGACGCACCGCGATCAGCGAGGAGTTCGGCGACCGACGTCGCCTGGTGGAAGCCGAGGTCGTCGACGACGACCACCCGGCCTGTGGGTTCCGCCCTAGCTTCGAGGACGTCTCGGACGTCCACGACACGAGGGTTCTCGTCAAGTGTGCCAGCCCACCACGGTCTCGCCGGGCGGGCGCCGGTCGCAAGCACGACCGCGTCGGGTGAAAAGGAGTCGATCATCTCGACGGTCGCCTCTACCCCCGTGCGCAGCTGCACTCCCGCTCTGGTAGCGGCGCCGGCCAGGTTCCTCGTCAGGTCGAGGAGCTCCGCTCGTGAGGCGACCGTAGACGCTACGGCGATCTGGCCGCCGAGGCGGGACGCGCGTTCTACGAGCAGCACTTCGTGGCCCCGCTGCGACGCGCTCAGCGCAGCCTGCAGGCCACCAGGGCCGCCGCCGACGACGACCACCCTGCGCTTCTTGCGCGCCGGCGGGCCCGCCGGGACCGCCTCGCGACCGGCCTGCGGGTTCTCTATGCAGCCAAGCCAGCGGTTGAGGCCCATCCTGCCTACGCACTCTTGGTTGCACGACAAGCAGGTGCGGATGTGCGTGGCGTTGTCGTTTCGCGCTTTGGCGGCGAAATCGGCGTCCGCGATCTGTCCGCGCACGACACCGACGAGGTCGCAGTGACCGGCGGCGATCGCCTTCTCCGCTTGGAGCGGATCCTTGAAGCGTCCGACGCCGACCACCGGAAGCGTCACGGCGGATCGAATAGCCGAGGGAATGTAGAGGGAGTAACCGGGTGGGACAGCCATGCTCGCCTCTATCATGTACAGGGTCGCGGTGGCTACACCTATCGAAGTGTTGATGTAGTCGACCGCCCCGCTGTCTTGGAGCATCTTGGCCACTTCGACCGCCTCGTCGACGGTGGTTCCACCGTCGATAAGCTCGTCGCCGCACAGACGCACCCCGAGGACCGGGCGGCGCCCCAACGTTTCGCGGACAGCGGATACGATCTCCAGGGCGAGACGGGCGCGGTTGGCGAGGGAGCCGCCGTAACGGTCCCGACGGTGGTTGGTAGCGGGGGACAAGAAGCCCCGCACTATCGACGAGTGGGAGCACTGAAGCTCGACACCGTCGAACCCGCCGGCCAGGCAGTGCGCTGCGACAGTCGAGTAACCCGCGACCACCTCGGCTATCTCGGCCTCGTCGATCGCTTTGGGGACCTCGCGAAACAGCGGGTCGGGCACAGCGCTCGGCGCCCAGACGGGCAGACGTGTGTACATCGACGAAGCCTGGCCCCCGTTGTGGTTGATCTGGGCGAGAATCGGGACGTCGAAGTCGTGCACGGCTTCGGTCATCGCCAG
>Ga0078972_1003269_pt1 | contig 49300 bp, 33 predicted proteins | sample YelNatPaOPGAMG01_FD_67568 | JGI IMG/M metagenome (GOLD analysis project Ga0078972, IMG submission 67568) | Hot spring thermophilic microbial communities from Obsidian Pool, Yellowstone National Park, USA - OP-RAMG-01 (SPADES assembly) (version 2) | ecosystem: Environmental > Aquatic > Thermal...
TACCATCGTCGCTTTTGCTTCCCGTGAGGTGATCATTGGGTCGCTTTCTACCATTGGCAGTAGACGCGCATTGGGGATATCGGTTTTAGGCACAGAGCGCATGGACCTCTATCTTTCAGTGCTCCGCAACCATCTGAATCCTGTGAAATGAATGACCTGAAAGACGAACGCACTCCTCCTTGCTCTGTTCCGTACCAAACACATACCCTGCATTCAACTCGTCTACGATCTACACGGTACATGACATCGTGATGTCGATCGCCTGCTCCGCACTGCATCGGCCCTGTGCAACAAAATTGAGTTGAAAGCCTGTCAAGGCACTCCGCGCAACTCGTGATGCACGCATCAGGCCGGGACAGCGCATACATACATGCATGCATACATACATGCATGCACGCATGCATGCATGCAACAAACATCACGATAAGGCGGTGAGCAATTCCATGCACTGGGGTAGCACGCTCTTTCTGCTGCAGAACACGTGTCCGCAAAAGATCTAGCACGATCCACACCGCTGTCTGTTGACTTGAATCGACAGCAGTTCAGCTTGCAGACAAGGATTTATCTTGTGCATCTTGTGAGGCCTGCGTGCAGGCGACCACTTACCATGGTCGCAACGAATCTCCAGCGAGGCGGTATTTGATCGAGCCGCTCCCGAGAATGCACCGGCCGGACGGTTGATTGAGTGCCCATAGGTTTCCGCTCAGAGAATCCAGTCGACGCGTTTCTGTTTCGGGAATAGTACAAACTAGTGCAAATCCTGGATGACATGCCAACGCTCGCATTCGAACTGCTCTACATGCACAGCGCCCGCTCCATGAACGCTTGCCTCGTTGGCACCCCGCAACGTCTCTGGAGTTCTCCGCGTGCGCGTCCGCGCTGGCACTGATCATTCGACTGGGCGCGAAAGCGCCGTGCGCTGTCCAATCGTGCCGGCAATCTGCCTTCCAAAGCGTTACACCATTGAGAACAGATTCCGAGCACCGTGCATTCATGGTGACTTGTAGTTCTCATTCAGGATGATGTTTGGGTGCGCGGTTTGGCGATGCTGCTGAAGCATGGGAAGCAGGTGGCACCTGTAGGACACCCCAGTCCCCGGGTGCACCCATTTCTCGCAATGAATGTATCGTCGCTGCAAGCAGACGTCCGGTCGCGACTCGGGCCAGTCGTCGCGCTGGCACCAACAACCCGAGTCGTCCCAGTGTCACGACAACGCCCAGCACGATGAGCACTGACAGGAGTAAAAACGGTCGTTGTAGGACCGCTACGAATTCATTCCAGCCGAGCAGCACCAGAAGCACCAGCATCCATGCGGGAACCTGACGGTGCACGCGAGCGGCCTGTTGTGCTCGAACCGCCTCTGAGTAGGCCATCGCAGCGCGTTCCTCGAGGCCCTGACGAAGCAGCTTGACTTCGGCTTCGCCCAGTAGGCAGGACTCGTTGCCATTGAGATGGACGTGCTGCAGTAACACAACGAGAAACATAGCGTGTTGGAGCGCATCCAGCCAAATCTTGCGCAGATCATCACTCGCTTGCCAGACTCGCGGAATGCGGTGCGCACTGGACTCGAATCGAAACGCGTCCTCGAATCTTTTCATCAGGTGAAGCTGTAACGCCGAAGGTGAGTGCGCCTGGTTTCGCAGGAACCTCCAAACACATTCCATGGTCTGCGCTCGGTGCAGCTTCAGCAGGTTCGAGGCCAGCGCATCGTCCCCGCATGCAGACTGTGTCTGTCCGCCCGGCTGCTGATGATGCTCCTGCTCAGGCGCTGTGATCCCAGTCGAGATCAGCGCTCTGTGCAGATGCTGCGCTGACTCGTCTCGAACACGCTCAACAACCTCTTGTTCCACTCGGTTCCAGAAAACTTCAGGTTCTTGCTCGGCGGAGGCCCGATCGAGTACCTCCCATAGCGGCTCCTGGAGGCGATGCGAGAACAAAACGGCTGCCTCCTCGAGCAACAACGTTGCCAAACGGTGCTCAGCTGCCTCGCTGATTGCGTCCAGGCGATCTCTGTAGATTTGGCTGAGCTCGGCAAGCAGCTCGCTCCAGCATTCGTCCTCAACGAAACATTGGGGAATCACAGCGACATCCTTCCAGGCAGTCTCTAGCTCGCTCCGTTGCCTCTGGAGGCGATCCATGAATCCTTTCCACGCGCTGCGCTCAGGCGCGGCAGTTTTTACTGCCAGCTGATCGTTCACGAAATGATCGAACCGCTCAGCCAGTGTTTCCAGGTGGCGCTGCAGACGACGGCGATAGGCTTCGCGAGCGCGCAACGAGAGCACATCGTGCAGCTGCTTTCGTTTTGCTGCAGCAACTACGGGCACGTAGCGCGCGGAGCGCTCCTGATAGTGCATCATCACTCGCTCGTATGCTGCTGACAAGTCCGCAGCATCCGCATCGAATGTACTTGCCGCCTCTTGGGCGATCTCCTCGCAGCGAATCCTAGCTAGAGCCTCCTTTTCGGTCGGGATATCGAGCTCGCGGTTTTCGCGGACGACTTGCCAGATCTGTTGACAGAAGACAGCGAACCCGTCAGCCGCGATTCCCCGATGATAACTTTCGAGGAAGATACCAGAGGCTCCCTTATAGAACCGGTCTCGGAGGTCGGCTGCAGCCTGCTCGAAAGCTCCGGAAGCGAGTTCCTTGTGTGGCAGGCTCGTGCACTCCACGTCGAAAAAAGTCGATAACGACGCGCCCTCAACCGATGACGGTTTGTTGATGCTATCCCAGATGCGCTCGAGATCTTCGAGAAGCGTCCTCTCTAATAGGGCGAGCGGTGTGTTCACGTGGTCGCGGAGCACAAAGAGCAGCCGCGTTCGGTGCGCTTCGCGATGAAAAAGCGCCACGTCCTGTTCGAAGACCGTACGCAACAGCGCTAGGTTCGCTGCATTATACCGACCAATATCCTGCGCCCAAACATTGATGATGAGGACTTGCGCAAGCGCAAGCGCAAAGAGCGCCGCTTTCCGCTCAAACGATGCAGCGCCCTCGCCCCGTTCCCGCGAGTCCGTGCCTTCAAGGTCGAGGACCAGGATCTCGCCGCTGCGTGCATCAACCCCCAGCCAAATGCCTCTCGTGACCTGATACCGTCCGATACTGGCGTCCATGGTCGGAAAGTTAGTCCCAAAGAGACAGTTCAGAAGCGTTGACTTGCCCGAAGACTGACACCCCAGCACTGCAACCGTGTGGTACTGGAGACCGCGCTCATGCAGGCGATGCTCGTGCAAAAACCGGAGTAAATCCTCTCGGTGGAACTCTTCGGTGTACGAGATGATTTCCACCAGCCCAGAAGAACTCCTGTTCTGGTTACTGTCCATGGGAACGGGTCGGGTACTCGAACCAGTCGCGCAACACCCAAGAGAGGCGTTGCGTCGTTGCTGCGACGTTGCCGCCTTGCTGTCGACTGCGCAGCAGCCTCACATCTCCATTCCGACGATTTCCGCGGCTTCATGCCGGGTTGCGAACCCGAGACCCATGTAACCATAAAATGGAACACGTTCACGAACACAGGCATACACGTTCAAGTATGGCGCTCTTCACACAGTCATCAACACCTGCATATACGGGTTCTGTCGATGACTGCTTCCGTTGCCCCCTCTTTCATCTGCCGATGTAAACACACCAGTCCCTCGTGTGCGTCCAGCTCCATTGTCAGCAGTCAAAGAACGTTGAGAGCAGCGTTCAAGTTCTGATTCCGCAGCTTGCGGTTGTTGTAGACGCGTTTGGTACACAGACGAAAGTTGCGATCTACACCTCGTTTGCAATTTTCGTCTTCTTTGGATACAGCCTCTGCGCACCCTTCGTCGCAATGCCATTTGCCTGTGGTCAGATGTTCCCGAATATCAACCACGTCTCCTTTGCCGATAACCACACTGTGGATCGTGAACGCATGCCTCATCGTTCGATGCCTGCACTTGACGAGAACAGCGAGCTTCCCTGGTACGCCTCGCCGGTTTCCGTGCCGAGTTCCGTACCCTACGATCACGTCGGGGAATACTCCGTCCGCTGTATGCGGAAGCGCAAACTGTTTCATTGAACAGAGGATTCGTGGAGCGCGATGCTGTCCATGATGGAACTAGTACCGAAAGAAGAATCGATGCTTTAGAACAAGTTGAGAGTTTTCGGTCCGTCAACGCACCTATCGTGCAACAGAGGGATGAAGATTTGTCTCTGGAACGAAATCGATTATCTAGCGTCTCAAGCTCAGTGATCTTTCGGCATGAGCTCGTGTACGAGCCGACAAGTGACGGTGTCGAGTGTGTCTCGTCGTCGGCAATCCAGCGATGCTAATTGCAGCGCTCACGAATCTCCCTGAAACGGAAGTATCGGAAACGAGAAGAATGCGGGATTTGAGGATACTGCACGTAAGGAAATAAGAAGCGCGGCAGCTCTTAGGCACGCATTGCACCATGATACTGGTTATTTTACGAATCCTTGTTCGAAAGCGTCGCAAATCATTTTGATCGCGGTCACTTACCGGACCACTGAGAAAACACGATCGAGCTTCCAAAACCTACGTGTGATTTCGCAAGCCCCTACTGCTGGACTTGGAATGTCGAGGATTTGCATTAAATGAAAAAATTTCCGGAAAAATCGCAAGGCGTCGACAGAAAGACCACTTCCATGTCCCTGTTCCATCTGACACGGGTGAAGGAAGCGACAGCATTCACAGGACGTGAGGAGTTCCGTTCGGCTGACGGATCCTATGTACACAACACGAGGAGCGGGATGTTGACGAGCGGCCGGTCTGACGTTCACATTTCTCTGAGGCTACTGGTCTGGCTGCCAGCGGGCAGGTGCACTCCTTTTCCAAGGAGCTGCTGCAATCGCGTGGGGGTTGCAACCTCGCAGGAGGTGGCAGGCAGAAACTTGACACTGTATGGTGCGTTGCGGCAACCGAAGAGGCTGCTCGCGAGAAACACCACCCCATGAGACCGGTGAACGCCTGTCCGAGGCTCACGCGGCATACTAGAAACACAGCGCTAGTTCGAAACAGCCTCCGTTGAGGTCTGGGACAGCTCACCATCCCATAAGACCGGTGAACGCCTGTCCGAGGCTCAAGCAGCATACTAGAAACACAGCGCTAGTTCGAAACAGCCTCCGTTGAGGTCTGGAACAAGTCACCATAGGCCTCCTTGCTTGGCATAGGATCACAGACTTGTTCATAGAACGCGCAGCAGCAGCAGCAGCAGCAGCCTGTGCCACTGCCTTCAAGTATCCCGCTGTTTCCAAGAAGCATCGGACGCGTAGTCAGATCGTAAGCAGATATTCGTTTTGTCAACCACTATTTCCGTGCCTGCACCTTATAAAAGTCCGGTCATTCGCTAAACTTGCACTCGAATATTGTAGCGGTATGCTGCGGCAACGATCACGGCACGATAGACCGTTGAACTGGGACGGGAACGCGCCCACGCTCGAGTCTGTTCTCGAAGATGCATTGTCGTGGCCAAGAACGCTGTTGAACTGCGTCTTTCGGGTGCATTACGCCACCTTTCTTGCTGTAGTAAGCTGTGCTGCGCTACGCTGTACCCTACTGACTTGCGTTGTGCAGAACTTGCGTTGAACGCTCGCACGAGCGTCTGTGACTGAGCGGGCCCCGCAGCGTACCCCTGGGGTCTCCGTGAGCGTTGCGAGCGTTTCTTCATCGCCCCGGTAACTGTGGTTCATCGTGTGCAGAGCTCTCCCATGGGTTTCCTAGCGCTTCAGGACAGGACAGAGGAGTTGCGCTCTGTCGCGCGACTGTTCGAGAGAGACTCGGCAGCGGGTACCAGTGGAGCCACCGCTGCAGCACGTCCGGGGGACGCTGGGGCGGCGGCCCCGCAGACCTCGCTCACTCCCGAACGAACTGCAGAGCTGGCCGTAAAACACTCACCCGGCTGGCAACGTAGCAACTTTGCCGTCTGTGCAGCGCAGATTGGCGGAAGGATTCACGAAACGTCCGCAAAACTCGCTCAACTGACTCGACTGGCGCGGCAGCGCTCTCTGTTCGATGACCATAGCGAGGAGATCGACCGATTAACCAGCCAAATCAAAAGCGATATCGGATATATTAATCATCAGCTCGACGAACTGCAACAGTTGGCTCGCAGAACTGCGGACCCGGGGAGCAACGGCGAACGACGCACAGGCGACAAGCGGACAGATGCTACTACTACTACTACAGGCAGCAACGCCCTAGCTCAACAGCATACTCGAATTATTGTGGATTCGTTGCGAGCGCGGCTTTTGAATGCGACGCAAACGTTTCAGTCAGTGCTGCAGGAGCGGTCAGCGACCTTACGTGTTCGCCCGGAACACAAGGCAGCAACACAGAAACTTCCCAGTGTGTCACACTCGATCTTCGATCTGAAGCCGAACGAGCTAGAGCGCGGCTCCAGCTTTCTAGATTTGGGTAGTGGCTCCCTCGGCGCATCCCAGCAGCAGCAGCAGCAGCAGCAGCAGCAGCTATGGTACCAGCCTCAGGAGCAACAGCTGGTGCATGCGCCACCAGCAGCATCTCTACGATACTACCAGCAACGAACAGATGCAGTTCAACGCGTGGAGGCAACGATTGTAGAGCTGGGCCAGATCTTCCACCAGCTGTCGCGAATGGTAGCCGAGCAAGGCGAGCTTGTTCAGCGCATCGACGTGAACATTGAGGACTCCCTGGCACACGTAGAAGGTGCGCATGGTCAACTGCTGCGTTATTTTGAGAGCCTGCGCTCGAATCGCGGTCTTATCCTCAAACTGTTCGGCGTTTTAAGTCTCTTTATTGTGCTGTGGGTATTGATTCTCTGAGCGCGCGCATGCAGCAGCATTCACCACTTCCAAGGGCATGCGAGAGCTTCTCGGAAGCGCTCTGCGACTCTATCCGCTTCCATGAATACGAATCATCAAACGCAATCGTATGTGTTTCCAGAAGGATCGACGTAGCGCACGCGGTTATCTAGCAGTCGCCAACGCGAGTGTACGCACGGCATCGAGTGGTGTTTAGGGCGCTCCTAGGCAGCAGCGCGGTCGACGGGATCTATTCGCTCCCTGTATGACCGTTCTGCTATCAACCTGCTTCCGTTCTCGCAGCGGTGCAACAAAGGTGCATCGAGTTCAGGGTCCGGCTGACGTGCCAGCGATGCTTCGCACCGTATGCAGGCCTCGGTGAGATCGTGCAGCTTTCCCGCTGGCGCGCTTCTGTTTTGGTTTCCTTGCAGCCACGTATTGCGCCTTGACGGAATACGAGCCTTTTCCGATGTCAAGGCGCGGTCAGGGCGAGGTTCGCACCCGGGCATCCTGCGCGTTCCCGGCATTCCGTGTTTCATGTCTCGCAACCGGCAGTTCGAGAACGAAATGCTGGTGTAGCACCCGAAACCTTTCCGTTCATCTGCAGAACATGGCCGTGCATGAGGCGGTCTCCTGTGAGCGCGAGATTCAGCTGCAATATCGAGCGTCTCGCTGGTCGCTATCGTGACTCGGCGATATCGACCTCCTCATTCGACATGCGGCGCCTACGCACGATGCACTCAGTGCAGCATGCTGCAGCGATTTCTTTCGAGTCGTTTACTTTGCCGCCACGACGAGCGCTAGCGCACGACACCGACGATGGTCAACGCTATACGCCCAGGCGCGAGATCGCGCAGGTAGCGAGCTGTCTGCACCGTGCTACCCGATACTCGCACTGGAGCTCATTGAAGTCGTAGGTGCTGCTGCTGCTGCTGCTGCTGCTGCGCGAGAGAGCCGAACGCCTTGCAGCAGCAGCAGCATCCGCGGAAAACCGCTCGTTGCACTCGAGCGCTGTTTGTGTGCGCATGACCTCTGGTCACGTTGTGGACCCAAGCGCTGCGCGCTTCATCCGTATGCAGTGGCACGCCACAGCGCAGCGTTGCGAGGATGCAAGTACCCTATCGCCTCGTAAAAGCAGGTCGTGCGTCGTGCTTTACATACAGTGGTCGTGTACCGAATTATCGCGCTAAACGCTGTTGGTGCACCTTTTTGTGATCTAGGATTCATGCATCTAGTCAGAATCACTCGAGTTGTGCAAGCTGCCGATAGCCAGGGAAGAGACCGCAGCTCCTCGACAGACGCGGGCATCTGCCGGTACCTCCAAAATACTGTTCACCAGGGGATAGAGGCTTCCGCTAGTCACCCCGTGATGTTTCCTTGGAGGGTCGCTATCGACCCAGGGCCCCGCACCGCTGGTTGTGTAAAAAGTATCCGCAGGAGAGCCTCCCACGACACCAGCTGGAATGCCAGTCTACACGGCTCCGTATCGCTCACCACAGAATGACCTTGCGCTTCGGAAACGCTTTCAGCCGATCTCAGTAAGGGAACAAGTGAGGTTGTGAACATTACATGCTGTTTACTACACTCGACGCAATACATGCTGCTTGCTGTCGAATCCGAACGCTATCGACATATTCCGGTCTTTCCATATACGAGCCAATGAACACACTGGAGTGCTGCTCCTCGACGTGCGTGCTTAGGTGATCGTCACTGGTGTCTCGACGACGTTGTTCGCATAGGTCGTTTCCTTGAAAATGTGATACGCGTTGCATTCAAGACGCAGCGTGTAGTGACCTGAAGGAACGCCCGTGATGTCAATCCACTGGCACGGCAGCGAGTCATCGTAGATATCGCACCAGCCGACGCTGATACCCTGGAATGTGCAGGTATGGACAGGCTCCGCAGGCACGAGCGCTGGGTTTCCAGTGTACTCAGGGAAACGAGCCAGATCCTCCATGCAGAAGCTCTCCTTCTTGCCACTCCGCACAAGGTTCCCTGCCGAATCCCAGATGGAATAGTTCAGCATGGGTTTGCGCGTAATGAACTGACCAGTGCACGTATCCCAGGTGTAGATATTGGGATGATCCGCCGGGTTGCCGACCACAAAATCATCGGGGCCGTTGTTACCGATCGCACCTGCAAGCTTCAGCAGCTTTCTCGGGCCAGTTCCAAGAACGCAGCCCATTTCAAACGCACAGTCATGTGGCGTGAATGACTGCGTCTTGATCATCAGACTACCTTCGAGAATCTTCAGGGAAGGCTCCAGGTCGAACTTCGCCTGAGCTCGCACCGAAGACGCCACCGCTGCAAGGCAGACAAGGCATAGAGCAAAGAGCGTGCTAATACGTTTGTACATGGCTAGTGGACCTATTCCGCTATCAAGGGTAAATGCCCACAATCGCTGTTTTCGTGAAACCACCAATCGCAATTGTCATGTCGTCGAAGATGAAAATCCGCTGCGATGCCATGGCGCACCGATCGAGCGATGGCAGAATCGGCACTTCGAGCCGACGCGCGCAGGGCCACCCGCGGGCCACATCCAAATTTGGGCATCGTCGGCGCTGTGCGCGCACACGCATGCATCTCGCGCTACCAAATTGGTATTTGCGTTGCGAGCGCGTCGACACGCAGACCTGCGATCCTCGATGGCGCGCGCCTGCTGCGCGGCAGTCGCCAATTGGACGGGGCGTGCAGGCCTGCGATCGCCTGGCGACGGCCGCTCGCCGCGCCGCAATCCCGTCAGCTGGTGAACGGAGCTGCGCTGGTGGCGGCGCGTCGCGTGCATTCGACGCCCCGGCACCAGTCGCTGCAGGGCCGCTTCCAAATGTGGTGGGCACGTCGTCGTCGATCTGCGCTGTGTGGTGGATAGATTTGGAAGGTGAGCGTGTGGCATCAAAACCTGTAGGTACTGTTCTTGAATTGCGCTCTTTTTTTCCGAACCTTTTTTAGATGTACCGCTTACATGTTTGAAGTGCATCAGTACTGGCTTGGGGATTCATACATAGCTTGAAGACGCTCCGAAGGGTTTTCGGTGTTGCTCGTTCGACGCGTTGGCGCTTGAGCTCGATACCGCATCGGACTGAAGATGATTCGCGACGTATTCGAAAAATGCTTCGTAAAATATCGGATATCGTGATCAAATTCGTACGTATAAGTTTCCGTTCTTTTCCTTTACTTGCGAGTGGCATGCTTAAATCACGCGTTCTTGAAGCAATCGATCTCTCTGTTCGATGGGCGTCGTATTTCCGGAGCGATTTGCGCAGCAGGATTGACACGAGGGGAGAAATTTTTTACGTCCTTCGTTGAAGACGAGTTCACGAGCGCATGACGAAAAGGCGAGTGAACTCGCCACCTCAAATAATGGATTCCGTTCGATAGCCAAATCGTCTTTCTTTAAGGCTACCGACGAAATGGAGCTCCTCACCAGCAGCATGATAGCTCTCCCGGGCAATGCGCTCAGCAGATTCTTTCTCCTCTGTTTGCGTAGGAGAGATTCTTGGACTCGAGTCAAGCCAGCGATCGCGCCCACTGGGGAGCGCGTTACTGCTTTTCACGAAGCGAGCGTACAGGGATCAAGAGATCTCGACTTGTTTCGCAGCCTTGAATTCCCATGCAGTGCAAAAGTTCATCATGAACAGCATCGCGTTCCACAAGACTCCGAGCGAATGGGAAAGCGTGCGCTTCCACTTCCAGCGTACAGCGTAATCGTCGAGTCGATCGCCTACAAGACGCCAATGATTCTAAGGTACCGCAACGCGTACACAACACGACAAGTGCATCCAGCGGTGCATGCGGTACCCGCCGAGCGCATGTACCGAGCGATGAGGCAGGCCTTCACGCACCACAAGATAGCCCTTGAGGAATGAGGTGTGTTGGGCTTATAGAAACACCTTATTCCATCCAGCTCGCACCGCGGCGAAAGGCGCACTGACGCTGTGTGCAAAATAGATGAAAACGGCAACCTGAGCATGGAGCGCAACTTCCGCCTGTCCATGAAATGTGTCGACAACAACCGGAAGCGACGAGATCCGGACTTCAATGCCGCCATGAACACCCTTTGGGCGTTGTAAGCGGAGATGGAGGCACGCGAGATACCAGCGTATTTTAAAGCCGAAGATACGAGACATGAAAGAAGCAGTGAAAGAAAAAGCCCGGATAGGTCAGTATTCCAGACACTGAAACGAGATCCAATCGATAAATTGTATGCCCGCGTTACTGGACCCTTTCCGACGCAGTCTGAATTCGGTGCCTTAATCGCTGGTTATCGTGCCACTGCGTATACGTTTCGACGAAGAAGAGGCTCCCCTGCGGAGAATTGAGCAAGGGTCCATGTTCGGCGCAGCGCAGTGCTCGATATGGCAGACCGCGGATTACCAGGGCGTATCGTCCGCGTCAGACACACTAGACACGAGTCGGTGCGCACAGTATCCATTGTCAGTCTGCGAACACACGCAAAACCAGGTGCTTGGTCGGTGTCTGAGCACCCGCATTCGTGGTAGCGAGAAACCGATTGCCTGCGAGGTGCCTCGTATTCGATAACATGATGGTCGCTAGAATAGCCGCAGATTTGATGGTGCTTGTGTACGGGCCACCAGCGGCAAGTATCAACAACCTTACGAATGCGGTACTCCGTCGACAGTGCACACCAAGAGGACTCAGGCGCGGCGACCAGTGCATGCCGCGCTCAGGACCCGACGCTGGCGCACCACGAACCGGTCGGATGTGCGTCTATGCTTCAAGCGGCAACGGCACCTGCTCTGTCCATGCTTCGTACTGTACCATCCAATAGAGCAAAGGAGCGCCCTACCCGAAACGAAGCACGCTCGAGGCCCCGTTCATTGATGGCAAGCACTCGAGCGTGCTCCGCTTTCGCGAGCGAACCATAAAGCGCATTCTCGCCGTTTCGCCACTGGTCGTCTGCGGAACATAGCGCCGAGGTTTGTGACAGCGGGTATGTCGTGCAACCGTGGCCTCTCATCGAGCTCCAATGCCGGATCGGGTGCACTGAACGCTGCGTCACATCTGACGAGCCAATGCCGCAGCGATGCAGCACTAGAGGCCTTACGAGGCCGGCACTGTACCTCGACTCACATATGAGCATACACTTGCGGCCCGGGAAGCAAGGATCCGAGCGTATTCCTCCTGAATCAACGCTGTGTTCCCCGCGAACGCTCTTACGGAAGCCGCTCTACGAGGACACTGAGCCGGCGTTCTCGTGGGTACGCGAAGCGCACTAGGGAAGTGCTTTGCTCACAGGCGCCGGTTACAGTGCAGTCGTGCGGCACGCCCCGACATCGCCATATACTGGCCTCACTGGAGTACGCCAGGAACGCGTGTGCAAGCCGCGGTTCTCGGAAAAACCCCAGCCGGACGCTCCCACAGCACTTGCCGTGGTGCTCCGGCAACTTTCACCCCGAGTCTCGAAAAACCGCGACTCTTTTGATCTCGTTGCGGAGCACGTGCTCGGCCTCTTGGACTTGGGACAGCGCCTCCGCTGCTTCCAGCGGCTGCTGAACTCGGGGTCTGGTCTCAAACTCGTGACGAACAAGTCTCGCAGCTGCACGCAACGTGCGCCTGTCGTCACCAAAGGCAACTCGACAAGCACGCAGCAAGCGTCGGTACGCAGTGGGTGCACTCCATTCGCTCAGAGCGCCAGCCATGGTTACGCCCCAGTCCGCTCGGGTACGTCGACTGTTGAAGAAGGTTCACTGAGGCGCTCGCGTATGCTGCGCGTTGTGTCAGAGTTCCCAGCTGCACTGGCGTACGGGGTGTTTGCCCAGACCGTCAGCGAAACAGCAAGGTTTCGCAGCTGTAGGGTAATTTAATACCCACTCGCAGACGCTTCTCAGTCTTTTTCGACCGGCCTACCGCTATTGGCTTCAGCTTCTGCTTGCACACGACGGGCACGACAGCGTGCGCCACACAGTTGGACCGTGTGAGCTCCGCGGGGCTCGGCTTCGGCACTAGCCATCTTCTGATATTCATGGCGACGTTCAAGTCTCGGTTTACGAACTCCATGCGTTTCTTGAGGCTGGTTGATCTCACCAATGCATGTAGTCGTCTATTTCGCACCCTCTATGCCACTTCAGTCGCGTCAGCGTCCCGTCGGGTAAACACCTTTTCTCGCCTGTCTCTCCTCATCTTCGTGGTCACTAGCTCTTCTTCGCTTGATGGTCAGCGAGCAGAGGATTCTTTTTCGTTTTGCTTTGAGGCACCCGCTGATCAGCGTCCCCCAGGATTCCCGACTTGCACATCGATACCTAGCCATCGAATTTTGGATTCCTTCAGATGAACGCACCTCGGGCGCGTCGTCTATAAACCGCGAAAAAGCATTTGAAGACATGCATCCACATATGAAATACCATTGAGGTGAAAGATGACAAGCTGGCGAGCGCACATCGACACGATCACCCGAGTCCATGCAGAGGCACAGCATGCGAATTTCGCGACCAGCATCATCTCCATATCTTATGCTGCTGCATCTGTAAACACATTAGACCTGGAAAACGTGCAAAACCGCGGCAGCAGCACAACCTGATCGGTGAGCCGCCAAACCTAGCGAAATGCAGCACAAGGCCTTTTCGGAAACGGACTGGCGTCGAGCGGGTGGACAAGGTATTCGCTTTCAGTACTCCAGGTCAGCGGTATGCACGTCGCTCATCTAGGCAGCACCGTACGATGCAGTGTCCAGGTCGGCCGCGAGTCCACTGCAGCGTGCCGCTACCCAGGAGCAAGCGGATCTCGCGTTTACGGTAGCAAGGAAACCAGCCCTAGAGCGCTGTATGCCGCGGGCTGTCGTCAGAATGCCCAACTAGGGCAAGCTGCAGTCGGCTATCGCGGGCTAACGGTGCTACTGCTGGCTAGGATAGTAGCTGCAACGCACCACAGAATGCAGCGATATCTAGTCTGATTGAAGAACCCTGGTGCCGACCTGATGCCGACCAGTGCTTCCAATGAGCGCCCACCGCTGTGATTGCGTCATCAACGCTTGATCACGTGGTGCTTCATTGAGAGCAGCGGAGCGTTAGGGTTTGCGGCGAACGAGGCGCCGCCTCCCGCTGATACTCCCCGTCGAGCTGCAGCGCACCAGGATCCGATCGGCGAGAAGTGTGCGCCCTTCTCGGCCAGGTGGTTACGCGTTCAGTCGGTGCATGCTGGACGCCCGCAAAGCCTTGCTCCTCGATCAATATTCCCGTCTTTGACTCGTAATCAGCTGCAACACTTGACGCGCTGCAGAGCACGCTCTGTCTGAACACCGTTCACTTCATTCTTACGATTGCCGCAAGCAGCGTACCTTACATTGATCTTGTGCGATCAGCGCTGCATGGCACGCAGGTCTCTTGCTCTGCAACATGAAGCCCATATCCGATTCAACTGGACCGTATGCGGGTGCCAAGTTCGTGTGCTTCGCACAGGGAATGCGTCCAAGATCATTGCGCACGAGCAATGCAACCAGCGAATCAGCACGTGACTGCACCTGAGGCCGACCAACATCATCCAAAGCTCGCATCTGTCTCGTACGTAGATACCAGTCAACAATTCACGACCGATTCAGTCCGTTGCCAAGCGTTCCTTGACGCCAAGCACTGGGGCAAGGCATTCGCTCTCCGGCGATAGGAGCGGAGGCTCACGTTCAGCGCTCATCACTGGTCGCCGCTGCGCTTGGCGCTTGCCCCATGGACGTATGTGCAGCGTGCTGGTGCCGAGATCCCCGAACAGGTGCGATCGCTCGCTCCCCGTAGAAAGCCTCGAGATGAGGAATGATCGCGTCAACACCACCAGTCAGGGCGAAACGATGCAATCGGCCGGTCGTATCGTAGTAGTGTTCGACGCTTGCCCCTTGCGACTCGTAGACCTCTAGGCGATGCCTGACAACTGCCAGTCGATCATCGTCGCGACAGTGCAAACGTCCAGAACACGCAGTTCCTCGTTCACAGCCCTTTGGCAACGCTTCGCAGAGCAGCGGCACCCCGTTCTCCGTATCGTCTCGCGGACACGTGCAGACCGTTGTGTCGGGTGAAACGCAAGGCGCCCAGCGACACCCAGGTGGTAGCAGCGGTGGCATTCGCATGCCCGCCTCGTTAATATACATAAAGTTGTAGGTCTTGCCACACGTTACGCAGACTCGTCGCCCAGCCAGCTTGGCGATCAGAACCTCGCGCGGTAAGGTCAGCAGTAGAGCGCCCTGCACTGGGAATACGCCGTCCAACCAGCGAGCTTGTGCTGCCGTTCGCGGAAAACCGTCTAAAATCCATCCTTGTTGCGCGGAAGGCCGTCTTTCAAGATCAGACAGCAGATCCTTGACCAGAGGTTCAACGAACGAGTCTGGTAGGAGGTCGCCCTGCTGCTGAAGGACGCGCATAGCCTCCGCAGCCGCTGTCGCTCCGCGCCCGTTGAGCTGCGACTCTCGGAGGTACTCTCCAAAGTTGATATGCTTCAGACCAAACTTGCGAGCAAGGCGGGATGCGTATGTCCCTTTACCTACTCCTGGTGCTCCTAGAATAACCCAGCGAAGGACAGAGACACTCATAGGAGCGTGAACACCGGATAGAAACGCCAGCGATACCCACCTGAACCGCATTTTCGATGCAATCGCGAGTGAGCCAGGCAGCTGCCTGTCTATCATATGCCGCGCGATGCGCTCGCGTTCTGAGAAACCATGACTGCAGATGAGCGCTCCCAAAACAACCCAAACTCACTGCATTGCCTCGCAGAATCGCAAAAGCCAACAAGTGGGCCCTTCAAACCGACACCGAGTCGACAACCAGTGCCAACTGGATCGCTCGTGCACCGCACTGCGTCCGGTCGAGGCGTACCAGACGGAACGCACGGCGTTCGCCAATACGAAGGCGCTGACTGCGCTCTAGGGTCACCGTCGCCTCCATTTGATCATCCTCCAGAATGATGAGCGCCGTTCGCCCATTCGACGACACGGATGCAACCAAGCCGTTCAAAACAAGTTCCCCCGGACCGAGACGCTGCACTTGTGACTGCCGCTCAGCAAGTACATCCAGCATGAGCGATTGCCGAGATGCCACCACTTTCTGCATCCCCGCAGACGCATTTCGCTGAACTTGCGCAGCAATGCGTGCTACCTGTGCTCTGGTCAGCAGCGGCGCCTCTGCCCCATACTCAAGATAGAGCGAGATCTGACGCAGTGTCATGAGGTCCAGGTATCGACGGAGAGGTGCAGTGCCGAAACGCTGCGGCCGATACGCCTGCACTGCGTTTGGTTCACTGGCGGTTACCTTTTGCGCCGCCAGCGTCCCCAGCTCCGTGTTCTGGACTCGTGTCCATCTAGTGACGGGTACAGGGATCTTGTGCTGTGCAGCAAATCGAATAAGTGCCTCACTAGCGGCAGCGAGTAGCGCATCCACGAGGCAGTATCCCGGAGAGAGTGCAAATTCCGCTACAGCCAGGCTGCCGTCGCGTCGATGCGCCACCCGCGCAATGCGCCCGGCGTTGCGGCGTTGACGCGCATGCATGCGTGCACGCATGCGCTGCTCCAGCGCTGCTGAATTCAGCGCTTTCTGTAATATTGTCAACGGGTTCGACGCTCTCTGCAGCAGTGTTTCGGTGCTGGTGTCTGTAGGTGACGATGCAGATGCTGCTGCTGCTGCTGCTGCTGCTGCTGATGCTGCTGCTGATGATGATGATGATAAAGCCCGCACGCGTCGATTACTCAGGATCAGACGATCGAGCTCCTCGTATGATATGCGCTGCACAGGCGGTATCACACTTCGACGTACCGTGAACCATTCGATGGCGCCGAGGTCGTCGGACCCGGTATGCTGGTCGTTGCTGCGCTCACGGAAGCGCAGTGATACGGTGATCGCGTCAGTCGCCAGATGCTCTGAGAAAGAGGCCGCGTTTGCCAACGGTGGCGGCAACAGGTGCAGAGGTCGCCCCGGCAGATACAGTGACTGTGCTCGCTGGCAGGCAATCTGGTCTACTGGGTGGCCTGCAGGTAGCCAGCGCCCAATATCCACGATATGGACGTGCCAGGTCACCTGCAAGTCGCCCGGGCGATGACCCGATGCCCCCGACGACGGGTCGCAGCGCTGCTCGATCTCAACGGAGAAAGCATCGTCCAGAATTCGCGCTGATGAGGAATCCACACAGAACGCGAACTGGTGACTCCAGACGCTTCGCTGATTTCGCGTACGCCCGCTCAGGATCCGGCTACGTAGTGCCCGAGCCGCAGTCATCACTGCGTCAGGAAAAGCAGCGATGATCTTTTGTCCGATCTTGGGCTCGGGGCATACGTTCGGTCGGCGCTTCAGTGTCGCGGGCGGCGTGCTGGCGCTTTCCTTGGACGTCTCCGAGAGGGTCCACTGACCGAGCTTCACCAAAACAGAGATAGCCGTGTTCGGTGAGACCTCCGAAGCGACCCGACGACAAACTGCAGCCGCCAAAGGATAGAGGCGCCCCAGTCGTGTCGACGGCGCCGACATTCCCTGCCGTTTCGTGCGAAGCGACGGCTCGAGGTTGCGGCGATGCTCGGAGCGAGAGGCCGCCAACATTTCCAGCTCGCGTAAAACTGCGAGATGCTCCGGATGCCATGTCCGATCCAGTGACTGCCTCGTTGCATGTACACGTTCACAGAAAGACTCTACGATACGTGCGCGTACCATCGGCTCAGGTAGCGCTCGCCAGCCGCCACCGTACCGGGGAACCCGTCGGAAGCGAAAATTGTCGGACCCGAGCGTCATCGCTGCGAGTATTCGCAATACGAACGGATCACACAGCGACTTGGCTACCGGTGAAGTGGTCTCATCCGCGGGCCATAGTCGACGACGAAAACGCTCTCGCAAACGCAACTGGTATCGAGCTGCCAACTCGACAGCGGATGTGAATGGACCGCCGCGGCGAGCGCCTCGACAACTCACCTCCTGATGGAGCTCATACACCCCCTCTGACAACAACGCCAGGATTCCGAGACGGTCCGCAGACTGGAGTGCGAGCCACGACTCCGTCGAGTGCGGTTGCAGCCAGAGTCGGGCGGTATCCCAGGCGTGCTGCAGACGCGTCTGCGAGAAACGCACTGGAGGTAGCCACGCTTCAGGCTGCTCACCAGCAGTGCTGAGCTCCTCGAACAGCAACGGCGGTACCAGAGTTTCACTCCAGTTCGCAATGACTTGGTCGGGGGCGACACTTACCTCCTGGTTATCGGCGCTAACCAGGTGAACTCGAAAGCTCGTTGCGCACGCTGCCTCAGCTGGTGTCGTGCGCAACACACCAATGTGCACCGCTCGGTCGTGAAAAACCTCCACAACACTACAAGCCTCCGCACGTTCAAACTCGGAGTCCTGGACAGTACCCGGAAGCGGAGCAGCGTGCGCATCAGGAGCTGCTGCTGTCTCTGCTGTTGCTACCAGTCGGGCGCGCGGCTTCCGCCTCGACCGCCCCAGCGGTACCGAACACCAGGTCGACGCACTTACTCGAGGTGTGCGTGCTTTTGATGTCCAGCCACAAGTCGGTACCGTGACAAAGCTAACACGCGTATGAGTCGCAAGACTGACCCACATTTCGTTTAAAGAACAAGGTCCCTAACGCGCTGAAGCGCTGCCCAAAACTGCAGCACCCCACAGCGTCTGCCCGTGGACGCCGCCGGGACGCCGCTGCCGCTGCACTGCGCCCTGTGTTCGGCGCTACGACTTGTTCTCTTTTTGTGCTTGTTGCGCTCGCTGTAGCAGCATTTGTTGCCACTTTTGTTGCTCCTACTGCTACTTTGGTTATTGCTCTTGTTGCTTTTTGTTGCAGCAGCGTTTGTTGTCACTTTTGTTCCTGCTTTTTGTTGCTGCGTATGACGTGTTCGTCGAGCTTGTAGCGTTCCTGGTAGCACAGTTGCGCATGAGGTCCCCGTCGAGCGCCCCTGTGACCTGGGACATGACAGTGCCCTCTATCGAGGAGGTCGCTCAGTTACTGGAGGAAGCGGAATCGCAGTTGAAGCGGTTTGACAGTGTGAGCGAGGCCTTGGAACGCGACGTTCACGCGTTACGGGCACTCGTCGAGCAGGTGCCTGCTGCAGCGCACCTGGAGCGAACGTCAGAGACGTCGACAGGCCAACCGCTCGTGTTCCAGTGGAACCAGCAGCATAGTGCACACCTCGACCGGCTTGTCACCCAGGAACGAGCGACCGAGGCGTCCGACATGAGCGTCTGGAGACGTGTTGCAGATGCACTGAAACCAGCACTGCCCCTCGTTGGAGAGGCGTTCGCCCCGGAGTCTCTCGCTGAGGCGTGCCGCACGCGCTACCTGGCTGTAGAGGCGTATCGAAAACGCGCAGACTGGGCTGACGAGCAGCTGACAACGATGCTTCTGGGCCTGGACGCTGTACCTGGGGTTTCGCGACAAGCGCTGCTGCTCGCGCACCAGTTACGGCGGACTGCGCAGGCAAAACAGATCAGTGCGCTCATCGGGCGTCGAAAGAAACTCATTGATCGATGCCTAGCGATCGAGGCTGAGCTTGAACAGCAGCGAGTGCAACTGGGACTGCTCCCAACCGACAAGAACGGTGCGGAGCCGATGCGCTCCGCTGCCGAGTCTACCACCAGCAGTAGCACCAGCACCAGCGCTGCATCGTCGCATACCGCGCTCGAGCCGGTTCCGGACTGAGGTAGATTGCAGCTTTTACAAAAATATGCGGACGTTTCCAGGCGGCTCTGCAAGCTATCCGAGTACCCAGCAAACTGCGTACTCGTCGCGTCGTGAGGCTGCTGGTAGAAAGCGTAGACCCGCGTCTCCGGTGGTGCTGCCACCCGGACTGGCCCAAGCACAGCGAGCCAACGACGCACAGCGTCTACCTGCTTAACTGCCACGGACGGTAGGCGCCTCAGACAACACGCCCTAAACGTTCTGGTCGGACGATTTGCGCCTCACGAGTCGTAACGCTGGTTGAAACGTCCAACAAGGCGGCGGTTGCAGGTCAGCGCTTGAAAGGCAACGCCGCAGCGGGCGCGCGTTCCGAGCCGCACTGCTCGAGCCGTTTCCCCAGCCGCTGCTGTGCTCACAAGTCTGGGAACATGTGGATAGTTCGCCTGGCTCGATCAGGCAAAGATTGGTTTCGAATAGGTTTGTGCTCGCTGATCTTGCTCCTTGTGCTCTTGTCGTCAAAGTCAGGTTCAGCGCGGCTGACAGGAGCCCGAGCGTGCCGACGCCTCTTCAGTGGACGCTTGAACTGGTCCGTGTTAGGGCGTTTTTCGCAGCGCTTGGTACCAGCGCAACTGGAGCTGAACCATGCCCTCGGTGTTTGCGAGAATCGGACGCATTGCTTTTGCGGCACGCAGCGAGTGCGTATGCTGAGCCTCTACCCGGACGCGCGACGAGTACGGAGTCTTGTTTCGCACAACGGAGGTGTGTCGTGTGCGCTGCGCCCTCGGGGTGCGCGCTTGTCCTACCGCTGCTCCTGCGAAGGGCTGAGCGTGTGTCGAAAAGTTGGTAAGAAGACCTCGACGCAGCCGTTGACGTTGTCTGCCGATACTGTCGACCGAGAGGTGCTCACGCAGCGCTTTGGCTATTGGGAAGTTCCCTGTGAACGGCGCGAGAGCGAGGCACTCGAACTCGTCTGCCGCTGATACACTGGCAATTGGTGCCTGCCGTCGCGTCTTTGAGGCGGGACTGTATTTGAAATGCACCCGACTGGCATGCACAGACTACCTTGTAAGCGCCAGGAACGCTGAGAGTGAGTCAGGGACCTCGCGGCGATGCAGCAGAATGCGCTCAACCTACTCTCGATGCGCTCAGTGTGTACACGACGAAAACATCACTGGCAATTTTACTGGGTGCTGTATTGTCGGGCTACTCTCGATGCGCTCAGTGTACACGACTAGAACATTACTGGTAATTTTACTGGGTGCTGTATTGTCGGTCTACCCTCGATGCGCTCAGTGTACACGAATAGAATATTACTGGCAAGTTCACTGGGCGCTTTGCCGAGGGCCTTACTGCCGAGCACCTCGGTCGCATCGTGGATTCCTCGTGGACTCATCGAGTGTGTGGCGAAGCGGTCGAGTCTCTCAAGGCCTAGATAGCGCTTGTCTGGGTGTGTGGGTGTGTATATGTATGTGGCAGATTGCTAGCTAAAGTGCTACCGGGATGCATCAAGTGCAGGACGCTACGAGCAGGTGCTGATGTCTGCGTCTGCAGAGCGCTCTACGACGCTTGCGATCGCTATGGATATTGGTGGACTCTGCGATGGAGCGTGATGCTGCTCTTGTCGCTGCAGCACGTTGTCTCGAGAGCCATTGCTCGGATATACGGCACTACGAAGAGTAGTCGCTCGTGCAAGAGGTATCTGCAAGGGCTTCCGAAGCAGCAGTAGGTACAAGAACGGTCGTGGGCCGCTCATATCACGCGAGCAGCGAGAACAATCATGCTCCAACAAGACGGCTTCTACAGCACTGAACTTGAAAGCCGCGCGGGTGCCGGAAGCAGTTACCAGTATCCGAGAGGACGACCTGTGCAGCGAGCCGAGGCTGCCACTATGCTTACCCTGGCGTCTCTGTGGAGAAACGCTTCTCACGCGTTTCCCAACAAGTGTGGTAGAGCAAGCGCGTTTCCAGTAGCATCTTTGCGGAGGATCGCTTTTGTTTGGACGTGCACCCGGGGGGCGGCGGCATTCGCGCTGCAACCGGTTTGCGTGGACGCTCGGTGTCATGCATGTATCCTGACCTATCCACAATAGAAATGCAACGTACGGCCTGGCCGGGTGTTTCTCTTTAGCGGTCCGCCAGAGAAACGTTCTCGGTGCCTGTGAGGACGATCAAGTTTCAGGGCGTGCAACGCAACTAGAACCGCAGCTCGATACAACGCGCTTCACCTCGGCGTCATGCAGCGCTGCAGCGCTTCCCAGTGCGACCACAAAAGACACCATGAGGCACCTCTCTGCGACGTTCTCCATTTGTTCCGCCAGTCGAGTGGCAGCTGCGACAGATACCAGGCACTGAGCGCTCGGCACTGTACCCGAGTCTTCTGCGCGACAAGCTCGCTGTACCTGTTACTGGACATGCTGCAAGCAAGTGCCCCTGTTTGGCTGCGCTTCCCCCGGGGCAACGACCTTGTCTGCACCGCACACAAGCAATACTTCGGGTACTGCGCGCTGGACTTCCATCCTAACGCAGAAAAAGTCCCTACGGGAGCACAGCGCCCCTGGAGGACGCGTAACAGCGCGCACGCTGAAAGCCCCTCGAAGCGAGCACACTCATCGGAGCCTCAACGACTCCGTGCTTCTCACGGAATTCACGCGGTCCACTCGTTGTTGATGCCATAAACTGCAGCTTCCCCTCAAAGCGTGAACAAAGGAGCCAGCGCAACACACCCCAGCACCAGCGTCAACGAACACACCGCAGAGACAACGATGTAGTTTGCTGGTTTTCAATCTATAGCACCATACGAATCGTGAGATACCCCCGATACAGATGCATCAGATTGTCGAGTTCCTTTTTTACCCCGTCGTATCCATGGATCTACGCAGATTCCCCCAGTCCTGGTGCATAACGTCCACAGTTCCCGATAGTCGCAGCACGTTCGCACCATCAGCGTTGCCGGATTCCATGCAGAAGCGTTAGCGTTACAGCGCGCTGTTGCCATCCTAGGTACGCGTCTTTCAAACGAGTTCATGTCGTCCCTGGGAACGACTGCTACTACCATGAAAAATCGTCAAGTACAGCTGATTGCTCTGCAGATGTCCATGGTGCCAAACGAGCCTGCGAAGAACGTGGCTCGGGCAGTGCAAACGTTGCAAAGCTCGTTGACCGAGGCTGGTGCCGCACCAGCTGGTGTGCAACGGATAGCCCTTCTGCCGGAACTCTTTGCCGCGCAGTACTTTCCTGTAGACGGCGGGGAACCGCGTCACTACAGTCTGGCAGTGCCGTCGCCGTTTACCGAGCCTGAACACTGGTTCTGGCGCGAGATGGCGAGTCTCTGTCGACAGACTGAGGTCGTGTTGGCAGTGTCGTTCTTCGAGCAGGCCGGGGGCTGGACGTTTTTCAACTCGCTGGCGGTGCTGGACCCGGGCGCTGCTGACCTCTTCGTTCAGCCTGTTTACAGAAAACTTCACATCCCGCACTCGCCGGGCTACCACGAAAAGTTTTACTTTTCGCCTGGCGATACCCCGCCCACGGTGTACCAGACAAGTCGGGGCATTCGCATTGGCGTCGGTATCTGCTGGGATCAGTGGTTCCCCGAGCTCGCACGATGCCTTGCGCTGAACGGTGCAGAAGTGCTACTTTACCCGACCGCTATTGGGAGCGAGCCCCAGGATCCGACGTTGGACTCGCGGGAGCACTGGCGTCGCACCCAGCAGGGTCATGCTGCTGCGAACCTGATGCCGCTTATGGCTGCGAACCGTACCGGAATAGAGCATGCCCAGGACGGCTCAATGCAGATTCGTTTCTACGGCTCCTCGTTCATCACCGACAATACGGGTGCTATCGTGGCAGAGGCATCGCGAGACGCTGACCCGGTGGTGCTCTTCAGCCCCGTTATGGACCTGGACGCGTATCGGGAAGCGCGACTCGCCTGGGGCGTGTTTCGAGATCGTCGGCCCGATATGTATGGGTCGCTGCTGGCCTTGGACGGTGTAGCGAAGCGCGCGCCTGTGTGAACGCGAACAAAGAAAGCATGAGCTAGCGGAAAAAGCTGCCCGTCAGTACCGCGTAAGCATGCTCATCTCGGGACTTGGGCACGCTATTCGAGTGGAGCGCGAAAACGACGACAGTGGTAGCGCTACGACACTGGACCTGTTGCCGGCTCGCTGCAACCGAATTGTCAAGGCCGCTCTCGGAAGTGTAGCGCAGCAGTCCATCGCGTGATACCACAGAATCCAAGCGGTTTGTTCTTTCGATAGACACATCGAGCAGACTGACCAGGAATCCTCGATCGTGCACGCGATATGGTACCGCTATGATCCAGGAAAGCGTGTATCATGCTTTACCGGACCTCTTTTTTTCCATGATCCATTCTTGGTGTCGGCGATAATCCGGGAAAGCGTGTATCATGCTTTACCGGACCTCTTTTTTTCCATGATCCATTCTTGGTGTCGGCGATAATCCGGGAAAGCGTGTATCATGCTTTACCGGACCTCTTTTTTTCCATGATCCATTCTTGGTGTCGGCGATAATCCGGTCATTTCGTATGCTCCACCGTACGCCGAGTCTGTTGTGAACGCCCGCAACAGCGCCTCTAGCGATACTCCAGACGCTGCATGGCGAACGAACGACTTTGCCGCTTGTCAGAGGGCTTCGGCTCATCGACTAGAACACCCCGTGGCTAGCGTGCACACCTGATTCATCGCATCGCTATCGATCCTGGGACGGAGAAATGTCATTGAAACTAAACATGGACTTGCCATCGCGAGACAGGGATCGCTTACCCCGTCAACTCGCCGTCTGTACGCACCGGAGTGGACGAGTTCCACTACGCTTCAATCCGCATTGCTTCTCGAGTCATGATGCGTCCATCGGATTGTCTGGATGCGAACCTACTGTGAGCGCTCGCTCACGCGCCCAGGCATTGCCACACGAAGGCGACAAATTGTTGTCGTAGCGCCATGCGGGTGTCACCGCTCGAATGCCTCCACTGATGCGCTGTCGCCGCAGCGGAGCGGCAGCCTGGCGGCACCAGTCGCTGATCAGCACCAAGTCAATGTCGTGGCTCGCGCGCTGCCAGAGCGCCCCAAGCAGTAGGTGCTCCACAGCTAGCGCCGAGCCCTGGTCGAATCGAACCCAACAACATAAAGTTTACACGGATAAAAATCCGAACTAGACCCGATGAAACTGTTACTCTACGATTATGCGTTCAGAACGTTGCAAACAGACACTGCAGGAACCGGCCAGGCTTTCCGACGACTCTTGCGGACGCCCGAGAGACGCAACAAGCGAGTCTCGAAATTCAAGTTAGGATCGCATCCATCCATAGCGAGGAGCGAAGCGTCGCCACCAGTACGCCGGTCGTCTGCTGCGTGTGCCGGGTTCGCGCCACAGCCGCCAGTCCAGGTGTCGCTGCCACTTGCACTCCGCCAAGGCCAATGAAACACACCGAACACGCTGCCTGGAGAGTATTGCGGGAGCCAGTTGCGCTCGGCGCTCGTGGAACCTGACTTGGTACAGCAGGATACCGAAAGCTCGTGCCCGTCACCTGCATCCCGCCCGCAACCCCTCGAACTGCTGCCTATCCACACTGCAGCACCGGGCGTGCCACTAGTCCTGTCTTGGACGCGTTTCGATCCCCGGCCATTGGCGACGCGTTTGGCGAGAGACTTGATCGCGCGTCCCGTTGCCACTGAACGCGGTGGACGCATACGCCGACCTCTCGCCGAATGATGCTCCGTTGACTGAGATGTTGTGCCGCTATCCCGCACACCAGGTGCATCCTGAAACGCGCGCTCATACATCACTTGGTGCTGGACATTGCCAGGCTTCACGTGGCGCAGGCGACCCTCGCGCTTTGCCCGTGCACAAAACTCGCTGAGCGTCTCGCGGCGAAATGACGGATTCAGGTCGAAGCGTTTGCGCGAATCATCTGGCTGGGTCACCAGACAAAAAATGGAGCAAAACGCGTAATCCTTTTGAAGAGGGCGCCAGCACGTTCGACAGCGACTAGCGCTGCTCGATGCCCCCTGCCACGAAGTTGGAACGTGGGCGGCGCCAGTGTCCGAGCCCGATCCACGAACTAGATACATGACTCGCTGCCCATTGTTCAAATAGCTCTGGACCTGACTCACGTCCATCTCTTTGCAGATGTCCTTGGCGAGCACCACGTCGTGATACATGTATCTACAAATGCCAATGTGTGGATGCGAGGCGTGTGGTGCATCACCGAATTCCAACTGGCGCTGTCGGTCGACGCAGAGCCGGCAGACCGCTTCGCAGCAGTGCAGACAAAACACGGTGCGCTCAATCCAGCGTTGGTTAACTTTCCGAGAATCGTGTCCCGCGCTCTTATGCACGCCGCAGATGCTGTAGAATGAGGTGCGGAAGAGCTTCGGCAGCCAATCGGCCATGGCAGCCAATGGATCGCTACCGCCTTTCATGGGTGCCGAGTCCGTGTGCGTATAGCGACGGACGACGGAAGTCGGACCGCTGGTGAGCGCAACGCCCCGCTCGCCGCCCTCCGAGTCAGACGATATGGGCGTTGTTGGCAAGCGATCGTCTGCTGGCGCGCTGTGCGGCTGTGGTGCCGTCACACATAAAGTTCCATATTCGTTGATTCTCGAGTTCTCGCAACCCCCCCACAGCTTAGTGTATCCATCTGATGTCCATTCATTCAAGCTAGCTGTTTCCGAAGTGCTCGCGCAGTGCACGAGACTCTGTTCCGGCACTGCGGGAATGGTCGAGGTCTCGCAGGCGTCACGCACGCTGCTCACAACGCCAACGCCGAGAAAAGCGTCTCTGACGTGAAAAGCGTACGCTCCCCCAGGCCCGGAGGCCGAGCTGTTCAAACGCCCGGTCTGGGACGAGTCCATAGGGTCCAACGACACAACCCAGTATGCGAATGGACGTGTACACGGTTCAACTGCCGTGTAGTCGCTTAGAGAGAGCGTCTGTTCCATCCAAAATTTTGCCGCGCAGCAGAAATATCTACGATCGGGCAGATATGGCTGTCGGTGGCGTGCTGGCACCATTGAGCTGAAATGAACAAGTTTAGATCACTTTGATCCAAGTTGGGCTGCTGCTGAACGGACAGCGCACGGATAGCTGTCGGTGGTGTGCTGGCACCTTTGATCTTAAATGAACAATTTATATCACTTTGATCCAAGTTGCGCCGCTGCTGAACGGATGGCGCACGGAAGGCGTTGCGCTATGCGGGTACCTCTCTGTGGTGCAGCATTTCCAATGGCATGCCATTGGGTACTTTTTCGCGGTCAAAAGCAGAAGCGTTCAAAGTGCGATCACTTGGTGATATAAAAAGACCAATAGAAAGGTATGGACATGGAAGACGGGCATCCTTGAGGGCCTGGTGCCGCCGGATTCCAGAAAAAAAAAACGAGAAAAAGAATCCTCGTCTCGCTGCCCATCGATTGTAGAAGAGCACGTGTCGAAGAAGAAGAAGAAGAGCGGTGATAGGCGAGACAAGGTGTTTGCCTGACGGGACAATGACGAGACTATTATGGCACAATGAGTGCGCGTTCGAGAAATCATCGTACTGATGAGTTCAACCGGATGCAATAAACGCATCTAGTTCGAGAACCGAGAACGGAACACCGCCATGAATATCAGACGCTGTGTAGCGCTGAAGTCTAGACCCAGGGAGCTGACACCAGCCAACTTTGTGGGGCAGCCTCTCAGGCTATAAGTGTTCAACGAGAAACTGAGACCGATAGCAGGCGGCCGGTCAAAAAAGATTGGCAGACGCCTGTGAATAGGTACATATTTACCATCCATGGTCGTGAAACGATGTTCGTTTTGCTGACGTGTATAGACATTACTACCGTTCCATAAATGCTACATTATATGTCCGATACAGGTATTCGGGCAAGCGTCTATCATTCCTCACCCTACCTCCAATTTTCATGATCCATGCATCCTCATCGAGATACTAGTCGATTTCGAACGTTCCACAGTGCGTCGAGCCTGACCTGAACGTCCGCAGCAATGCTTGTAGCGCCAGTGCGAATGGAGCACGTTGAACAAAACGGCTTCGCCATACCACGGAAGGCATCGGCTCGAGGCACGATTCATTGGTCACAGAGTCGGGACGCATCATCATTCCGGAATCCTGCAAGCTGCGTAGACATACCCGCTGCTTGCGACTACGCGAAGCGATGTGCAACGTGACCTCAGCGACCAGGGCAACGCCCGGATGCTGACCTCTCACATCTCGTCGCGGAAGCGAGTCTGTCGCGGACGAGGTGCTCGGGCTTCGCCACAGCACCCGGCACTGGAGCGAGCGTCACACACCAGCTTGGTAGAAGCGTCGGGGTCAGGGGACCGGACCTCATGTCTCAAAGGTAAACTTCCGAATGCACGGAAAGCTGCTAATTCTTACATCCCATCCCGTCGACAGGAATTACCCAGTCAAATCACTGCTATTTCGTGATTCGTTTTCTTCCTTGTCCGTGGCAGCAGCTGTCCTATGGCTAGTTCCTCTCCACGTGGACACGTTGGCCAGCGGGTCCGCCCTAGCCTCGTTTCCGAGGGGATCAAGCCCCTATTCCAGACACGAGCGCTCCTGCAGAACGGATGAAGCATGCACGGGTCTATGGAGAGCCCGCGGCCCTCGCCCTTGATTCCCTGCACATGATACGCGACAGGACGCTGCGCTTTGGCACTTGCAGGCCGAGTACCCCATCTCCGCCGCTGCACCCTATACCAGTGTGCGGGGTCGTATCAGCGAGAAGCCAGTCGACGCTGCCTGCAGAGCGATCACGCTCTCATCCGGCAGAGGCGGGCTCTACAGGTTCGCTTGACTGCGAGCTCCCATTGACGCAAAACAAACGAGCCACCGATCCTGTCATATTCGGAAACGTCTACAGGCGTCCTGAGGAAGCTCGATCGTACAGTCACTCTCCAGCTGAGGATCAGGGCACCTGATGCGTCCGATGCTGCCTCGTCGCCGAACAGAGCACCCCCGCTCTCTTCCACGAAGTGGTTGTGCGTCTGGTTAGGATCCGTACTAACGCGTATCGCAAGCTGGCTGCATTTCAATGCCCGAATACCGTCGCCCTGCCAGTGTACTTTGCTGCGTACACCAGACGAGGAGGCGGTGCTCCGCAGCCAGCACCCGCCCCTCTCGACGGAATACATGTCGCTTGGCTCGGACATTCCAGTGCCTGAACGAGACCCGTTCAGCGCTGCGGTCGGCGCTGCACGCCATCAGTGTCTCCCCACACTTGTCTATGTTCAGACGGGAGCCACTCGCTGGCAATAGCCGAAGGCAGCGGACGTCCACCGTGGGGAGCTTCCACATGCGCTTTTCCGAGTCACGATCAGAGTACGGGTTCACCGCTCACGTTCGCAACGTTCACGCAACCTCATGTGAGGAATCAGCACGTTTCGAAACAGATGCATGGATGAAGGCCATGTTTACCGGCACTAAGGTCACGTAGATTCGCAGCAGTCACTGTATGGCACTGTATGACGCAATGCTCTGAAGCATTGCCCATGTCGATGTGGCTCGTTTGTCGTCTCCGCGCGTCGCAGCCGGCATTTGGAAACCAGCGCTCAGATGCCACCTTGCCCGCGAGGGAACAAAATGCGTCGCTGCTTCACATCGAGCTACCGCCACATCCATGTGTCGATGCCGGCGTCCAGTGGAGGTGCCCACTGGTCAAAGTCCATGGCGGGTACCATACTCGGCCAGTAGCCGGCGTGGTGGACAGATCCTCGTCGCGACCAGAGCGGCTCCGAGTCGGAATTCGTCGGACTCCATAACAAGCGCTCCGGCTGACGACGACTATACCCGCAGTCGTGAAGGAGGATGTCTTCCAGCTCCGAAGCCATCAGCGTTGGGCGCAGCGTGTACGACACGCTCGTAGCGTACTCGTACTCCAGCCAGTCGACCTCGGCGAAGAGGTGCCACGGGTCCGCGTCAAGCGATCCCGACAGCGACGCAGCCGGACGCGTTTCGCCAAGCGCTGTTGAGCCGTGAAACGCACCCAGACCGACCTCGTGAGCGCCACGCATGCGCCAAAGCGCGCCCACATGCGGCAGACACCGACAAACGTAACATGCTTCGGCCCCGAGAACGGATCCGTCTCGGATTCGCCGCAAGACGTCGGGAAGCGGCAGCTTCGGCTCGCCCAGTTGCTGTCGTGCCAGCTGGACGTGGGCGCTAGCCTCGAGAGCAGCCTCTTCGTGGGTAGCGAGCCGCATACGTCTCACGTCCGTAAGACGTGCAAGGTCAAGAAAGCAATTAAACAGCACGACAGGTACGCCGACCGCTCGACAAGCATCCACAATGCGCAGCACGGACCCCAGATGCCTCGACGCAACCGCATTTGTAATGACAACCACATCCGGCAGTGCTGCAAGCAAGTCGTCGCCGTAATCTCCGTCGAATGCCTGCGCGACATGGGTGCATCCTGCATCGGCTAAGAGCGCGTTTCGCACTGCAAATAGCGTCCGTAGTCGGCAACGTCGATCACGAGGCACCAGCATCCAGGGGCTGGTACTCCCGGCCGCCACCGCTGCCTCTGGATGCGTATCCAACGCAGTAAGTCCAAGGAGGTTGCGTTCCGGGTCTGCAGCCGCGTCGGCAATACCAATCACATCCAGAAAGGATGCATCGTCGGCGGTATGGCTCGCCTCCAGCACGTTGCGGGCCGAGTCGAACACAGCGCGCATGAGGCAACGTGCTATTTCCTCATTGGGATCTATGTCTTCGTAATAGGTTAGCAACTTGGGCGCTGAGCCCCGAAGCGAGTCGGCATCACGTGTGCCGGGCGAGTCCGCTGCAACACCGTGACGAGCTTGTGTCCCTCGCCACCGCCGCAGGGGCATGAGCGCTCCACCCCCAAGCTGCCGAGCTGTGGCGTCCAGAGGCGCCACACAAACACACACCCGCGCTCCGCGTTGCTGCGTGAACACTTCCACATAGTCATGAAAGAGATCACGAGAGTAGCGACGCAGTTCGTTTGCCGGGACGGCATGGTACCACTTGTCTTTGGTGCGCCCCATGGGCAGCTCTATGGACCAGACCCCCCAGTCGGGGACCTTGCGCAAGACGTGCAGCGTCGCATACTGCGCCTGCAGGATAGAGAACTCCACGGTCTGGGGCAGGCACGGCGGCAGTGAACTGGTATCCGCGTACACTGTACGTAGGGACTCCGTGAGCGCTTCAAAGTTGCATGTCGCATCTGGTACAGCAGACCACGACGCAATGCGCTCAAGTCGCTGGCGCTGCGCTTTCGTTATCGCTGGTTCCGAGTTCACACCGACGAGCAGTGCGCGCTGTGTCCCTAGTCGTTTCCGCAAGCTTGAGCGGCAACCTCGCGACACCAAAGGCACAACGAAACAGCGCTGTGAGCGAGCGCTGCTGCTGGGAAAGCCTGCCACAAACGCGCTTTTTCGCTCACAAGCACTGCAGTGAAGCCTCCGCATGGAACCTGTGCGGGTAGGTTACCACCAGCACCAGCACCAGCACCAGCACCAGCACCAGCACCACTACCAGAGACGCTGTGTGGCAGCGTGAGCGCTTTTCAGGTGTCGCCCCTCCCGCTACGTCACCTGTCGACGGAGCTGGTGGCGTTTGGGGCCCGCCTGCCGCAGTGCAGCGCTCGCGCAGGATTCTCGACGCATCGCGGCAGCATCAGGGCAGCGATATACCTCACGGAGCACTGAAAAAAACACACACACAAAAAAAGTAAGAAAAGAAAAATGCGCATAATCGGAGAACGCTTGCCTAGGTAAACGTTTTGTCAATGAAAAAAATCAGGGCATCGTTGAGCCGTTGTTGGTGCACCAGATTCCCCGATTCTCACCCGAGACGCATGGAGTTGCACTTGGTATCGGCAATTCGGGAAGCAATGCTCTCAATGAGCCGGTGTTGGTGCACCAGATTCCCCGATTCTCACCCGAGACGCATGGAGTTGCACTTGGTATCGGCAATTCGGGAAGCAATGCTCTCAATGAGCCGGTGTTGGTGCACCAGATTCCCCGATTCTCACCCGAGACGCATGGAGTTGCACTTGGTATCGGCAATTCGGGAAGCAATGCTCTCAATGAGCCGGTGTTGGTGCACCAGATTCCCCGATTCTCACCCGAGACGAATGGAGTTGCACTTGGTATCGGCAATTCGGGAAGCAATGCTCTCGCGTATGACACGCTCCAGGTTCCACTAGGAACACACGTCATACGCGGCTTTCGGCATGATGTTTCGTTCACGAGGTTCTCCTGGTGCCTTCCCTACCTCGAGAACGCTATCTGCGGCCTCTGAAGCGTCGCTGCGGACGTCGTAGGAAGAGGATACGGCTTTTTTTCAAACCTGTGCGGGCACCAGCACGAGAAACCTCTGGTCCTCAACGCGGAGACTGGTCAGGGAACTGTTCGACGTCCTGGCGTCTGCATGGGGCGCAGAGGCCTCTGCCGCGAGTGCCGTCGGCACCCAAGTATACGAAGAACCCAGCTCCACGTATCGATCCTGTACCATAAACAAAATCGGCATGAGGGTTGCGCTTGCCGAGCGCTGCACGTCAGCGATAGGCCCGCAGTCGCCTGATCCTGTCGGTGTATCGGCAAGCGAGGTTCTAGCACCAGCAACAGCAGCAGCAGCAGCAGCATCTGGACCCCAGTGCGTAGACCGCTGGCTACGACGCAACCTTTATCGGCGATGGTGCTTGCACGTACGCTGAGCGAGACGTGCCCGCAGCGGTGAGCGTCTAGGTGCAGCGCAGGGACACAAAGTTGCGGCCGCTTGCTCGATGCTGGCTCAGCGTCGTCGTGTATCGGCTCGTTTCGAACCGGGTTACATGGTATCTGGAATCATGGTGCTTAGCATTCTTTACTCGTTTTCGCTTCTCAGTGCCATTGAGCAACGCAGTGAGGTTGATCGACCTTGTGCGGACGCGCGCCCTTGCCGTTCTCTGTCCCGCGTTTCGACGTGCTATTTCGAGGCAGTTTCCCGCAGCCAGTGATCACGGAACCCAGGTGCGCGAACAGGGGGCCCAAGTCGAGTGCTGGCGACCGGGTTCCCGCTCATCACGATGTCAGCGAGTGCGCTCGAAATGGATCATGTGCCTGCAGAGGGCGTCTGAGCCCAGTCTAGTGGTACCGCCTGTAGCCAGTGAACTGCGAAAATCGGAACTCGGGGCCATTGCGGTAGTCAACCATGGCATTCTACGATCGAACAATTGTGAGTCTGCGGCTAGACGCTCGTCGCCCGACGACACACATCACCAATGCGCTTGCCCGTAACTGCTCCAGCAAGGTACAGCAGCCGTGCATCCTTGCCCATTCACCGGACGCAAAGGACTTGCTCCCATCGACGAAAGTTCGTTTGTGGAGCATCCAGCAGGCGCAACGAAGGCGACACGATCCGCAGGCTCGTGAGCACAGGCGGCGGGATGTCCACTCCATGACCACGTTCCTCAACACCAAAGCATCACACGCATGATACCAATCGTTGTAAAGAATCCATGTCTCTCGTGCACGCTCTTCGGACGACCACACGAGCTTCGCCAAACGTCAACAGCAGACTTGAACCCAAAACCGCACCAACGGAACGCCGTGCAGCTGCCGTGCGAACCTTTAGCGACCGCCGGCCAAGTCACGTCGGCGCGATAGCGCCGTATCGCCACGGCGAACGCGAATGTTCAGAGCCTTGACCAGCCGGTCGAAACGCTCCAGATCCTGAGACTGCAGATACCGGAGCAAACGCCGCCGCCGTGAGTTCAGCAACTGAAGCCCTCGCGTCGAAGACAAGTCTTTCGGGTGCTCTTTCAGGTGCTCCGTGATAATGTTAACACGTTCTGTAAGCGCCGCAATTTGGTACTCCGGGGACCCCGTGTCCCGCTCGTGCACTCGGAACCGCGCGCTGGCCGCCCGCACCCGCTGGAGGTTCAGCCACGTCTTATTGCCGCCTCCTTCGGGAAGATCAGAACCATCCATGGGCAGCAGGCTCTCCGTAGTGCGCTCGGACTTGCCGAGGAAAAAGTCGAAAGTATCTTCTCCGGTCTGGAGACGCAACCCGGCGAGCGCACAGACTCGAGCACGCCGTGTTGCGCACTGCGGCGACGTCACACGCTTCGACCCCAACACAGAAAACGCACTGCACGTGCTCGGTAGTATGAACGCCATTTCGATTACAAAGCTATCAGAGAAGTAATAGACGATCTAAACGCGCAGTTCGCTCCTACACAAGTTGCAGCACGGTCCACTGCGACTTGTGTGTGTTCCAACAAAGCCAAGTGCCCTGTGTGTGACTTTTCAAGGCGGCGCTTCGAGCGTGCGCGTGCGCCGTGGGCAGCGATCACCGCGCCGCTGCTGCTGCTGCTGCTGCTGCTGCTGCTCTCGCCAAGATCCGAGAAGCGCAATGTCGAGCGCAGCGCATGCACGCACGCACGACGATGCGCGGTGGTAGATCGTGTATATTTATGAACCAAACGGTACAGTAAGCTTCGTGCGCACGAAGGTGCATCAGTGCCTTCTGACACACCCTATACATTTACGTACAATGAAGTACAGGAGCTTCGTTGGTATGCACGCGTACCCGTGCCGCGCCAGCCCGCCCGTCCGCCGGTGCTGTACCTGTACCAGAATCGAGTGGAAACAGATGCAACGGACAAACTCGGACGTGCACTCTGAATGTTGCGTTTCTTCGCATGCTCATCGACACTGGCTTTTATGGGCAATATTTGTGACTGCTGCTTTTCCTCTATCTTATTCGGAGCCTCAAATACGCAGGTCTCTTCTCTGTATCCAGTTCCGAGGCCAAAAGTCGAAGGATGTAGACAGCAGTCTCGAAATCTCGAGTCCTGTGCTTGCGTGTGTTGTTCACGCGCTACATGCGCAGGTGAACATTGCGATCTAGGTTCGATTGCAATTTTCATTTTGTCTGTATAGAGTCTCGGTGCGCTCTTCGCAGCGCTGATGCTTGGCTTTGGCCATAGATTCCCACATGTCCAACTGATATATTCCCCAGAGGGCAACTTCATGGCCCCAGAAGGCTTGCTTCGTCGCTCGATACGTATCCTTGGCAGGTACACAAGGCTCGCTTCGATGCCCTGCCCTGTTTAAGAGCTTGTCCCAGTATCGACAACCGGGAATCCTGAACCTCCGTATATCTCCGCAAGCGCTTATCACTGCGTATGGAACATCAAGGCTGTGTATCTAAGAAGGGTTCGGAAATACCTGGAAAATCAGGGACAGGACGAAGATTTCCGTGCCCTAATTTCATCTGACGCGGGTGCAGGCATAGACGCTTACGAAATGCATGTATCGTGAAGCATCCACGAACTGCTTCTTCGTACTCCACAGAGCCGGAAGGCGTTTCACGTCACAGGCGACGCGGCGCACGCTGCGGCTTCGTGATCGCTGGTAGCCCGCGTGCCGTACATGTACAACGACAGCAATACCAACAACGCTTTCTGGGAAGTATTCGCAAACGCTTCGTGACTTGAGAGCGCGACAGCGAGCACAGTGTTGGTAAACCAGTGCAGTGAACCAGAGTGGCCAACGCGACCTCTTTTTTACTCGGGATATGGTAGAGCGACAGTAACAGCGTTGGTCGTGCTCTGGGCGTCGTGTGTTTGGAGGAGGGCTCTTTCCGCGAACGTCTAACGACAAGGGGGTCGCGAGCTTCTCGGCTGCGAACATCTCGCTGGTGCTCGCGACACATCTTTCGCGAGACGAGCGCTCTATCGACGTTCCTGAAGTGCACGGGCAGCGAGAGCTCAAATTCATGTTTGAGGTGAGGCAGCAGACGCGTCCGCTGACGCGCTTTACGGGCAAGCCCCCGGAGTCGCGAATGCCTTGGGACGTACGTTTTAGACTCTGGCGCCGGTCAACTGAGTTCTGGTGGCGTGCCGGTTCCATATACTGTTCTTACAAGTGGTCTCAGTTTTTCATTGGTGCTCTCGGGCGCTTGGGAGCGCTGAATCGTGACGCGGCCTGGTCCTCACAACACGAACGAGCATCGAAAGCAATGTACAACATGTGCAGCGAAATGCGTGGTTTCCTGATCAAAGCTGGACAGTTCCTGGCAACACGAGCCGACTTTTTGCCCGAACCGTTTATTCGGCGATTATCCAAGCTACACGACGATGTGGAGCCGATCACCGCAGCTGCTGCGCAGCGAGTCGTTGCGAGCGAGCTCGGTATTCAGCACTTGGACGACATATTCGAGTGCTTCGAGTCGGATCCGCTTGGTGCGGCATCGATATCGCAAGTGCACCGTGCAAAGCTGCGAAAGAGCATTGCCAGCGCGGCGCTCGGGAAGCGTCATCGCGACACCTGGGTCGCCGTCAAAGTCCAATACCCGGACGCTGAAAACATGATGCTGAACGACCTCGCATCGCTGCTCATTCTGGCGCGGTTCCTGCAGCGCTACGAACTTAAGTTCGACTTGGAGTCTCCAGTTTTGGAACTGCAAAGTCAGATCCGCCAAGAGTTCGATTTCATTCGCGAGGCAGCGAACACGGAGCGCATCCGCTCACTTGTGCTTGGAAGCCGCAAACTGCGAGCCCGCATCCAGGTGCCGCGGATTTATCATGCGACGAAGCGCCTCATCATCATGGAGTACTTGGATGGAGTGCCGATCCCGCAGCTGGAGGAGGAACTACGACGCCGACGTGTCCGAATACCCGCCCGACTGGAGCGAATGCTGGAACGGAACCTGATGGATTCGATTGCGCTCGTGTATGGCAAGATGCTTCTCGGGAAGGGTTTCTTCCAGGCGGATCCCCATCCGGGAAATATGCTCGTCCTCCAGAGGAATTGGAGCGGAAATCGATCTTTTTTTACGGGTACACTGGCTTATCTCGGCCTCGTTGAGCCGACAATCCAGCTAGGCCTCTTGGATTTTGGCCAGTGCAAGCAGCTGACTCCAGAGCGACTGCGTCAGCTGCGCGCGCTCATGCGGGCGATGTACAGAGGGCACCACGTTGCAGCCGCTTTTTTCGATCTGGGTATCGCACTGGAGCGGGAGCCCGAATTCTACGACCCGAATGACGTTGCCATTCTAGCGTATTCTATGTTTGATACGCGGCCGCTGCCTGCGGGCCGGAGCATTTCGCCGTTCGATCCGAACTGCCCGCTGAAGCAGACGCCTGTGCGGCATCTTCCCGGTGATTTATTCTTCGTACTGCGCACGATTCAGATCCTGCGCGGTCTCCAGAGCCGCATGCAGAGCCGGCAGTGTCTGAACACTTCGCTGGCAAAGGAATGGTGCGGTCGCTGGGGCCTTTGCGCGGACTAGCAGCCGTGCTGCGCCACCTCTGTGGCCGAGGTATTTCGACTGGCAGCAATTTGCACTTTTGTAGCGATACCAGAGCAAGCGCGGAAGCCACAGTAGCGTCGAGGAACTGAGCGACAATCTAGGACGTGGCGTGTGGAGCACCTTGGCCGGCATCGAGCGTGTCAGTTGCCCGGATTCAGCAAGCCGCTATGAAAACAATCGTAAATTGCTCCTCTTATGGTCATGACTAGAGGCATTGGAGGATGCATGGAAGCATTCGGAAAACTGGAAAGACGTTCAGACTTGCGAACTGCGTCAGGGTTGGCGGCGAGCTTGTGGTGTTCGTCTGGAGCGCGACCCCAAACGTATCCCACAAGGCATGAACCTTGTCGCCGCGGACGCTCGGGAGGCACGATATCGGCGCCGGCTCGAGCAGGCCATCCGTTGGGGCGTGGAGCATCCGCACCTCGTCCAGCTCCGGCTGACGCGCGTGCATACACCTCGAACCGTGCCGTCTCAGCCCGCTCATGAGGATCACGTGGTGGTGCGGCACGCCGTGGAACACCTGTCGCTGGAGGAGGCTCTGTGCAGTACCACGAGCTTCAACGTCTTGTCGCAGCGGTGAACTTTCCTGTGTGGTAAACCCGAACAAAGCCTATTCGGATTTCGATTGCAGAAACGAGCATATTACGGGAGCAATCGCCAGGATCACTCAGGACTCGGATGGTACGCCGGCGCTCGCGTCTAGGCGTCTTCGAGCTGACCCACACAACGGCGCTTCGCAGCTGTTCTGTCTTTGGCCGGCGACCACGGCAGCGACGCATCCAGCATAGCAGGGAGCGTCTGAAGCAGACGCGGCATCCGGAGCGTCTCTGTATCAATCTATCCTCAATGCACGACGAAAGGATTGATCCGGGAGTAGTGCAACTCAGAAGCATCCAGACACGAGGTGTCGCCTCTTTTCGAATGCCCTGCACCAACCGCGCATCCAGCGGACGCTAACTCGATGCATCGATCGGACGCTATTCGAGAACACCATTGTCTCCGCGCCGAAGTAGTACGTTCCCTCCTCTCCCAGCACACTGCGTGATCAGAGCGACGTTCTTTTATGTAGCCCTCTGTTCCCAGGTGTACCTTGCGACAAATGGGACGTTCTCCTATACACCTTTCCTTACGTCGGTGTATCGCACGACAAATGCAACGTTCTCGAATGTACCGCTAGGTTTCGAAGCACATTGTGTGACAATTGCTATGTTCTCCTACATACCCCTCCTTACTTTAGTATATCGCATGAAAATTGCGACGTTCTCCAAGATACCCCAATTTTTCTCAGTATACCGCGTGACAGGCGTTGCGGATGCGCCGTCCCCGGGAACGTGCCGCGCTGCCCGTCGAATTTGAAACGCCACAACGCCGCGGCTCCAACGGGTGTTCGCAACGCAACCGCTACTGTTCATCGTATACGGATACTTTCTCCGGAAATAAGGACCTCCGAGAAGAGACATGTTGTACTGGGTTGGCGTCTTCCGGCCGTCAAGGTTTCTCGTCAGTGTCTGTGCCTTCATAGGACTTGTGGCAGCTATCCTGATCCATCTGGAAGTGCTCGCGTCTCCGCTGGAGGCAGTGATCGTCGCTTTACTCCTCGGTTTCGGGGTGGTAACCTTCCGTGCGTTCTGGGATCACGTCACCGAGGATTGCTTCGAGCAAAACGGCCAAAATGAAAGCGTCGTCGAATTCATGTCGTTCTCGCATCTAGCGGTGTCCGTGGTGCTCAACGTCCTCTGCGTCGCGCTCGTCGCTGCCCGGGGCCGTGCCGACCACCACTGGGCCCAGGTTAGCACCATCGTATGCCTACTCTCAATGCTGTACATGGCCTGTGCGGGTGGTCACATCTATGACGCACTCGTGCATCATAACTATGAGCAAGAGAACGCAGCTGTCGAACTTGTCATCATCTACGACACGTGGTTCCCGTTAGCAATGAACCTGCTGCTTCTCGCTCGTTTGGCTGGCGCCCAGGCCTTTTTCTTGCAGCGAATCGTCTGGGAACCCTTCGCGTTCGCTGAAAGGGTGCTCGAATGGACTACACTTTTGACGCAAAGGCAGTTACAGTTTCAGCTGGGGCGTAATTTCTTCCGCCGGCTTCTGCAGCAATCCGCGCACGCATCCAGTCAACAGATCATGCGTGCGCTCGAAGTTGTCATGCGTGCTGCGCGCCAAGGCGACTTTCACCTCGCCCTCCATGTAGGGTGTATCGTTGCCGGGTTCCTGCTTACGTCCGTTTACATCGTGGCGGTGTTGCCGGTGCTTGCCCGCTGCCACGGCAAGTTCGCAGCAGCGTCCGCAGAGGAGGCACGGCTCGCTGGTGCTTTGAAGACGCCTGCTGGGGCGTTGACACCAGCCAAGGCGGCATCTACAGCGCGCACACCAGCAACGACAACGACGGCGCGTAAGAGTCGTCCGCGAGTGCCGACTCCGATGACGCTGCGACGCAAGAACCTTCGTTCCCAGAGCGTGCGGCGAGGCCTCCAGTTCTAGCTTGTCTGGCGAGCGTCGCCGCTTATGTGCATCATGACATTGTGTCTATCAGGAATAGCGTAAACGCGGTATTCGATGGTGCCCTGTTCGGGTGAGCGCTCTCTGTCTATAAGATGCCGCGCACCTGGGGTGCGGTTGCGGTATATCTCTGCGCGTCTGCGTATCGCACGATGGCAGGATTTGCGATTCGCTGGAAGGCACCGGCGCACAGTGCAAATCGGCTGGAGCAGTCCTGCGTCCTCGTACCAATGAGCTGTTCATGTACACGGCAAGCAAGCGAGTCGTCAGGAGTGCCCAGTCACGCAGCAGCTCCGTCGGGTACGCTCAGCGGTCGACTCGGATCGTACCACCAGAGGCGCGCGTCCCCGTCATTACCGCAACTGGCCAGCAGACTCTGCTGCTGGGACCAGACTGCACTGAAGACAGGCCCCCGTCGACACGCCGTAAGGCGCTGGATGAGCGTAGCGCTCTCAACGTCCCAGATACAAATTTGGCCGTCCTCGCTGCCACCAACCACAAGTAGCTCGTTCGGGCCAAAACAGGCCCGGATGAAATTCTTGCTCGTGTTCTGGTGGCCCTTGAAGCGTCGGATCGGCCGTGATGCCCGCAAATCCCACAACCGATTCGAGTTGTCTTTGCTCGAACTCAAGAGCAGCGTCCCCGTCGAGTTGAGCTCAACGCTGGTCACCTCGCCAAAATGGAAGCTGAACGTCCGAACGCATACGCCGCTGATGATATCCCAGAACTTGATGGTGGAGTCCTTGCTCCCGCTCACAATCAGGTTGCCATGCGGGTTGAACACTGCTCGCGTAACCGCAGCCTGGTGACCAACGAAACTGCGCACAATCTGACCCGTGCGGATGTCGTGCAGTCGCAACGTCTTATCGTAGCCGCCACTGAGCACGTGCGTTTCCGCCGGATGCACGCAGACCGTATACACATCGCCACCAGTGGTTGGAAGCTTGGTCAGCGCATGGCCGGGTCCAGCTCCTGAGAGCCCGCCTCCAGGGCGAACACTGGTGCTGTTGCCGATACTGCCGATACTGCTGATGCTGCTGCCTTGCATCGCTGCGCTTGTCGCTACCGAGCCGTGCCCCACGGCCGGATGGTGTGCGAGCATCGCTCCGAGTCGAAAGCCCGGGGCATGCGCTTCGCTTACCCAGAGGCCAATGCGCCCGTCCGCCGAGCCCGACGCAAGGACGCGGCCCGAGGGCGAAGCACTCACATCCCAGACCCGCGACGAATGCCCGCTCAGCATACCGAGCAGCGCCCCCGAGTCGGTATCCCAGAGGCCTACACGGCGATCGCTGGAACCCGTCGCCAGCATGAGACCCTCCTTGCCGACAAAAGTGACACACTTGATGTTCGCCTCGTGGCCGCAGAGTCGTGGCGGGCGCTCCGCATTCGGAATCGCGAAACAGTGGTAGTCTTCCAGGAGCGTCCGAATCCGGGGCAGGACGAGCGGGTGATATCGAGCGAACTCTATTTGATAGGCATAGGCCTGCTGCACCAGTTGCTCGAGTCGATGGGGCGGCACCTCTCTGCGTTGTGGCGACGTGCCCTGGGGATCGCCGAAAACGCATTCTGCCTCTTGCTCCATGTCGAGTAGGCGCGTCAGCTGCTCCGCCAGAAGCTCACGGCCCGCTTGGGAGCCACCCCAGTCCAGAGAGAGCGGGATGGACGCCGCGTGCGCCTCATGGACAGACTTGCAGGTCAGCAGGTAGCAGAGGTCTCGAAACTCGGCGGGGCCTCGTGGCGCGTGTCCCTCCAGCGGCTTGAGACGTTTCATGAGCACCGCATAAGCTTTCTCTGTCTCATGGCGCTCAATGAGCTCCAGGAACTGCTGTCTATAGAGGGCGTAGAGAAACACTTTCAGATTCTTCAGCGGGGTCTTCTGACAGAGCCGCTCTACCTCGGACCAGTCACCAGTGAGAATTGCACTGCGGATTCGACGTGCCTGCCACTGCTGGCTACGTGCCTCGCGTTCCATTAGGTTCGCCTCGTCGTTGACCACCATACTGGACAACACGTAGCCATGGTCCTCGAGATACTGGCGAATCATGCGCAGCATGTCGCGCTGGATGCACGGGTCCTCGGGGTCGAAGACTAGCCCCAAACGTGGAGCACCCTCGCGAACGAGCGGCCTGGTATTGTTGCCGACGTGCACCCCCGCGAGTGCCGGGCCCTGCGGCACACCACTCCATAGCGCACGTGAGCCCGTCGCAGACTCGGTAGCGTCTGTCCAGTGCATCCGCGACGGAGAGATCATTTGCTCGCCTGCATCGAGTCGACGCCCGGGTGGTGCAGTGAACCCAGCTTGGGTCGGCAACGAGAGCCGACGAGCTCCCAGCAACTCCAGTGCATCCCGGAGACCGCGAGTGTACCGCGGCCCGTGATCAATCAACACAGACTCTGTAGCAACAACGCTCAGAGGTCGTTGAGGTTGCGGTTGAGGTTGAGACTCAGGCTGGAGTGCACCAAACGCTGTTGTCTGTGTGGCAGGCTCGAGGCCGTCAGCGTGGGCGGCTTGCTCGTTCGCAGCTTGCTGCATCCACTTTCGTACACCAGCAAACACGCTAACGCTGCAACGGTCGGCTTTTCTGGGCGAACACCCTCGGGGAACGCTGTGCTCGCGAGTTTCGCGAGCTGGCCTGCTTTTCGCAGTCCAAGCTCCAAGTGTGCAGTGCAGCTCGTCTTAACACGTAAACGCCACCGGTAACCAGAGACGAGTGACTTGCCCCAAGCGACTCCAAAACCCTTTCGTGGGACGTTGTTCAGTCAAGCTGTGCTTCCGCGGTAAACGATCAGGCGACTCCGTACCCGAATACTCCAAGGTCCGGGATCGTTGTGTCTAAGCAGCTGCTCCCCTGAGAAAAGAACGCTACCGGGCACTTTGGTCGATCAGGTGACTCCGTACCCGAATACTCCAAGGTCCGGGATCGTTGTGTCTAAGCAGCTGCTCCCCTGAGAAAAGAACGCTACTGGGTCGTAACGTTTGCGACCCAGTACCTCAGCGCGTGCGTACAGGAGTTACACCACCACCACTACCACCACCACGAAACCTTCTTGCGCTCCTTTGCTACGACGTCCACGACTAGTGCTTCTGTTGCTCCTGCTGGGACGGTGCGGTGTGCAGGCCTCAGCACCAAACTGCAACAGCGTCTTGTCATTCACAGTAGCCAGGCAAGGGCACAAGTCTTGGCTTTGAGCGATAGGTGCTGCGGCTGCCTCGAGAGGCGATCGCTTCTACTTTACAGCCTCGTTTTAGGGAGCGAGATCAACGAAGGTTTCCAGGAGCGACCTCTCAGCGTGCGTACTGGTGATGCCTTCCGAGTTCACTGTGATTCTCATATGAACCCGACGACCTTGTTTGTTCTGCACGCCGGTGCCGATGCCGGTGCTAGCGTTCAGGTGTTGGGCAGCAGTTTCTCGGCATCGAGAAAGCACCCGAGGTGCCTTGTACGCAAACGGCAACCGGAGCGACGAGGGCGTCTACAGCGTTTCTCATCACCAGCGTGGAGGCAACGTCTTCGTCGGCAGGTGCTCCAGGCACAAGTCGAGCTGCCGCAGGTGCGCATCGTCGGGGCCGGCCTTGCCGGACTCACCACCGCCATTGCACTCATCGAGGAGTACGGTTGGGATCCAGCCAGCGTGTCCATCTTCGAAGCATCGGACACTGTTGGCGGGAGGGTTCGCACGGACCGCCTCCCTGAGGGCTACCTTCTCGACCGCGGTTTCCAGGTGGTGCTCGAGGCATACCCCGAGCAGAAACGGCTCTTTCGGGTGACGGGAGCAGCATATCCCGACGAACTGAAACTGCGGCGCTTTCTGCCCGGTGCTACGGTACGTCTTCCGAACGGTACCTGGGCCTATGTGGGAGACCCGTTGCGCAGCGACCTCGGGGATGTCTGGACAACGCTGCTAGCGCCTCTGGGAACCATCCAAGACAAGGCACGAGTCGGTTGGATGCGTCTTCAGACGCAGTTGCGATACACTTCGAACCCGAACAGCATTCTGGAGCAAGTCAACATGAACGGCAACCGGGAGGAGACGGCAGAGGAGGCGCTCGCCGCACTGACACCTGGCTTGCGGCAATCGTTCTTCTCCCCGTTCTATCGAGGCATCTTCTTGGATGAACTGTACAACATCTCGTCTCGTCTCTTTCGCTACGTTTACCACATGCTTGCGGTCGGGTATGCATCGCTACCCGATAATGGTCACGGTATCGGGGCACTGCCGCGTTTCCTCGCCCAGCGGCTGCGAGACGAGCACGGCCTGACGATTCACTATGGCCAGCGAGTGACCGACTTGTCGACGCTGGCGGACAGAGCTGTGCTTGTTCTGGCAGCCGACGTTGCCTCGACAAAGAAACTCTTGGAGCAGGCGAGCGTCGCGAACCGTTTCTCGCCGAAAGCGCAGGCAGATATACGGAAGTTGCTGTGTGGCTGGCTCGCTGCCGGTGCCGACGGTGTCCATGAGACGCTGCAGCGCGTCTCAACGTGCCTCTACTTTGGAGGAGAGGGCGCTGAGCCACCAGAAGCGCTCATAACCCGACCGAGATCCCTGGTGCTCGCGGCAGACGCCCCGAGTCCTTCGGGGATGCCACGTCGCCCGCTCGTCAACAACTTGTGCTTCCCGTCGGCGGTTGCTCGTTCGTATGCTCCATCGAACAAGTACCTAGTGAGCTGCACAGTCGTGGAGACAGCGCTTCACCAGCAACTCGATCCAAAAGACAATGACCTGCTTCCAGGCGGTGAGCTGGAAGCGCTCGTGCGTACCCAGCTCTACAAATGGTATCCTAGTCAACGACACCTTCTCGATGACTGGAGCTTCCTTCGAGGATATCGTGTGCGCGGCGCTCAGCCGCGACAGCGTCTCAACGGGGAGCGTTTTGTGATGCCCAACGAGGACGGCTGTTTGGACGCTGGTCGACTCTACGTCTGTGGCGACTGGTGCGATACCCCGACTGCGAACGGAGCGATCCACTCGGGTTATCGTGTTGCTGGCGGTATTGCCAAGGCGTTTGGCGTCCACTCGAGAAGCACCTCCAGCCGCTAGGCCAGTGGTGTCGGCAATGCACTGAGCGTGGAACGTGAGCTGCACCAGAATGCCGGTCTCTTGCGCCCAAGGTTGCCTGCGTATCCGGGCTGCTCCACAGGAGCGACACGATCCAAGGCATTCCCGGGATCATTGCTGCTTTCCCCGCACGCTCTACGTGAGAGCTGGGAGCGGAGCGAAACCTACAGCAACGCCTTCACATCCATTTCTAGACAGTGTCATAAACAGGGTTATGCAAGCCTAGGGTGGCGCTACCTGCTCACCACGCAGGGATCGCAGGAGCAGTTGACGATAGAGATCACGTTGTTTCACGACAGCGTTCACCACCGCTTCAAACTCCTGGCGTTGTCGGCGTATGTGTTCGAGTTCGGCTTCGAGCTGGGCAAGCTGGTGCGCTGGTACCGTCATCGACGCAGTGGCGCCTGTCGATGCTTCTGTGGACGCTACAAGACCCTCCAGCTCTTGGATGCGTTGTTTTTGGTGCTCAAAAGCGTCTTTGTACTGATGAAGCTGCTCGTTGAGCTGCGCTTGCTCGCGCTCGACAGTGGCGGCTCGTTGTTTCCAGTGCTCTGTTGCAAGCTCCGACTCCTGCAGTGCCCGATGCATCCGATCGAACTGTGCGATGACAAACTGAAACCGACGCTTCTGCTCCTCTAACAGCGGCAGACGCGCTTCAAGTTCGCCCAATAGCGAGCGCATGTAGGAGAGGTGACGACCCTCGCGGGCGAGCCGCTCCCAGGATGCCTCCGACGGAATAGCCGCCACCGTCGCCGGTGTGGCCTTGTCCGCCGCTGCACCTGCAATGCCGTCTTCAGCAAAGACGTAAGAAACGGGCGAGCGAAGCGTCGGCGTCTGCAGCAGGCGCCTCTGGACGGAGCCAAAGAAAGGCGACGGGCGTCCGCTCCGGGGATCCCTCGTCTCCACCGGGACCCGTTGTGCGGGTGATGCCAGCAAGGAGCGTCGAGGCCGCTTCCCCAGTGGCGACGTGGTCGCAGGTCCCGTTGTGGGGCCAGCGTCAGCACCAGCATTCATCGTCGTCGAAGATGAAGACGCTTTCTCGAACGCTAGCACGCGAGCATGCAAGGCGTCCCGCTCTTTCTCCAGCGCTGCACACGTATCCTTCCACACGCCGACTTCCTCACCTGCCTTGCTGAGCACATCTTCGAGCTGAGCTCGAGCAGCAGCGACTTCGCCCTCGAGCCGCACGCGCTCTCGCTCAAGCTCCTGTTGCTCCTCGCGTGCGATACGCACTCGAGAGCGCTCCTCTGCAAGACGTGCTTCCAGCTGTTCACACGTCGACTCGAGCGTGTGGATCTGTGCCTCCGTATCCGCCGTGCTCCGTATATGCGCTTTTCGGACTTCAGCAAGTTCACGCGTCCGCTCGGTGAGAGCACGCTGCAGCTGCTCGATTTCGCGTTCAGCTGCAGCGAGTCGACTTGTAACCTCAGAGTGCACGTCCAGCTCCGAGGTGCGCGCCAACAAAGTTGCCTCTCGCCGTTTGAGGTCTTCCAGGGCAGACTCTTGTTCCGCAAGAAGTTTTTCCAGCTCGCTGGCACGCGATGAAGCCTCTGCGGCAGATGTCTCGGCATTCAGCCAGGCTCCCTCAAGACGTGCGTACTCCTCCTCCAGGCGAAGCAGACTTTGTTCGAGCGCGCGCTCACGTTCCTGCTTCGCCCGAAGCGTATCCATGATTGCACGCTTCTGGTCGCGTTCCTTTGTGAGGCACTGCTGGCAGCTATCCAGAGCATGCTCTAGTGCACGGAAAAAGTCCTCCCAGTCCGCACTGGGGTTTCGGTGCTCGCCAGCCCGAAGCTGCCGCTCGTCACTGTCCATGCGTTTAACGGACCCTCGAAACACGCTTGCAGAGGTCGTGAATACTGTCCCAGAAAACACGCTCTAGCGAAGCACACCCACTGGTAAAGCTCTCTTTCCGGGTGCGACCGAGCACGCGACCGAGTCGAGCAGCCAGACGCGCTTCACCGGGCGCCGGAGCACGACGCCAGCGATACCCGACCCTAGGTTCCAGTCTAGCGAACTCTCTTCCTAAATCCACTCCAGTGAATGCACAGTCCGTCAACTAGAGGCAAATCCAAGCACGTCACTTGCCTTGCGGGACGCTGATGAAGTCTCTACGGCAGTAACAACCTTCCGCTGAACGCCGTGGGCGCACCCGGTGTCAGCCGCACACTTGTGTTCACGCGTTCCCGCTGCCTCCTTCGCATACCCTAGCGCACAGTGTTCATTCCTGTGTTCCTGGTGGCGCTCACTGAAGGCACTGGGTCTTTCTGAGCGTGTACTGTCGTTAAGCTGAAACGAGTGAGGTGTTGTGAGGGCTCTGAGTGGAGACGAGCGACTCAGAGTGGCTGGTCAACAGGTTCCTTGAATAAGAGGCATCCCAGTGGTACCACGTCGGCGCAGGTAAACGGGATGCGCTTCGACTGGAGCGTCACTGTCGCTATGGAAAAGCGTCTGAACAAATTGGCTTCTCAAATGTCAGGCGATAACTTGGAGCGAACACTGAGGACACTTGGGACTCCTGAATGCACCAGAGAGCCGGCCTTTGTTTGCGGAGCAGCGCGTCCGACGCGGCAGGTCTGGTTGCCGAACGCTGGACTCCTTTGCGAGCGCTCGCGGCGAACAGGTCGATCGACCTTCGAGAGACAGGGGCGTGTCACGGTTGGAGCGTTTCGCTGCTGGTGCCAACAGGAACCGACTGCGGGCGAGGAGCGTTCGCCAGCGACAAACCGTCCTGGTGGGAAAGTAGAAACCGCCGCTGTCGGTGCCGGTGCCGCTTCCCTGGTGAAGGTTCGTTTCATCAACACACCTGGCGGTCTTGAGCTTGAGACCATGGCACCCCCAGGCAGTATTGTGCTCGCGGTAGCGGATGAGCTCGGTCTGCGGATACCGCGCGGATGCACTTCCGGGGTGTGTGGAGCGTGCACCTGCGACATGGTTCATCCATCACTCCCTGGGGGACGGCAAACGGTCCGCGTCTGTAGCACGAAGGTAGCGACTTTTCCCGGTATTGATGAGATCGTGATCGATGTGTATCGAATGAAGGAGAGCGCTACCAGAGATGCGTATCAGAGCTCGACGCTGAGGGCCTTGAATCGCTTCGACAATATCGACTTTGAGTACAAGGCGGGCGCCCAGCCGCGGGCTATCATGAACCCGGCAAACCCGTTTGCACGACCACGCACGGTTCGATGTGAGAAATGCAAAGGAACCGGGAAACACGTTTGCGAGGCATGTGAAGGCACAGGAAAATCGACCGCGACCCTGATGTGTTATGTATGTGTGGGATTACGGCGAACACGGTGTGCAGAATGCCAGGGCACTGGATCGCGAACACTGCGACGGTGAGCGGTTCGGTGTCTCGAACACGATGCCAACACATGGGCTTTTGCTTTGCGCTGGAGCTGGATGCCATTGCGCTATCGTGTGTAATAAACTGAATCGATAAACCTGTCTGGCGGAGCGAGCGCCTCAGTGTTTGCCAGGGTATGGCGCTTGGTCGAGTTCGCAGGCTTGACGACCGTCGGTGAGTGAACCTTTGAGCATCACCGTCGTGCGATGCAGCGTGAGGAATACTTGAGGGTGCGGGCAAGGTTATGCTCCGGAATCCATAAACAAGTGCTGGGGAGCGATATCGCTCTTGGAGCTTGCAGTGACATTTCTATGGAGGCGCGTAGAGCAGCCCAGACAGGAGTCTCGGGAGGCGATTCCCGCCCTGAACCGCGACGATGCTCGAGTGTGTTCTGTTCGTGGATGTGCATCACGTCAGTAACGCACTCACTGACGCAGTTGGGGTGCGGTTCACGTATTGGAACAAGGATTACAAAATCCGGTGTTTGGGTGTTGTTACCGGCCGGAAAAATAGCGAGAACAAAGCAGTTAAGCGATGATGTATGCGAAGACAGCATCATCGAACTTGGCATGACCAGGAATACATGCTTATTCGCTGCAAGCGAGGAATATCCATGATGGATGACAAGGGGCTTCAGCAGGCATCGCTCAGCGTTTTGTTTTGTTTGCCACAAGTCGTCCCTGCTACTCTTCAGCACTGACGTCACTAGTGCGGGATGCGACCTGTCGGTGAGCGTCGGTGCCGGAGCGTGCTGTTTCGCAGACGTAGCTCGTCGTGAAACAGGGAGCTCAGGCGCTTATCCCGTGTCTCGTTTCGAGAATCTGCCGCTGTACTTGAACAAAAGCCGGTGCACCTGGCATCTTCCGCGACACCCTGCCCAGCGACCCCGAGCAGCAGTGCTTGCGCACTACAGCTCTACAGCGGGAAACCGGTACTCGGCAGCTGCGTTTGCACGATATTTTAGAGACCAGAGCGACAGCTTCTTCCACAAGACTGAGTGCACAGAGACGCGTACTTCCGTTCCTCCATTCCGACAGAGGGCGCTTTGAAGCGCCTCGCCGTGTACAAGCACCGGAAGCTCCGTTTCCTATGTGGATTGCCAGACGCACGGCAGCGACGCACTTCACGGACGTAGATGTAGATGGATACAGGCCTGTTTAGCGGGCAAAGTGTGAAAAAGACGCAATGTATGTCGGTTCATATAGACGCGTGCAGCGTCCGGGACTCCAAGGGATGTTCCTGCAGTGCAATGATTGCAAATAGCAGTCGACATTTACGATACGAATCAGTGGACAAGCGCAAGGCAAGCCGCCGAGTGCGCAGAGTCGTGACCTACCACACAGCGGTGGTGCGCTTACACAAACATAAACACTTGTCGAGGTTTACAAGTCCGCCCAAATAGACGCCCCTGGGCGCGTTCCACGTAGACGACGGGCGCGTCAGCCGCGCACCAGTACCGCAGGCGGACCCAGGCGCCTCCAAAGTCACACATATGCGCTCGGGTGTGTAGCGTGTCAAGAGCGACGCAAGCTTTACGGAGAGAGTTGATGCAGTGCTCGCACACTGCAGGCGAGGCCGCGAGCGCCAACGAGCGCGACGCTCGGCGGCACCCACAGGACGCTGCACCCGCTCGGCGGCACCAGTTGTGAGCAAGCACCGCCTTAAGCCCGTTCACCACGGATGCGGCGTGCCAGCTGGATATCCTTCGGCATAATCGTCACACGCTTCGCGTGAATCGCGCACAGGTTC